>Ga0209553_1000265_pt1 | contig 27579 bp, 28 predicted proteins | sample LauGreFBDMM110DN_2_FD_188217 | JGI IMG/M metagenome (GOLD analysis project Ga0209553, IMG submission 188217) | Freshwater lake microbial communities from Lake Michigan, USA - Fa13.BD.MM110.DN (SPAdes) (version 2) | ecosystem: Environmental > Aquatic > Freshwater > Lake | place: Lake Michigan...
TTCTCTGTTTGGCCTGCTTTTAATTCTTGTTCGAGGGCGCGCAAGCGCTCTTCTTCTGGCGTAGGGTTTTGTGCAATCAGCGCGGAAGACAGAACGCTTGATGTGAACAGGCACACAATAAAAAGCGCCGAGTGCAAATGGGTTTGATTAAACCGCGTCACGGTTTTGTTTTTTATCTGCGGCGACGGCCCCAATCAAAGAGTGCCCCGTCATCTCGCTGGGTTGCGGCAGACCGAGCAAATCTAAAACAGTCGGTGCGATGTCAGCCAATCGACCATCCTTAAGTGATGTCAGTTCCATGGGCGGATTGACCAACACGACAGGAACTTTTCCGACCGTGTGTTGGGTATGGGGCTCGCCGGTGTCGGGATCGCGCATTTGTTCTAGGTTGCCGTGATCGGCTGTGATCAGAAGCTTACACCCGGCAGCCTTGACGGCGATCTCTAATATTCCAAGACATGTATCGATAGTTTCTGCGGCTTTGATGGCGGCAGGTAAAATGCCCGTATGACCCACCATATCGCCGTTGGCATAGTTGACGATGATCATGTCGAACTTCTTTTGCGCGATGCTCGAAACAATGTGCGATGTCACCTCAAGAGCTGACATCTCGGGCTTAAGATCGTAGGTCGCAACCTTGGGACTCGGAACAAGAATTCGCGTTTCGCCGGGAAACTCTGCTTCCCGCCCCCCATTTAAGAAGAACGTGACGTGCGCATATTTTTCAGTCTCAGAAATATGCAACTGCGTCAGCCCATGCTTGCTTAAGATTTCGCCTAGAACGTTGGTAGGCGGGGCGCTGGTGTAGAGCGCCGTCATGAACCGATTGAGTGCGCAGGAATATTCCGTCAGGCCGGTGGCAGCGGAAAATTTGATTGTGCGGTGACGCACCAGCCCGTCAAAGTTTGGATCCAAAAGCGCAGTTAAAATTTGTCGCACGCGGTCGGCACGGAAGTTGCCCACTAGCAGGCCATCGCCATTCTTTATGCCTGTATATCCAGGCATCACGACCGGGATCATGAACTCGTCAGTGATCTTGTTGTCGTAAGAGGCACGAATCGCACTCAGTGGATCGCTGGCATGGGGCGCGTTGGCCTCAGCGACGGCAAGATAACCTTTCTCAATGCGCTCCCAGCGCTTGTCGCGATCCATGCCGTAATAGCGTCCGCCGACGGTCGCAATATGCGTTAGCGTCTGCGGCTTCAGATCGGACATGAATTTTTCCATGAATCCGAACGCGGACTGCGGGGCTGAGTCCCGCCCATCGAGAAACGCATGAATGAGCACCGGTACACCGGCCTCACTGACGATCTTGGCTAGGGCGACGATATGATCTTGATGCGAGTGTACGCCGCCGGTGGAAATCAATCCCATCACATGGCACACACCACCGCTGCGTTTCAGCGCGGCGATGAATGTTGTCAGGGCTGTGTTGGTGGCAAGGCTGCCATCGGCTACCGCGGCATCAATACGCGGCAGCTCTTGCATCATGACCCGGCCAGCGCCGATATTCATGTGGCCGACTTCCGAGTTGCCCATCTGTCCGACTGGCAGGCCCACATCGAGTCCGCTGGTTTCCACCAGGGCGTGGGGGGAGGTTGCCAATAGCCGGTCCCACGTGGGCGTGTGCGCCAAGGCGATGGCGTTATTGTCGCGTTCTACACGGTGGCCCCAGCCATCAAGGATGCACAGAATCACTGGTGTGGGCCGGGGCGCGTTCATCGTTGGGTCACTCTCGGGGTCGTCTGGGGTGCAGGCGATCAGGACTAGGTTCTTGTGATCTTAACGCAAGCGCAAAGCAATATCAAAAAAGCTATATATATCAGTTTGTTGTCGGCATTTCTCGGGTCAGGAAGAGCCGCCAGCGGCCTTGCGTTGTAGGGACTGATAGTCGATATATGACCCTGAGAGGCTGGCGGTGGACAGATGTCTCGCCAACCCGGTCAGGTCCGGAAGGAAGCAGCCGTAACGAATCACGTCTGGGTCGCTGTCCAGTCTCTCGCCTATATCAGTCATCACTCGCTAGGCCGCACCGCCCATCCATGACCGACAGCGCATCCGATCCGGCGGCCGCGACCGGCACCAGTGCTGCCAACTACCGGGTGCTCGCGCGTAAGTACCGACCGGCACGCTTTACCGATCTCATCGGGCAAGAAGCGGTGGTGCGCACTCTCACCAATGCTATTACCTCGGGGCGCATTGCCCAGGGCTACATGCTGACGGGCGTTCGTGGTGTGGGGAAAACAACCACTGCGCGCCTGATTGCACGTGCACTGAATTGCATCGGTGTCGATGGCAAGGGCGGCCCAACCCCCGACCCATGTGGCGTTTGCGTACACTGCACGGGCATCGCCGAAGACCGGCACGTTGATGTGCTGGAAATGGACGCCGCAAGCCGCACGGGCATTGATGATATTCGCGAACTGTTAGATGGCGTGCGCTACCGCCCCACCTCGGCCCGCTACAAAGTCTACATCGTCGACGAAGTTCACATGCTGTCGGAGAAGGCCTTCAACGCACTTCTCAAGACGTTGGAAGAGCCGCCCGCGCATGTGAAATTCATTTTTGCCACTACTGAAATTCGCAAAGTGCCTGTGACGGTGCTGTCGCGTTGTCAGCGGTTTGATCTGCGCCGCATCGAGTCAGATGATTTGACGGCATTGTTCTCGGGCGTCGCCGACAAAGAACACGCCAAGATCGAACCCGCCGCGCTCGCTTTGATTGCGCGCGCTGCTGATGGCTCTGCACGGGATGGTTTATCGATTTTAGACCAAGCGATCTCACAGGCGGCAGGTGGTGGCGATCAAACCGTCACCGAGCAAGCTGTGCGCGATATGTTGGGCCTGGCCGACCGCGCCAAAGTGTTCGATTTGTTCGATGCGGTCATGCGAGGCGACGTGAAAGCGGCGCTGGCTATTGTGCAAGATCAGTATGCCTCTGGGGCAAATCCTGTGGTCGTGGTGCAAGATCTTCTCGAGTTAGTGCACTGGCTGACGCGCGTAAAAATTTCCACCGAAACAGCGCGCGATCCAGGGCTTGCTGAAACCGAACGCACACGCGGACTCGAGATGGCTAAGGGCTTGTCCGTGCCGGTGTTGTCGCGGGCCTGGCAGATGCTGCTGAAGGGCCTCAGCGAAGCACGCTCTGCACCGCTGCCACTGCAAGCCGTCGAGATGGTGTTGATCCGCCTGGCGTATGCTTCTGATTTGCCAACACCGGGTGATGCTTTGAAGACCCTGCAAAGCGGCGGGGCAATTCCTGCTGCTGCGCGGCCGTCAGCTCCCGTCCCATCGTCAGCTGCACCGCGGGCTGCACTGGGCATGAGCGGCGGAGTTGCCACTGCCGCTTCTCAACCCAGGCCGATGCCCGAGCCATTGGCCGTGCTGCCTGCTGAGGCAGTGGTACTGAAGTCTTTTGCCGATGTCGTGGCGTTGTTTGAAAGCAAACGCGAGATTTTGTTGTCGGCGCAGCTGACGCGCGGCGTGCGTTTGGTGCGCTTTGAAGAAGGGCGTATCGAGTTTAACCCAGAGAAGGGTGCGCCGAACGATCTCGCAGGCCTTGTCGGAAAACATCTGACCAAGTGGACCGGCCAACGCTGGATTGTCAGCGTCGTCAATGCTGCCGGAGACAAAACTCTTTACGAACAGGCAGAAGACAAAGCCAAGGCTGATCCGCTGGTGAAATCATTGTTGGATGCGTTTCCCGGCGCCAAGATCGACCGCATCAGTCGCGTAGAAACTTAAACTATTATTTTTTGGAGACCCCCCGATGAAGAACCTCGGCCAAATGATGCAAAAAGTGCAGGAGATGCAAAGTCGTATGGGCGACATGCAGGCTCGCCTGGCGGACATGGAAGTGTCGGGCCAGTCGGGCGGTGGCATGATCACGGCGACTTTGAACGGCAAGGGTGCGCTGCGCCGCATGAAAATTGACCCGTCCCTGATCAACCCGGCTGAAAAAGAAATGCTGGAAGACCTGATTGTGGCTGCGGTCAACGATGCCAAGGGCAAGGTCGATGTGGCAGCTGAATCTGAGATGGGCAAAATTACCGGCGGCTTGCCATTGCCGCCGGGCTTCAAGTTGCCTTTTTAATGTAGTCGTGACGGCGTTATGGCTGGAGCCGAAATTGAGGCATTGATGCGTCACTTGGCAAAATTGCCAGGGCTGGGCCCCCGTTCGGCGCGGCGTATCGCGCTGGCGTTACTGAAAAAGCGCGAGACGATGCTCGATCCGCTTGTGCGGACGATGATGGTCGCAGCAGAGACAGTGAAGATCTGCTCGGCGTGCGGAAACTTTGATAGCCAAGACCCCTGTGCCATTTGCACCGATCCAAGACGCGACTCCGCGATTGTTTGTGTGGTCGAAAGTGTCTCGGACCTCTGGGCCATGGAGCGCACCACTGCTTTTAAGGGCCGCTATCACGTCACGGGTGGGCTGCTCTCGCCTATCGATGGCATTGGGCCTGAAGATTTGAAAATCGACCTCCTGCTTGCGCGTGTGCGACAGGGCGAGGTGAAAGAAGTTGTATTGGCGCTCAGTGCAACCGTGGATGGCCAAACGACGGCGCATTACATTGCTGATCGGCTGAAAGAAAAAGGATTGAGCATCTCGGGCCTCGCGCATGGCGTGCCGGTTGGGGGTGAGCTTGATTATCTTGATGACGGCACTATTTCGGCAGCTCTCAAAGCCCGCCGGCCCATGTAATGCAGTCTAGGATTCGGTGTCTTGCCACAGCCCAGCCATAATCCTGTGGGAGTGTGTGGATTGATTCCGGCATTGTGGGGTCGTATGTGCCATGCAACAACTGGCTTCGCTGTTCGTTTATAGGTTGTGCGTTGATATTTTTTAGCGTGAGGAGGTTCTGATGATTCGTTCGGTTATATTTGCAGCCATCGCGGCTTTAACTTTGTCGGCTTGCGTCAGCCCGCGGTATGTCACCTCCGATGTCACGCGCTTCCATACGCTTCCGGCAACTCCGTCGGGGCAAACCTTTGCGATCACTGCGCTCGACAAAGAGCAGGAGCAAAGCCTGGAGTATAAGCAGTACGCCGACATGCTGAACGCCAAGCTCACGGCGATGGGTTTGAAGCAATCAACCGGCGGGCACAGCAAGGCCGATTTTGCAGTTACATTGAAGTTTAGCGTCGAAGGCCCCAGCCCTGATGTGCGCAGCCACACCTCAAGCGTTTCCATCGGTTATGGGTTCGGTGGGCCGCGTTGGGGATTTGGCGGTGCCTATGATCCGCTCTATGACAGCTATGCCAATACTCAGCAGGTCTATGTGCGCCGTGTTGAGTTGAATATGTACAAAGGGGCCAGCTACGGCACACCGGCGCCCGAACGTGTATTCGAAGGTCGCGCATTGAGCGAAGGCCTGAACGGTCAAATCGTGCCGGTGATGCCTTATATTCTTGATGCGATCTTTAGGGATTTCCCAGGCGCATCGGGCTCGACCAAGACCGTGCGGGTTGAAGTTCCGCGCGATGTTGATGCGGCGGCAACCGCATCCTCACCCAGTTCGCGGTCCAGCTATTAACTTGAACAGCGCTTAAGCGCTTTCCACCATTAGTCGCGCACCGTCAACGCCGCTTACGCGCACGCGTGCGCCGATGGGAAGGTCTGGCCCGCTCACCAGCCATGATCCATCACCAACTGTAATTCGCCCATGGCCGTTCTCGATCGCGGTTTGTAGAACGTAAACTTGACCGATGTATTGAACACCTCGCTGATTAAGCGTGGGGTCAGCGCTGTCGCCAGATTTTGGTTTCCAGTAGCGACGCCCCACGATCGCGAAGATGACACCAAGCACAGCAAAGATGATGAAATCCATCTGCCAGCCGAGATCAGGCAACAGAAGTGCGATGAATCCCACCACGATGGCTGATAAGCCCAACCACAAGAAGAACACGCCTGGGGCTAGCAACTCGATCGCAAACAAGACGAGCGCAAAAATCCACCAGTCCCAATGATTGAATGATTCCAAGAACGTCTCCATGGACCGTCTCCTAGCCCGCGTCAGGAATACGTGCTGCTTTGGTTTGTGTTGTTGGGCCCGCTTTGCCAAAGGCCTCGCGAGCCAGTTCGGCAATGCCGCCGATGGCGCCAATGACACCGCTGGCTTCCAGTGGCATCAGAACCAGTTTGGCATTGGGGGCTGACGCCACATCCCGCAGCGCCTCAACATATTTCTGAGCGACGAAGTAATTGATGGCTTGCACGTCGCCCTTGGCAATGGCTTCCGACACCATGGTTGTCGCTTTGGCCTCGGCTTCGGCGAGGCGCTCACGCGCTTCGGCTTGACGGAAGGCGGCTTCACGCTCGCCCTCAGCTTCCAGGATTTGCCCCTGCTTTTGACCCTCAGCGCGTAAGATCGCCGCTTGCTTCGCGCCCTCGGCTTCAAGAATCTGCGCACGTTTCTCGCGCTCGGCTTTCATCTGCCGTCCCATGGCGTCCACCAAATCCTTCGGCGGTGAGATGTCTTTAATCTCGATGCGCGTGATTTTGATTCCCCACGGCGAGGTGGCTTCGTCTACCACCCGCAGCAGGCGCGCGTTGATGGAATCACGCTGCGCAAGAAGCTCATCCAAGTCCATACTGCCCATGACCGTGCGAATGTTTGTCATAGTCAGGTTGAGAATCGCGACGTTGATATTGCTGACTTCGTAAGCAGCTTTGGCGGCGTCAAGCACTTGAAAGAACAGCACGCCATCGGCTGTAACCACCGCGTTGTCCTTGGTGATGGCTTGCTGCGAGGGCACATCCAGCACAACCTCCATCATATTCATCTTGCGCCCGACCGATTCAATGAAGGGCGTGATCAGGTGCAGGCCCGGCCCGAGCGAGACCATAAATTTTCCGAAGCGTTCGACGGTGTAGTTCCACCCCTGTGGCACCACCACAACGGCGCGGAAGACAATGATGACGCCAAGGGCAAAAACGAAGATGGCAAAAATCGATGCGGACACGGCTTAACCTCCAATAGAAATGGCAGGTAACACGTAATCAAATTTATGTAAGGAGAAAACAGGGCACGATCAAGGCCAAGGTGAGATTATTGCAAAAGCTCTCGCCGGGGTTGCTCGGCTTCTGGCGCGATCAAGTCCGGTACTTCGACCGCTTCGCCACTGGCGTCGAGTGGTATGTTCTCGATGCGTGCGCCGCGTTTCATAATTTTCTCGGTCGATGTCTGAATCTCCTTCACGTCCGTTTGGGCTTGGCCGAAATGACGGGCCAATTCGCCCACGCGTTTATCAAGCCGCACGACGTCTTTGGTCAGCTCGCCGATTTCGCGCTGAATCAGGTGCGCTTGCTCACGCATACGCGCGTCTTTTAAGATCGCACGCACGGTATTGAGCGTTGCCATTAATGTTGTCGGTGACACCACATAAACGCGCCTGGCAAAACCAGCCTCCACGATGTCTGAGAAATTTTCGTGCAGTTCGGCAAACACCGATTCCGCTGGGACGAACATGATCGCTGAGTCTGACGTTTCACCAGGGATGATATACTTCTCGGCGATGTCCTTGATGTGCTTCAGAACATCTGTGCGGAACGACTGTTGAGCCGCTAAGCGTTCGCGGTCATTGCTAGCCGAGATCATGCGTGCATAAGCCTCGTGCGGATATTTCGAATCCACTGCAATCAGTCCTGGCGGATTAGGCAACTTGATCACGCAATCGGCGCGTTTGCCGTTCGATAGCGTGAATTGAAACTCAAAAGCCCCTGGCGGCAACATATTCCGCACCAGATCTTCCATCTGAACTTGGCCAATGGCTCCACGTGCCTGTTTGTTCGACAGCAAATCCTGCAGGCTGACCACATCTTGCGACAGCTCGGCAATGTTCTTTTGGGCGGAATCGATTACTGCCAAACGCTCCTGCAATTGGCCCAAAGTTTCGGTGGTTTTCTCGCCCGCTTTCATCAGGTTTTCGCCCACCCGGCGCGTGACTTCGGTCAGGCGCTCGTCGAGCATTTTTGTGACGCTGCGCTCCTGCGCCTGAAGACGCTCGGCAGCGCTCGATTGGGCCGCAATCTGGCTTTCGGACATTTGGGCCAGCCTGCCTGTCATGCTCGCTTGACTATCGACCAAGCGGTTCATGGCGTCCGAGAGAATGCTCAGCCGGTCATTATCCTGGCGTGAGGCGCTGATGGCGCGCCAAGCCGCCAAGAAAGCCACAACCGCCAGCGCGATGGCGATTGACGTCAGGGCAAGGGTTGTCGTTAACACTACTTTGCGCTCCAAAGATTGGCTGCCATGATGAGGACAATATTCCAAACGACTCTGGTGTTAAACACGTACCTTCGTTTGCTCCTAATCTTCGGACCCAACCTCATCGAGTTCCTCATGCCTCTTCGTCTTCTCTGCATCATTGTCACGCTTTTCGCTCCTTTCGCGGCGCAGTCGCAAGAGGCCCCAATCCCGCCCGAAGCGCGCAAAGTGCTGGAATTAACCATCTACGAGAGCGACTTGGCCTTGGTCAAAGACCAGCGTGATTTCAAGTTGCCGACGGCGCAAAGCACGCTGGCGTTTTTAGGTGTTAGCGGCCAAATCCAGCCAGAAACGGTGCTGTTTCGCCTGCTGGGGCCAGAGCCATTCCAAGTGATCGAGCAAGTCTTTGATTCCAATGTGCTGAGCCCACAATCGGTTTTGCAACGCTCTGTCGGTCGTGACGTCAGCGTTTTCACGCCCAACCCCGCAACCGGGAAGGACACGGTGGAACGGGCCAAAGTTCTGTCTGTCGATCAAGGCCTTGTGCTCGAGATTGGTGGGAAAATACATACCCAAGTGCCTGGGCGCATTGTGTTTGATACCTTGCCAGAAGGGTTGCGTGTCTCGCCCACACTTCTGATGACCGTGAAGGGCCCCGTTGCGAAGGATCTGCGCGCCGAGTTAAGCTATCTCACCAGTGGGTTATCCTGGCGCACGAATTACGTGGCGGATTTTGACGCTGATGAAAAACGGCTTGATCTGACAGGCTGGGCGACCATTACAAATGCAACGGGCGTTGACTTCAAGGACACGAAAGTCAAATTGATCTCGGGCGACATCAATCGCAGCGCGCCCTCCCCTCAGATCAAGACCATGGCCCGCCGTGGCGGACCTGAGGTGGCCATGGCCATGGCAGCCCCAGCTGACGGCATTCAGCAGCAAAGTCTGGGGAGCTATCATCTCTATAACATCGAAAAACCCCTTAGCCTTGAGAACAACCGAACCAAGCAAATTGCGCTGCTCGGTGGAAAGGGGGTTGCCGTGAAGCAGGAATATATTGTGCGCGGCGAGCCATATTTCTATCAGCAACAGATGCCGGAACGCCCGCCGGTCACCCAAGCCGAAAGCGCCATCACCCTCAAGAACGACAAGGCTGTAGGTTTGGGTTTGCCGCTGCCCGCGGGCGTGGTGCGTGTGTATGGACAAGACGAAACGGGTGCGCCGCAGTTTTTGGGTGAATCCGCACTTAATCACACGGCCGAGGGTGGGGACGTTCGCATTGTTGTCGGCCGCGATTTCGACGTGACGTCGGAGCGTGAGCAGAAAAATTTCGTACGCGCGGGTGAGCGGATCGTGCTGACAACCTGGCGCGTGAGTCTGAAGAACGCCAAGACTAAGCCAGTATCCGTACGCGTTGTTGAACCATTTGATGGGGCCTGGGAGATCACGCGCGAAACCCAAGCTCACGACAAAGCCAACGCCCGCATGGCCGAATGGACCATCACGGTTCCCGCTAAGGGCCAAGCGGACCTGGAATACACTGCTAGAATCCAAAATTAGAGGGAGTTGACCGGGCGCGCCAAGGGCCTTATCTCACGGCCATGGCGAAGCTCAAGATCATCATTGCCCCAGATTTGCGCCTCAAGAGCAAATGCACGCCCGTAGAGTCGGTCGACGCTGCGACGGCCAGGCTCATGTCCGATATGCTCGAGACCATGTATGACGCCCCGGGCATTGGGTTGGCAGCCCCCCAAATCGGCGTGGCCAAGCGCATAATCGTGGTGGACCCCGCACCAGAGAAGGGTCCGCCGCGCCCGATCAAGATGGCCAACCCTGAGATTATCTGGACCTCCGACGAGAACAAAATCCACGAAGAAGGCTGTCTGTCGTTGCCTCGGGAATATGACATGGTCGAGCGGCCCGATAAAATCCGTGTGCGGTATCTCGACGAAAAGAACAAACAACAAGAGATCGAAGCTGATGGCTTATTATCTGTCGTGATCCAGCACGAAATCGATCACCTTCAGGGCACACTCTTCGTCGATCACATCTCAAGCTTGAAGCGCGGTATGATTTTGCGGCGCCTGACTAAGCAGAAGAAACTTGGTCGTACCTATTACGAGACGGAGCCTGCTTAATCCCATGTCGAAGCCCCAGCTCTCCAAGCCCGGGCGGATTATATTCATGGGTACGCCTGACTTTGCGGTCACAGCTGTGGCTCGCTTGGCCAGAGTTCACGATGTGATTTGTGTTTATACGCAACCGCCCAGGCCAGCTGGCCGGGGCCAGGCCGAGCGGCCCAGCCCCGTGCAACTGTGGGCCGAGAAAAACAGAATTGAAGTGCGCGCCCACAAAACATTAAAATCTGCCGACGCGCAAAGTCAGTTTTCCGCACTGAATGCGGATGTCGCCGTGGTTGCGGCGTATGGCTTGATTTTGCCCCAAGCGGTTTTGGATGCGCCACAACACGGCTGCCTTAACATTCATGCATCGTTGTTGCCGCGTTGGCGGGGGGCTGCGCCCATTCAACGGGCCATCATGGCGAACGATACTGAGACGGGGGTCACGATCATGCAGATGGATGCGGGGCTTGATACCGGGGCGATGTTGCTGTCGCGTAGCGTTGCGATCAGCGATCAGACCACGGCTGGGGAACTGCATGATGTGCTTGCCAATCTGGGCGGCGATCTCATTCTGGAGGCGTTGTCGCATCTCGCCCAAGGGGCGCTAAACTCTCAACCCCAACCTCAGATGGGCGTGACGTACGCCGCGAAGATCGACAAAGCCGAGGCAAAAGTTAATTTTGATCACGATGCCAAAACCGTCTTGCGTCAAATCCATGGGTTATCGCCATTCCCTGGCGCGTGGATCGAGCTTGCGGGCGAGCGCATCAAACTCCTTCGCGCTGAACTCGTCACAGGCCAAGGGCATCCTGGCGATGTTATAACGCCCGACTTCACTATTGCTTGCGCCCAGCGCGCGATCCGGCCCACGCTGGTCCAGCGCGCTGGGCGTTCCGCGATGTCCGTGGGCGATTTCCTGCGTGGCTTCGCGTTGCCTCCCCATACCCGCCTCGCATAGATTCAACCTCGGTAATCCTGATTCGCATTGGCTATTTCCATGTTCGGGCGTCGTAAAATCATCTCAAAGGGCGACAGGGTTTATTTGTTTGAACCTCTGCGTGATTGCATGGACGATTTCCTGGCGATGACAAACGCCAGCCAAAACTTTCATCGCCCGTGGGTTTTCCCGGCACTCGATCCACGCCGCTATCGTGGTTATCTCGACCGTTTGGCCGATGGGCGTACGATTGGCTTTTTTTTAGGTCGATTAGAGGACGATGCCTTGTTAGGCGTGGTCAATATCAATGACGTTATTTATGGCGGTATGCGTTCAGGTACCTTGGGCTACTATATCGGCAGCGACTTCACGCGCAGCGGATACATGAGCGAAGGGCTATCCATGGTTCTGGACCGCGCTTTTATCGAACTAAGGCTCCATCGCATGGAGGCCAATGTGCAGCCGGGGAATGAGGGTTCACTTGCGCTGATTCAGCGAATGGGATTCCGCAAGGAAGGGTTCTCACACTCGTTCTTGCAGATCGATGGCGTGTGGCGCGATCACGAACGTTGGGCAATGCTGGCCGAGGAATGGCTGGGCGACAATGGCTTGTCGACGCGCCAAATGAGCCAGAAATATGGCGTGACCGCTTAATGCCGCGTTTTAAGTTGACCATTGAGTATGATGGCACGGGCTTTGCGGGCTGGCAGCGCCAGGACAATGGCCCCTCAATCCAAGCCGTTTTAGAGGCGGCGCTCAAAGCCTACTGCCAGATCGATATTGTAGTGCAGGTCGCGGGGCGTACGGATGCGGGCGTTCATGCGTTGGGGCAGGTGGCGCATGCCGATATCCCGCGTGATGATCCGCCCGAAGTTGTGGTGAACGCACTCAACGCGCACCTTCGTCCGCATCCTGTTGCTGTTTTGTCTGCGATTCGCGTGCCTGATGGCTTTCATGCGCGGTTCTCAGCGCTCGAGCGTGCCTACGAGTATCGGTTTGTGAATCGGCGCGCGCCGTTAGCGCTAGATGGTGATCGCGCCTGGTGGATTTCTCACGCCCTTGACGCGTCCGTGATGCACGATACGGCGCAAGTTCTTGTGGGCAAGCACGATTTCACCAGCTTCCGCGCGGTTGCTTGCCAGGCCGATTCCCCAGTTCGCACACTTGATGAGCTTTCGGTCACACGCCAGGGCGAAGATATTCTAGTTCGGGTTCGGGCCCGTTCGTTTCTGCATCACCAAGTTCGCAATATTGTGGGGACTTTGAAACTGGTGGGCGAGAGAAAGTGGACGCGCAAAGACGTGGCTGATGCGCTTAGCGCTCGTCATCGTTCTCGCGCCGGCCCTACCGCGCCGGCCTGTGGGCTCTATCTCGTCAGTGTTCGATATCCCGATGGCTGACGTTAAGTTGGAATCTGATCAATCAGCTCGCTGCTGACCAGGCTGATCATGATATCGATCAGTACAATCCCAAATGCCATTGAGGTTGTCACATTCAATGCCGTGCGTGCCAGGAACGTTCCATAAAATAGAAACAACCCCAAGATTAGAAAATTGAAAAATGCCGCCGCCTCACCGTCCAAGCCCCCGAAATCGACCAATAATGTCAGAGGCAACACCACCAGTCCGACCAACAACTGAAACCAGTTATAGGGAGCAATGTAAGTGAAATAGGCGCCGTCTTTGCCCAAAGCTCGGGTGACATAGAGCATCACGAATGGAAACAAGACCCAGGTCAGAACATAAGCCAACGTTTCCACGATCACGCTGATAGCCAATTCCGGAGTTGGATCGGCGGCCATATATAAAGCGGAAACGTGAATAAATTGCAGCGGCGCTAAAACAAGGGCCGGAAAGAACGAGCGCAAGAACCCGGCATAAGACTTTTCAAAAAACGACAGCCCGTCTGGCTCCAACGCTAACAACAAGCGCAGGCCTTTAAGCGCCTGGGCAAATCGTGCGGCGTCGATCATGAGGAGGAGATCATGTTGTCGCAAAATGGCGTTCGAGCATACGCCGATAAATCGCCGTGAGGTCGTCCAAGTCTTTCAAGGCACAACGCTCGTCGGCCTTATGCATCGTCAGTCCCACCATCCCCAGTTCAACAACCGGGCAGACGTCTTTAATGAAGCGCGCGTCTGACGTCCCGCCCGTGGTGGATATTTCCGGTCTGCAGCCCGTGATGTCTTGAACTGCGGCAGCGACCAGCTCGCTCAACACGCCCGGTGGTGTGAGGAATGACTCGCCCGAGATGCGCGTTTCTAACTCGTAGTGTGCTCCTTGCGCGGCGGCATCAAGCGTGCTCTTCAGCCATGCTTTCAGATTCTCGCCGGTGTGCAGATCGTTGAAGCGGATATTGAAAGCCGCTCGCGTTGAGCCAGGAATCACGTTGGACGCTGTGTTGCCGACATCAATCGTGGTGATCGCCAGTGTCGAGGCTTGAAAGTGTGCCGAGCCATTGTCCAAGGGCTTAGCGATCAAAGCGCCAAGCAATTTTATCAGATGTGGAATCGGGTTGTCTGCCAAGTGCGGATATGCCGAATGCCCCGCTGTGCCATACACGAACAGCTTGGCAGTTAGGCTGCCACGGCGGCCAATTTTTGCCATGTCGCCGAGTTTTGTTTGGCTTGTGGGCTCGCCGACCACGCAGACGTCAATCTTTTCTCCGCGCGCCTTTAGCCAATCCAGCACTTTCTTGGTACCGTTGATGGCATCGCCTTCTTCATCGCCCGTAATGAGTAAGCTAATGGAGCCATTGAACGATTTATGTTTCTCGGTGAACTGCGCGCTGGCCGCAACGAACGCTGCAATCGCGCACTTCATGTCCGCTGCGCCGCGCCCATACAGGTAGCCATCAATCACATCGGCCTGAAAAGGCTCGGTTGTCCAACCTGAGCCGACTGGAACAACGTCTGTGTGTCCCGCAAAGCAAAAATGAGGTGCTTGGTTGCCCAGGCGCGCATAGAGATTGCTGATCGGTGGTGCGCCGTCGTCTGCGAAGACAAGGCGATGGCATGTGAATCCCAGCTTGGTCAGCGCCGTTTGTAAAACATCCAACGCCCCTTCATCCAAGGGCGTAACGCTGGGGCGTCGAATCAGCGCGCGCGCCAACTCCAGCGGATGGCTCAGGGCGGAAAGGGTGGGGGCGTCGCTCAATCGCGCAGCAGTTCGTTAATGGAGACCTTGGCCCGCGTCTTTGCATCGACACGCTTCACGATGACCGCACAACCGAGCCCCGGCCCTGGCGATCCATCCGGCAAAGCTTTTCCTGGCAATGTGCCCGGCACAACCACGGCATGCGATGGGACGCGGCCCATGAAAATTTCGCCGGTCGCGCGGTCGATAATTTTTGTCGATGCGCCGATAAACACCCCCATCGACAGCACCGCACCTTCTTCGACCACCACACCTTCGGCCACTTCCGAGCGTGCACCGATAAAACAATTGTCTTCGATGATCACAGGGCCTGCTTGCAGCGGCTCAAGAACGCCACCAATCCCGGCCCCTCCCGAGATGTGAACGTTCTTCCCAATTTGTGCGCAGCTGCCCACCGTCGCCCACGTATCGATCATGGTGCCAGTGTCCACAAAGGCCCCGAGGTTGACAAAACTCGGCAGCAACACAACCCCGGGGGCAATATGCGCCGAGCGGCGCACGATGCTGCCGGGAACGGCGCGAAAACCTGCTTGCTTGAACTGGGCGGCTGACCAGCCGTCGAACTTTGAGGGGACCTTGTCCCACCACGATGCGCCGCCCGGCGCACCCGAAATCGTGCCCATGTCATTGAGGCGGAACGACAGCAGTACGGCTTTTTTCAGCCACTGATTAACCACCCACTTTCCGTCGCGCTTTTCGGCGACTCGGAGCGTGCCCCCATCCAGCAAGTCCAAGGCTGAGCTAACCGCATTGCGGTATTCGCCTTGCGTGGCGGCACTCAAGGTGTCGCGTGCATCCCAGGCCGACTCAACGGTCTTTTCTAAGCTATTGATATCCATGATACTTTAATGATTTTCAGATGTTGCAGGAAGGCGTGCGCAAGATAGCGGCCATGGCCCTGGTGTCAACGCCGCAGGTTTCCTGGCTGAGGCGCGAGATACAGTGTCAGTTTGCGAACTCTCCTTTGACTCAAAACCATTCTCCAGGAATACCTAAGCAGTTGGAACATATGAGAAATCGCCATGTTCCAGGCTGTCGCCCCGGCTGATTCTAACCCGGCATTGAACTCCCCAGAGCCAATCCCGCAGATTTCGCGGGCGGCTTTGCAGCGCCACGAAGAAGCGGTGTTAGAGATTGACCGGGCGGGGGGCGTCACAGCGCTTAACTCTTTGGCCACGCTCTTGCTGGCCAAGCTGGGAGTTCACGACCAAGTAGAATGTTTCGCAACTCGCGCTCCGAGCCATGAGTGAGGACCGCGCGCTCGTCGATCTCATGGATGTCGGAGAGAATGAGTCCGTTCAACACCTGCAAGCGACATTTATTTTAGTTGATGGCCGCGTGTCCGCATTTTGTTTCATGCGCGGCCTAACGCTTGATTACAGTCTCCTCCGGGCCTTGGTTTATAGCCGACGGCGGTATCGTGACTTCGTTGAAATCTCGAGTGACTTTACCTGGGAGACGGGCGCTGATCGCCGATTTTCCTATGTCACGCCGCATGGTGCCTTGGGGTTTAGCGCCGATGATATGCTGATGATAGAGCCTGCTCGGCCACTTGCGCCTGAGTCTGCCAATGCGAATCCGTTTTTCACCATAGATCGTTTAGAGCACCAAGAGTCTTGGCCGCGCCGCCGCGATGGGCAAACCGCATGCATGGTGGTGAGCGCCTTACCCTTGATTGACGTCAATGGCGTATGGCGTTAGCGCGCCAAGTTGATCTTGAGCCAGAAATTTTATTCTTTCTTGACCGCGACGAAGAGGCCTCGGTGCATCGAATCGCTGCGGTCAATGCGGCCACGCCCGACAAGGCATCGTTGATCTTAGCTGCAGATGACGAATGCGATATTCGCGCCGAGCTGGCCATGTGGATTGGGCGGATTGTCCCTGGCTTTGACAAAACAGATTCCGATAAAACCTGGCGAACCGTCCACCAGGTATTGATGATGCTTGTCCGCGATCAATTGCCGCGCATGCGGCGTGTTCTGTCTGAAGCTCTGAAGTGCGTTCCTGACGCGGCTCACGATATTATCGCACAGCTTGCGCGCGACGCGGAAACGGCCGTTGCCGGCCCGGTGTTGGAATTCTCTCCGGTCCTTACCGACGAAGACTTGGTTGATGTTATCCATGGCAGTCCGCTCACCGCATCGTTGATCGCGATTTCTAAGCGCGTTAACGTTGGCGAGGAAGTCTCCAATGTCATTGTTGATACGGCTGATGTCGATGCAATTGCGGCTCTGTTGAATAACCAAAGCGCGCAGATTCGCGAGGCAACGCTGGACGCTATTATTGATGCAGTCCCTGTGTTTCCATTGTGGCACGAACCCTTGGTGCAACGCCGTCAATTGCCCGGACGTGCGGTACTGCCCATTGCAGATTTTGTTGCTGATTCCTTGCTGAAGAAACTCGCGGCGCGCAAAGATTTTGATGAGTCGGTAACGGCTGCACTTGCTCATATTGTGCGCCAGAAACTGACGCGTGAAGACGGCGGCCTGTCGCTCACGCCCGGCCCCCTGTCGGTTGCGCTCGACCCAGTAGCTCTCAAGGCGGCGACCGGGCGTGCGAGTGATTTAGCCAAGGCTGAAAAGCTCACGACCTCATCTATTATGCTTCTGGCTCAGGATGGTTTGACATCCATGATGCTTGCTTCACTGGCTGTCAAAGCTGAGATCCCGGTCGAAGCTGTGAAGGAGGTTGTTCAATCCGCAAGTGCCAAGGGAATGCTGGCTATCGCCTGGGCGGGTAACTTTACTGCTGATCAGGCAAAAATCTTGCAGCTCAAGATTGCGCGAGTGATACCGAACCATGCCATCAAGCCAAAAAGAGATAGCTGGTTTGACGCCACCGAGGCCGAAATGGAATAGCAACTGAATATGTTCAAAGACGCAGGTTCGCGGTATCGCGCCTCGGCCTAAGGATTTTCAGAGTGTGCGCGCCGTTGTCTCTAACCACATCGTCAGATTTTCCGTCAGATGTTGGCAATGATCGTGATTGCCGGTGTCGATATGCACCGGCGTGGGGTGTTTCACCCAAATCGTTGTCATACCAAGGTCTGCTGCTGGTTTGAGATTCGCGCTGGAGTCTTCGAACATGGCCGCGCTGTTCGCGTGAATGGCGTGCTCGCGAATCATTTTTTGATAGGGTTCGGCGTTTGGCTTTGGCAGATACTCCGCTGATCGAATATCGAAGATGGCCTCCATCAAATGGCTAATCTCAAGACGGTCCATCACGCGCTCGGCATGATAGGCGGTAGCATTCGTGAAAACGAATTTCCGCCCCGGTAGCGATTCAATGGCTTTGGCGAGCCTGTGATCAGCATCAAGAATGTCGTGATCAATATCGTGGACGAAATCTAAAAAAGTATCGGGGTCAGTCGCATGATTGAGCATCAATCCGCGTAATGTCGTGCCGTGAGCATGGAAGTATTTCTTTTGCAGCGTATAGGCCTCGGCAAGCGTGAGGCCCAACTCACGCGCGATAAACGATTTCATGCGCGCATCAATCTGGCCAAAGACCCCCGTACTCGCGCTGTAAAGCGTATTATCGAGGTCAAAAATCCAGGTGTCGATGAGCGATCTCATTTCGCTTTAATTAAGGTGCCCGCGCCCGTCGGCGTAAAGAGCTCCAGAAGCACGGCATGTGCAACCCGGCCGTCCATAATCACAGCCGCTTCAACGCCTTGTGCAACGGCATCCAGGCAAGTTTGGACCTTGGGGATCATCCCGTCCGTGATTGTGCCCGTCTGCATTAAGGTCTTCGCGCGCTCCACGGTCATTTCTTTGATCAATCGGCCTGTGTCATCAAGCACGCCGGCCACGTCGGTTAGCATTAAAAGTCGTACGGCGCCCACGGCTGCGGCTACAGCCCCTGCCGCAGTGTCGGCATTGATGTTGTAGGTCTCGCCAGCCGGTCCCACGCCGATGGGTGCAATGACAGGAATAATGTCGGACTTCTCGAAAGTATCGAGAATGTGCGGATTGATTTCAGTCGGCTCGCCCACATAGCCAAGGTCTAAGATTTTTTCGATGTTCGAGCCTGGGTCGCGCTTGGTGCGGCGCAATTTCTGCGCCCGAATCAAGTTACCGTCTTTACCCGACATGCCCACGGCAAACCCGCCAGCGCGATTGATGGCGGTGACGATTTGTTTGTTGATCGAGCCGCACAGCACCATTTCAACAATATCGACGGTGTCAGCGTCCGTGACACGCAAGCCATCGATGAATGAGCTTTTGATCTTTAACCGCTCAAGCATAGCCCCAATCTGTGGGCCGCCGCCATGAACGACGATGGGGTTAATGCCGACTTGTTTGAGCAGCACGATATCGCGGGCAAAATTCTGTGCAACCGAGTCATCGCCCATGGCGTGCCCGCCGTATTTGACCACGACCGTTTCCCCGGCGTGTTCGCGCATGTATGGCAACGCATCGGCCAGAACACCGGCTTTGGCCAGCCAATCATCAGTCGGGGGTATGCGTTCGCGGTTCATTGTTGGTCCTCGGTCTCAGGCGACTTCTTCGCGCCTATCAGGTTCGGGTGTTGCTAACACCTACTCTGGCAAGGCTAACTCTGACAAGGCGGCACGTAGCTCGGGCAGGCCGGTGGCCTCAACCGAACTTGTATCAAGGATGACGGGGTGCGCGGCGACGTGTTTGGCCGCCGATCCCGCGACGCTCTCACGACAACGCGCCAGTTCAGCAGGTTTAATTTTATCGGTTTTGGTCAGCACGATTTGGTAATTGACGGCCGATTCGTCCATCATGCACATAATATCTTCGTCTTGCGGTTTTAGGCCGTGACGGCTGTCAATCAGCACATAGGCCCGGCGCAGTTGGGTGCGGCCCTTGAGAAAACGCTTAATGAACAAAGCCCAAACCGTGGCCTTGTCTTTCGGGGCCTGGGCGTAGCCATAGCCTGGCAAGTCGACCAGCATGAGCCGTCCACCCAGGTCGAAAAAGTTGATTTCCTGGGTACGTCCTGGGGTGTTGGAAACACGCGCAAGCTGTCGCTGCCCCACCAGGGCGTTGATTAAACTCGACTTGCCGACGTTCGAGCGTCCAGCAAACGCAACCTCGGGCAAGCTGGTAATCGGAAGTGTGTCTTCCGACAATGCGCCAGTCACAAAAGCAATCGGCCGGATGAACAGCCTGTGGCCATAAGCGAGGGCCGCTTGTTCGTCTGCCTTGGTCACCTAAATCTTAACGCCCATACGGCGCATGATGACCCATTGCTGCAGAATACCAAGGATGTTGCTCCACGCCCAGTAGATCACGAGGCCAGCGGGGAATGTGGCCAGCATATAGGTGAACACAAATGGGAAGATCATGAACACCTTGGCTTGGATGGGGTCGGCCGGCTGCGGGTTCATTTTTTGTTGCAGCCACATGGTCACGCCCATGATCAGCGGCCAGATCCCGATGTGCAGGAAACTGGGCATGGTGAATGGGATAAGCCCAAACAAGGTGAAAATGTTGGTGGGGTCCATGGCCGAAAGATCGTGAATCCAGCCAAAAAACGGCGCATGACGCATTTCAATGCTGACGAACAGGACTTTATAAAGCGCAAAGAACACGGGGATTTGAATCACAATGGGAAGGCACCCAGACAAGGGGTTGGCTTTCTCGCGCTTGTAAAGTTCCATCATTTCTTGGTTTAGGCGTGTGCGGTCATTGGCAAAGCGCTCCTGCAATTTTTGCATCTCAGGCTGCAGCTTTTTCAGTTTGCTCATGGCGGCGAACTGCTTGTTAGCCAGCGGGAACATCAAGCCACGCAGCAGCACCGTGAAGCCCAAGATCGCTAGGCCGAAGTTACCCAAAAAGTCTTTCATCCAGTTCAGGATGTAAAAGAACGGATAGGTGAGGAAATAAAACCAGCCGAAATCGATAGCCAAATCCATGCGTGCGATACCAAGGCTTTCAGTATAGCCATCCAGCAAGCCCACTTCTTTCGCGCCAGCAAAGACGTATGATTTGATGGTTTTTCTCTCGTTCGGGGCGATGGTGATGGGTTCGCCACGCAGGTCCGTTTGGTAACGCTCGCGTCCATTGACGGTGGCGTAATTAAACGTCGCGTCGATCTTCAGTGTTTGGTCGAACGCCAGTGCCGTGAGCCAGTATTTATCGGTAATGCCAATCCAGCCGCCGGTGGATTGCTCGATCACGCGCTGTTCTTTTTTCAGGTCGTCGTATTTCATTTCCTTCAGCGTGCTGTTGAACACGCCCAGGGGGCCTTCGTGGAGGATGAAGAATCCCTCTGTCTTGGGCGTATCGAGGCGCGCAATCAAACCATAGGGATAAATCGTAGCGGCCTGCGCGCCGATGTTCTCGACAGTCTGCTCGACAATAAACATATAATCTTTGTCGGCGCTGATGGTCTTGGTGAAGCGCAAACCTGCCCCGTTGTCCCAGGTCAATACGGTCGGCGTGGATTCGGTCAACGCCTTGCCGCTCTCTTGTGCAGTCCACAGCGTTGTCGCGTTGGGCAGCCTCAGATTCGTGTCAGCCGACAACCACCCCATTTCAACGAAGTAAGGTTTTGTTGCGGTCATGGGTGAAAGCAAATCAATGGGCGGGCTCGTGGGGTCGATGGTCTCGCGGTATTTCGTCAAGGTTACGTCGTCAAATCGTGACCCAATCAGCGAGAGCGAGCCCTTAATGTGCGGCGTTTCAATGCTCACGCGCGGGCTCTCGATCACTGGCTCTGGTGTCGCGACAAGTGCGTTCGTGGGCGGCGCACCAACTCCTACTTCAGGTGTGGTCCCGGGCATTGCCGGTGGGGGCGTCACGGCCTCGGCGGTGACAGCTGGTCTTGGCACAGGCGTTGGCGCGAAGAACATCTCCCAGCCCAGGAGAATCAGCAGCGAGAGCGACGCCGCGAGAAGAATGTTTTTATTGTCACCCATTTGCGTGCGTCTAAACCGTTGGGGTTGGTGAGGGATGAGAATCGCAATGTCCGTGAGCCGAACAATCGTGAGCATGAAAGTCAGGAACGGGGTCGAATCCAGAGCCGCCCCAAGGATGGCAGCGGGCAATTCGTTTTAAGCCCAGCCACGCGCCTGATGCCGGGCCATGCTTTAGGATCGATTCGGCGGTGTAGTGCGAACACGACGGCGTATAGCGGCAGACAGGCCCAATCAACGGCGAGAGCGTCCATTGATAGATCTTGATCAAGCCCCGCATCAGAAAGCTCACACATGATTTGATCATGGTGCGGCGGCCAAATCTGATTGCCGCTGCGCAAGTTGACGAACCACGCGGTCTGCGGCTTTGCTCAATTCCGTTCTCATGGTGGCAAAGTCCCGCGAAACCGCGCTATGGCGCGCAACCAAAACCAGATCGACGGTTTGATCTGTCATCGCACTCAGTGCCAAATCCACGGCTGCCCGCAGGCGACGTTTCGCGCGGTTGCGAACAACGGCATTGCCGATTTTGCGACTGGCCGTGAACCCAACCCGAAGCCGCTTACGTTTTGTCGAGTCGGGCGTCTGGGCTGCGCCTTGTATTAAAAATGCAGGCGTCCCCTGGCGAATGCCTTGTGCGGCAACGCGGAGGAAATCGCTTCGTTCTGGTAGACGGCCCCAGGCTCTGCCCATGGCAATACTCCCAGGCAGCAGCCGGGCGGTTAAGCCGACAGGCGCTTGCGGCCTTTGGCACGGCGGTTGGCCAAAACCTTACGGCCGCCAACGGTCGACATGCGTGATCGGAAGCCGTGGCGGCGTTTACGCACCAGTTTGCTGGGTTGATACGTGCGTTTCACGTTGAGAACTCCGGAGAATCAGAAAAAAAGACACCCCACCCATCAAAGGCGAGGCGTCCCATACTTTAAGGTGGGCGGTGTATACGGGCCTCGCGTCCCAGTGTCAAATGAAAGGGCAGGCTATAAGGGTACAAAACGGCTGATTTTAGCCATTTTAAAGGGCTTCTCAGGCAGTTTGAGGTGCTTTCCAGGCATTTGGTTCATTTCTGCCCTACCACCGGCTAGGATCATAGGATCATGGATGTCACCGCCAAAGATACGGCCCCAACCACCATCTTGGCCGAGCCACCTGCCGACCGGCTTGGGGTGACCTTTGGGCTGTCTTGGTGCCTGTTGGTGCTGACAATCGTGTTTGCCATGTTGGCGGAGATTTTCATTCTCGTGTCTTCATTGGCGCGCTTTCGAGTCGATTATCTCAGCGAGAAAATCGACGCTGCGCACTTAATAATGTCTGCATTGGAGGCCGCACCCGGCCAGCAGTCGCCGCCAGGGCAGATCGATCCCAAACTCCGCGACCGACTTTTGGATCAGGCTGACGTGTTGGGCATGACGATTCTGCGGCCCAATATGCCACCTCGCACCTTAGGGCCTCGCATGCCGCCCCGCATTCCCATGCTTTACGATCTGCGCAATGCCATGGCGCTGGAACTGGTGATCGACGCCCTCTCGACAATGCGCAACCCCAAGCCATCGGTGATGGGAGTCACCGGCTTAAGTAAGGCCGATCCTCGCGTCGTGGTCGAGGTGGTGCTGGAAGAACGGCCTTTGCGTAACGAACTGTGGAATTATTTTAATCGCCTGCTTGTCATCAGTATTTTCATTTCCGTGACTACGGCGGCCCTTGTCTATGCTGCGCTTCAATGGCTATCCGTGCGCCCGTTGCGCCGTCTGACGGCAAGTATGATTGCTTTTCAGAAAGACCCGCAAGATCCGCGCCGCGTGATTATGCCAGAGGTGCGCGATGATGAGGTTGGGACCGCCGAGCAAGCGCTGGCTGACATGCAACAACAACTGCGCGCACTGTTGCTGGAAAAAGAGCGCCTGGCTGGCGTTGGCTTTGCGGTGATAAAGATTTCTCACGATTTGAAAAATATTCTGACGACGGCGCAACTCGAATCAGATCGCCTTGAGAACGCGCCGAACATTGATCCTGATATCAAACTGATCACCAGCGGCATCGTTCATGCTATTGATCGCGCAGTGAAGCTTTCTACGAACATGATTCGTTTTGCCCGTGAGGGCTTGCCCGAGGTCCGCAAACAGCAGCTTGCATTACTCGCCATTTTGACGGATCTCCGCACAGCGTTGCAGCCCGTATTGCCCGACGCGTCAATTGTGGTGAATGTTCCAGCCGAGGTCATGTTTTCGGGCGACCCCGAGCTCTTGCAGCGCGCGTTGGAGAATCTGATTCGCAACGCCGCCGAAGGAGGGGCAACCCAGATTACGCTGACATACGAGCGAATCTCAGCCGATGACGCGCTAATCGTCACCGACAACGGGACCGCCTTGCCCAAAAAAGCCATCGACCATCTTTTTGTACCGTTTTTGGGCTCGGTGAAATCAGGCGGAACGGGCCTTGGTTTGCCCATCGCACGCGAAGCGTTGCGTGTGCAAGGCGGAGATATCGTCCTGCGATCAACGACCGCTGGAGTCACTATATTTGCCGCTCTCTTGCCAGTGGCTTAAAAGATTGGCGATGAACCTTTCAACCATGATCGGGCTGGCCTTTCTACTGATCGCGATTGCTGTCATATTGTGGCTCTACCGTTCGCGCAATGAATGACTATATCGACGTCACACGTCATTGATTTCAATTCTCAGAAAGAAGCTTGAGCGTCCGTGAGTACAACACCCAAAAAAATCGGCCAACGCTTTACCGTGCGCGACATCGCGGCCTATAAAGGGAAAATGCCGATTGTCTGCATCACGGCCTATACAGCGCCCATGGCCGAATTCATGGATCATGCTGTTGATATTCTGTTGGTCGGTGATTCATTGGGGATGGTGCTTTACGGCATGGAGTCCACCTTGGCTGTGACCTTGGACATGATGATCGCGCATGGCGCGGCGGTGGTGCGGGGCTCAAAACATGCGTGTGTCGTGGTTGATATGCCCTTTGCTAGTTACCAAGCCTCGCCTGCTGAGGCCTTCAGCAACTGTGCGAAAGTTCTAGCCCAAACGGGGTGCGCTGCTGTGAAGCTAGAGGGTGGCGTTGTGATGGCCGAGACCATCGCCTTTCTGACTTCGCGGGGTGTCCCTGTGATGGGGCATGTCGGTTTGACGCCCCAATCAGTTCATCAGCTTGGCGGATACCGCACGCGCGGAGAATCCGAAGCCGAATCCGAAGACCTGATGGCTGACGCCAAAGCCGTCAGCGAGGCGGGCGCTTTTGCGGTGGTCGTTGAAGGCACGGTCGAATCTGTGGCGCGCGCGATGACCACATCGATCCCCATTCCCACCATTGGCATTGGGGCCTCATCGGCCTGTGATGGTCAGGTCTTGGTGGCCGAGGATATGTTGGGCCTGTTCAGCACCTTCACCCCGAAATTCGTCAAGCGCTACGCCGATTTGGGCCGTGAAGTCACCTCTGCGGTCGAGACCTATGCCGCCGATGTCCGCGCACGCCGCTTTCCGGGCCCCGAGCACGTGGTCGCTGCGAAGTCGAAATCATAACCAAACGTCATTGTGATGGCCTCTTCAGTGCAAGATTCGCTTGTGACGGTCCGCGATGTCGAGGGCTTACGCCAGCGCGTGCGGTCGTGGAAAAAATCAGGGCTATCTGTCGCTTTGGTTCCAACCATGGGGGCGCTTCACCATGGGCATGTGGTGCTAATGGAACAAGCGCATGCGATGGCTGATCGCGTGATCGCGACGATCTTTGTCAACCCAAGTCAGTTTGGGCCTCATGAGGATTTCAGCGCCTATCCGCGTCAAGAAGCGCGCGACTTCGAGATACTTGATAAAGCGGGCGTGCATGTTTTATTCGCACCCACTGCTGAGTCAATGTATCCGCCAGGCTTTACAACGTCTGTGAAGCTTGCGGGTTTAACCGATGTGCTCTGTGGCCCACTCAGGCCCGGTCACTTTAACGGCGTTGCGACGGTCGTCACAAAGCTTTTGCTTCAAGCGCAACCTGACATTGCGCTGTTTGGCGAGAAGGATTTCCAGCAATTGGTGGTCATTCAGCGAGTCGCGGCTGATTTAAATATTCCTGTCGATATCATTGGTGTTGCGATCGTGCGTGAGCACGATGGCTTGGCGATGTCATCACGCAATGCTTACTTGACGCCTGACGAGCGCGCTCAGGCCCCCGCACTTTACTGCGCAATCCGCACGGCTGCGGGAAAAATTCATCAGGGCGAAGACCCGAAGGGTGCGACCGAAGAAGCCAAGGCGAGCATACTCGCGGCAGGCTTTCGCAGCATCGATTACGTTGATACGCGACAGGCCAAAACACTGGCCCTCTTGAAACGCGGAGAATCGCTCGGGCGTGTCTTTGCCGCGGCGCATCTTGGCCGAGCGCGGCTGATCGATAACGTCGAAATTTCTGAGAACGTTTAAGGGCTAGTCTTTAACGCACGTAGATGTGCACTTCCGCTGTTGTCGCTGAAGGGTTGTTCATGGATGCCATAATGACCTGCTCTGAGGGCAAGCCCATATTGGTCATGGACCGCATCACATTCTCGGCATTCCGACGTGCAGCATTCGTGTTGCCGCCCGAAGGCGAAACAGCTACCAGGTCGAACACCGCATCAGGGCGGCGCTCCAGTGCCCGACTGAGGGCCTGATAAAGCGCGGGTTCATAGGCGACATCGGCCTTGTCAAAGCGGATCACAACCAATGGCTTTCGATCCGTGAAACTCGCCGGGGTGCTGGCGGGGGCTATTTGGCGCGCATGTGCCGCGGTACTCCCGCCTGCGACATACATGCCACCGACGTTAATTCCCGCTGCCAAATCCACCAGCCCATTGCGCTCGTTGGTGATGAATTGTTGCTGACGCGAAATATCGTTGTTCAGCCCTTGCAGAAGACGATCGATCACAATGTTGGTTTGGCCCAACTCATCCTCGAGCATGCGCAATTGACGATGATCCTCATCCACAGCACCCGACAGCGTGAACGCGCTGCGCACGTTGTCGAGCAAGTAACCGGCCGCGCCAGCGTCGGAGGCGACCAATGACGACAACTGGTTCATGATCGACAAATCGCCATCACTGGCAGTGAGCTGTGATTGAGCTTCCTGCCATAGGGCTAATAATTCGGGGTTTCCAGGCGTTGTGCCGATTTGCAGGCGCGCGCGGATAGCGCCGACGGCCGCATTGAAGGCGTTGGCGTTGGCGACTGTTTGGCTACGCGCTGTATTGAATTGCTGGCCATGCGTGCTGGCGTTGGCTTTGAGCTGTTCAAATTCACCGCGAAATTGTTCGACCCGCTGCCCAACTGCGGTTGTTCCGCGGTAGCTTGTCGATGCAACAGGTGCGGGGACCGGCGTACTCGAGAACAGTGTGCCAGCACTGCTCTCCGTTGGCGGTGGCGGTGCAGCCACGGCCGCAGCGCTTTCAGATGTGTCTGAACTGAACGATGGGAATAAGGCATCGCTTGCAAACGAGCACCCCCCCAAAGCCAAGGACATCCCTAAAACAAGCCAGCGCTGGTTTTTTGCACCACGCTTATTTACAACCCGTTCAAACGTCATGAGCCAAATCCTGCCCGTGGCAAACCCACGCTTGGTTCAGGTTCCGGGCAAGGTGCCAGGACCGAATGTTTTGTTTTCCCTAGATCAAACCCCTAAAGGCTTGAGTCCGCTCCGAATTCTGCCCGAAGCGGTCATCTTCAGACACTTTACTCAAAGCTATTTACTTGAACAACAGGCAAGAGCGCCGATTCGGCATCCTATTTTAAGTCTCTCATCGAAGTTCATGGCCTAATCTCGCAGACTTGGGAAGGGGTTAGCTGTTGCCCCCTCAAGCCATGAGATCGAGGTTTTGCTTGCATGGCTGCAGCAATCTGAGTATCCCGGCACCTCCTTGGAAGGGCGAAGGGGGCTTCTGACAGCTTTTATTCGCTTCTCGAGGGGTCCCGTCAGCGCGGCGGCAGGTCAACCGGCACATTGGCTTGTCGGACGGCTGCCTCGCAAGACACGCGCCCGTAGCTCAACTGGATAGAGCATCTGACTACGGATCAGAAGGTTAGGAGTTCGAATCTCTTCGGGCGCACCATTCTTTCCCTATAAATAATAATAACTTGAAAAGCGGTATGGATGCCGCCCCCTCTGGGGGCCGTCCCAGAAACCGGACATTGACCGGACGCGTGGATAAATTCATCTCAGCATGAAAATGGCGTTCAGACGGCTATAGCCGAACTGACAAAACCGCCAGAAGGACTTTGTCAGTTCTGTCAGTGCCGGCC
>Ga0209553_1000266_pt1 | contig 27562 bp, 23 predicted proteins | sample LauGreFBDMM110DN_2_FD_188217 | JGI IMG/M metagenome (GOLD analysis project Ga0209553, IMG submission 188217) | Freshwater lake microbial communities from Lake Michigan, USA - Fa13.BD.MM110.DN (SPAdes) (version 2) | ecosystem: Environmental > Aquatic > Freshwater > Lake | place: Lake Michigan...
CATCGCGAGTGAACGCAAGAGCGTCTCACCAGGATGCACATTCGTGCAGTACGCGAGTCGTGCGAGAGGTTTGGAGAGAGGCGCAGTCACGCGATCATTGTGACAGAGTCGCTAGCGCGATGCAGTCACAAGTAAGCGCACAACATCAAGGCCAGTCGCCACAGTTTCGGTGCGCTCTGGATGCCATTGCACACCGAGGTAGAAGCGTCGATTGCTGTCGAGGATCCCTTCGATGACGCCGTCGTCCGAGCGCGAGACGATTTCAAAGCCCTTTGCGTCCGCGAGTGCTTGGTGATGCCAACTTCTCACGGCGCCAGAACCAAGTGCGATGCTTGCGTCTGACTCCACATCGTGAATCGCGTCGTTGCCATGTCGATCCGCGTGAGGCAACACATCTGCGAGGTGTTGGATGAGCACTGCACCGCGATGCACGCCCATCATTTGCATGCCGAGGCAAATGCCAAGCACGGGAATCTCAGGACGCGCATCGAGTTCACGGAGCAGCGCGAATTCTGAGGCTTGTCGCTCCGACGCCATGCACTGCGCTTTCGCATGGAGCGCGATGCCGAACTGCGAGACATCGATGTCATCGCCGCCGGTGAGGATGATGCCGTCCATACGATCGAGCATCTCGCGACGAAGTTCGTGCTTGGGTGGAAGAATGATGGGGATGCCGCCCGCTGCTTCCACAACATCGAGATAGGTGTGCCGTAAACGCGCGTATCCATCGACGAAGTCTGCAGTAAGTCCAATGAAGGGTCGAGCCAAATTGATTCCTCAGTTCGATGCTTCGGGAGTTCGTGACTGTGGCGGTTGGCTCCACAGAAAGGAGAAGAAGAGTGCAAGCAGACAGCAGCAAGTTGCGACGACTCCACTCAGCGCAGTGCCATGTACCAAGAGATCAGTCGCGACACTGCGCGCGGGCTCGCTGAGTGATTTAAGTGCAACATCATCACCTTGCGCAGCGAGGATCACACGTTCAGCGAGCGCGGGGTCTTGCGCGATGTCAGCAGGAAGCGTGCTCATTCGCATCGCGAGCACAGAGACAGTCATGAGGATAGCGAGCCCAGTTGTTCCGCCGACTTGACGGAATGTTTGAATCACGCCACTCGCTTCGCCGCGTTGGGCAATACTCACGCGCGCGAGTGCATCGGTGTTTGTTGGGCTCATTGCAAGTCCAATGCCTGCGCCAAAGAGCGCCATACCCACCGCAAGCACGCCATAGATACGGAACCACAAGCCAGCGGTCATCGTTGCCATGCCGACAGAAGCGAGCGCAAGTCCGATGATCGACGGAATACGAACGCCAACTTTGTCGTACCACTTCCCAGCGCGAGGCACGACTAACAGAATCGGAATCATCATGGGCATCAACGATGCGCCAGCCATCACGGGAGAAAATCCGAGCACGGTTTGTGCGTAGAGCGATTGCTGAATGATCAACCCCGTCATCGCGAACTGCACGACGAGCAGCACGAGCGCACTCGCGAGGAATCCTCGATCACGCAGGAGGCTGATGCGAATGAGCGGCGTGGGATGTCGAAGTTCCCACCAGAGGAACGCGAGCGCGAGTGCGCCGCCACCAAGCACCATCGGAGCCACGAGTGCATCATCCCATCCACGCGTGGAGGAGAGTTGCACGCCAGCGACGAAGGATGGAAGTCCTAAGAAAAGCAACAGCGCGCCGACGATGTCGATCGACAACGTTTGTCGTGGAAATTTCGGCGGATTCGCAGCGATTGTGAGTGCGATTGCGCAGATCGCGATCGGGAGATTGAGATAGAAGCACCACCGCCAACTCAACGATTCCACGATGATTCCGCCGAGCACTGGTCCGATCGCGAGAAACGACATCGAGATGCCAACATAAATCCCCATCGCTCGTCCGCGCTCGCCATCGCGATACAAGCTCGTCACCATCGCCGCAGATGCTGGTTGCATGAGCGCGGCGCCGAAGCCTTGTATCACGCGCCAGAGAATGAGCGTTTCTGCATTGGGTGCCGCGCCGACCATTGCCGATGCGAGAGCGAAGAGCACGACACCACCGAGGAACGCGCGTGTTCGACCAATGACATCGCCGATCTTTCCGAGGAACGCGACTGCACTTGCGAGTGCGAGCACATAACTGTTGATCGCCCACTGCGTTTGCGACGCACTCATTTGCAGCGATTCACGCACACTCGGCAACGCCACGCCCATCACTGTCACGTCGAGCATGATCATCGACAATGATCCAGTCATCGCAACAAGCGCGAGTGCGCGGCGGGGGTGTGGGGTTTCCATGTTCACGAGACTTTGAATCGACCAGACTGCGAGAGGAACGCGAGTGGGTTTTCGAAACTGACTTTGCGCACCGCTGCTTCGTCGTGACCACGCGCGCGCATCTCGAGTTGCGCCTTCGGAACAGCCAACGGATCGCTCTGTCCCCAATCACCCGCTGAATTCATCCACAATCGTTCGGTGCCATGCATCTCGAAAATGTCGACAGCGCGCTGTGGTGTGCACTTTGTATCGGGATAGAGCGTCATGCCTGCCCAGAACCCGCGTTCGAGCACGATGCCCACCGTGTGCTCTTCCACATGATCAATGAGCACGCGCGAAGGATCGAGCTTCGCTTGGTTCTTGATCGCATCCATGATGAGGCGCGTCCCTTTGAGTTTGTCCTCAAGATGCGGCGTGTGCACGAGCACCATCAAGTCGCGCGAAGCTGCAAGTTCGAGATGCGCTTCGAGGATCTCCATCTCGTTGCGCGAATTTTTGTTGAGTCCAATCTCGCCGATGCCGAGCACGCTCGGACAATCGAGAAATTGTGGGATGAGCGCGATGACTTCGCGCGCGAAGACGGGATCTTCCGCTTCCTTCGGATTGATGCAGAGCCAGGTGTGATGTCGAATGCCGTACTGCGCGGCGCGCTTGGGCTCGAAGTCGGTGAGTTGACGGAAGTAGTCTTGAAATCCCTCGGGCGAAGATCGATCGTAGCCCGGCCAAAAAGCGGGCTCCGTAATCGCAACACATCCCGCGAGCGCCATGCGTTGGTAGTCGTCGGTGGTGCGACTCACCATGTGAATATGCGGATCGATGTACATCAGCGCGCCCCGCCTGAAGATGGAGGCACTGCGCCGGTTGCGCCTTTGGTTCCTGCGCGCGCGATTGGTTCGGTGGAATGATCAGAGAGCAGTTCGAGAATGCGCTGCGCACGATTCGGTTGACCATCGATGAGCAGTGCGCAACACGATTCAAATGCAAGCATGCGGAAGTCATCAGCGCCTTCGCCTGACGCGCGATCAATGCGATCGAGAAACGAAGCGAGATCAAGCACCTTCGCGCGATGCTCTAGATAAGAGCGGTCGATGAGCGCGCGTTTGGAGAGCGGCGTCGGTGCGTGGGCCATAGCCCGTCATCATAAGGTGCGCCGTCTGCGTATGACCACGCTACGCCGTGCTCGTTTGCAAGATCGCACGTCGCATGAGAACCGGATCAATCTCGTGAACTTCCATACCCTCGCCAATGCGTCGAAGCATGGTGATCGTGAGACTTCCGCCAAGGTGCTCGCGGAATTGCTCGATGCCTTCGAGGATCGCGTCAGGATTCGCCAGCAGTGGGTGCGAGTGCGGAAGACGCAGGTCAGCGAGGACGTTGCGGATCTGTTCGAACGCGGAGGCGTCGAGCCAGCCCTTTAGCATCGAATAGCGGCAATCGATGAGCAGCCCGACCGCAACCGCATCGCCATGCGAGATCGCATACGCGCTGAGCGCTTCGAGTCGATGCGCGGCCCAGTGCCCGAAGTCGAGCGGGCGCGCTTCATCAAGTTCAAATGGATCACCGCCTTGCGCGATGTGTTCGACATGCAGCGCGGCAGAGCGTTGAATGATGGGCTGCGCGGCTGCGAGGTCGTGCGCGGCAATGCGAGTCGCGCTCGCAGCGATTTCTGCGAAGAACTTCGGATCCTTGAGCAGCGCGATCTTGACTGCTTCACTGAAGCCCGCGCGGAAGACTTCGATGGGAAGAGTCTTCAACAATGCTTGATCGCAGATGACCGCCCACGGCACCGCGAATGCACCAGTGAAGTTTTTCTTGCCGAACGCGTTGATGCCATTCTTCACGCCCATCGCGCCATCGTCTTGCGCGAGCGTGGTGGACGGAAGTCGAATGAGTCGCACGCTGCGATGCGCAATCGCCGCCGCAAACCCAGCTGCATCGAGCACCGCGCCACCGCCTGCAACTACCACTGTTGACTTGCGACAAATCTTGGCGCGTTCGATGAGCGCGAGCACTTGCTCCACGGTGTGCATGCCGCACTTCGATTGTTCGCCGCCTTGTACAACGAGCACTTCGCTGAGTGTTGGCATCGAGGACGCGTGGGCTTCGGAGTACTGCACGAGCGCTTGCGCAAGCGTTGGCGCTGCAGCATGAAGCCCAGAGTCCATCACGAGCACCGCTTTTCGCGTGGGTGCAGCGGCGTCATCACAGAACACATCAGCAAGCGTTGTGTTCGTCAGCGCAGCGACATCGTGCGTGAATCGAACGCGATGCAGGAACGGCAACGAGAATCGTTGATCGAGTGCGGTCGATCGAGAGGTTGTGGCATCTGAAGCAGGCGTCATAGAGGGGTTCGTCGCACAGAGCCTAGCGCAGTTGCGCGGCGTTGAGTCGATGGAGACAAATTGCTGACGCAGTTGCGACATTGAGGCTATCCACTCCTTCAGACATACGAATACGAACGATGGCGTGCGCGGTTCGACGCGCTGCTGCAGAAATGCCGTCAAACTCGTTCCCCATGATGATTCCCATGCGCGGACTTGGAGTCACGCTCTCGAGGGACACCGAATCATCACCAGCGTCTGCGGCGACGAGCATGAGACCAAACTCGTCGCGAAGGCGAATGAGGTCAGCCTCCCAGTCGCTGCTCATGACCGTGGGGATCGTGGCGGAGTAGCCGATGGAAACCCGCAGGATTTTTCGATAGAGATGATCATGGCAATTGGGGCTGAGGACGACGAGGTCCACGCCAAATGCGGCGGCGTTCCGGTAGAGCTGCCCCATGTTGTCGATGTTGTTTACGCCATCAATAAGAAGCACCGTGAGGGAACCTCGATGCGTTGGCATCACGCGATCAAGCGTGAGCGTTGCAGGGTCTGGTCGACGACAGCATGCGATGACGCCACGATGAAATGGGAATCCCGTGACTGCATCAATGAGTGCACGAGAGCCCATATACACGGGCGCATTGGACGAGATCGCTGCGAAGTGCGCGGCGTGAATCTCGTCCGAGAGGAGCGCTTCAACGCACGGGGTGCGAGCGAGAATGCGATCGACAACCAACGGCGACTCCGCGAGAAATCGTCCCACGCGCGCGTCCTTCCCCTCGCGAGCGAGGAGGTCGCGATCACGCACGGCGCGGAAAGCATCGAGGCGCGGATCATCCGCATGCTCAACAAGGATTGGGGCAGCAGCAGAGTGCATCGAAGTTTGATACTACACTCGCACTGTGCCGCGAGGACGAGTCGCACAATCTGACAACGACGAACCGGTTGGTCCAGCATCGCTGTTGACGCCGATGGAGCCGTTGACCGCGCAAGAGGCAGCCGATAGTCCAGTTGAAAACCCGCAAGAGGCGACGGAAGAGGACGATCGCGTCACGGCGTTGCTCGCAAAATCCATCGACGTGCCGATCTTTGCTGACGCGGTTGAAGCACAGGAAGCGCCTGATGCTGCGGACACGCTTGAAGGGCTTGGCACCGTGCAAGCTGCGGAAGTCATCGAAGAGATGGAGACGGAGAGTGCTGCAGAAGCGCTCGCACATATGCATCCGTCGCTGGCGGTGAGCGTGCTCGAAGATTTGATTGAAGAGGATCCGAGTTACGCGGGGAAACTCATCGAAGAGATGGCACCCGATGACGCGACGGATCTTCTGCAGAACCTTCCGGATGACTATCGCGATCGCTTGCTTGGCACGCTCGGCAAAGTAGAAGCGGTGAAGATGCGCGAACTGCTCTCGTTCGACGAAGAGTCGGCGGGCGGCATGATGACGACCGACTATCTCGCTGTGCGCGACACGATGACGGTGGCGCAAGCGGTCGAAGCGATTCGTCGTGCGGACACGGAAGAAGAATGGGTGTATGTGTTCGTCGTCGACTGGCGCGGTCGTCTGCAGGGTCGCGTGACGATGAAACGATTGCTGCTTGCGGAAGCGGCGCAAAAAGTCATCGATGTGTGCGATCGGCCTGTTGACGCAGTGCCGCATGAACTTGCGAAAGAAGACGTCGCGCGCGAGTTTGAAAAATACGATTACCTCGTGCTGCCTGTCGTGGATGCGACGGATCGATTGCTCGGCGTCATCACGGTCGATGATGTTGTCGACATCATTCGTCAAGAGAGCACGGAAGACGCGCAGAAGATGGTCGGTGCGGGCAGCGAAGAGGCGGTGTTCTCATCGGTGGCGGAGAAACTTCGTGGACGCTTCCCGTGGCTCGTTCTGAATCTTCTCACGAGTTCGATTGCCGCGACGGTGGTGTTTCAGTTTGACGATCTCATCGGATCGATCGCGATTCTCGCCGTCATCATGCCGCTCATCGCGAATCAATCCGGCAACGCTGGACAGCAATCGCTCGCGGTCACACTTCGCGGCATCGTGCTCGATGAAGTTCGACCGGGCGCAGCGTTGACGATCGTGCGCCGCGAAGCGATGGTCGGCGCGGTGAATGGGTTGGTGTGCGGCGTGCTTGTTGGAACCGCGGTAGGCTTTCTCGAGCACTTCCTGCATCCAGCGTCGCAGGGTTGGCGTCTCGGCCTCATCGTTGGAATCTCGATGCCGGTCGCGCTCACGATCGGCACAACGGTCGGCGCGTCGTTGCCACTCATCGTGCGCCGCATGGGCGCAGATCCTGCGACTGCATCGACGATCTTCCTCACGATGGTCACCGACTCAGTGAGTTTCTTCGTGTTCCTCGGACTCGCGAGTCTGCTGCAGTCGTGGATCAGCGTCGGCGCTGCGTGAGCGGGGATCGCATCACTGTGTTGATGTTGCTTCGTCATCATCATCATCATCAACGCCTGCCGTCACGGCCCATTCGGGATACGCCGCAGCTGAACCCTTCATGCTGTGCGTCGCGTTTGTCGCAATAGCATTTGCATTCAGCGGACTGTCGATGTTGATCGCGGGCGCATTGCTCTTACTCGCGATGATCGGTGGAGGAACGATTCCACTCTTCCTCATGCCACCGTTCTTCAAGAGCGTGAGCATGGCGAGTCCGTTTCGTTGGGCGGTCTCTGCGATCGAAGGTCCGTTCTGGCGCGGCTCAAATCTCAGTGATCAAATTCTTCCACTCGCAATTCTGACGGCTATCGGCATTGTTGGGTTTACTGTTGGTGTGCGCGCAACACGATCGGCTGCGCGGTAATCTAGGGGACTCCCTTGGATTGAAGTAGGCACGACGTATGGCGAAAGACACAGGTACAACAACTCGCGTTGCAGCGGATGAACTGCTCGTTGCAACCGGATTGCAAAAGCGATTCGGCACGACCTATGCGGTGCGCGGCATCGACTTGCGCGTGAAGGCGGGCGAAGTGCTCGGCTTCCTCGGGCCCAACGGTGCAGGCAAGAGCACGTCGATGCGCATGGTGACCGGTTATCTCGAACCAACCGCGGGCACGATCACTTTGTGCGGCGTGAATCTTCTCACGCATCCGATCGAAGCCAAGCGCACATTTGGATATCTCCCGGAAGGCGCGCCTGCGTATCCCGAAATGACAGTCGAGGAGTTCCTCGCATTCGTGGCAGCTGCGCGCGGCTATTCCGGCAGTGAAGCGCGTGATCGTGTGGAGGGCGTCATCGAGCGCGTGCACTTGCAAGGTGTGCGTCGCAAGAGTTTCGAAACACTCTCGAAGGGTTACAAGCGTCGCACAGGATTAGCACAAGCACTGATGCACGATCCGCGCATTCTCATTCTCGATGAGCCGACCGATGGACTTGATCCGAATCAGAAACATGAAGTACGCGAGTTGATTCGTGATCTCGGCAAGGATCGCGCCGTTGTGCTCTCCACGCACATTCTCGAAGAAGTTGAAGCGGTCTGCACGCGTGCGATGGTGATCAATCATGGAAGCGTCGTGTTTGACGGCACACCTGCGGAGATGGAGTCGAAAGCGCCAGCCCACATCACGAAGAATCGCATGGATCATGTCTTCCGCATGTTGACGACGGGCGACCGCGCGACTGGGCATGCGAAGCACGCGAAGGGAGCACGCCGATGAGCGCACCGACAACAACACGCGCTGCGCGCATCTATGTGATCTTCGCGCGAGAGTTCCGCGCGTACTTCGCCACGCCGCTCGCTGCTGTGTTCCTCGTGATCTTTCTCTTCCTCGCGGGACTCTTCACGTTCAACATCGGATCGCTGTACGAACGGAACCAAGCAGACTTGCGTCCGTTCTTCCAGTTCGTGCCGTGGCTCTTCTTGCTGATTCTTCCCGCAATTTCCATGCGACTCTGGGCGGAAGAGCGTCGCACGGGAACGATCGAACTGCTCGTGACGCTTCCCTTCGCGCTCGCGGATCTCGTGGTGGGAAAGTTTCTCGCTGCGTGGGCATTCGCGACGGTTGCCATCGCGTTGACACTGCCGTTGTGGGGCACACTCGCGTGGCTAGGCGACCCTGATCACGGCACGCTCTGCACTGGATATCTCGCGACGATCTTACTTGCGGGTTTCATGCTCTCGGTGGGCTCACTCATCAGCGCGTGGACGAAGAATCAAGTGATCGCATTCGTGCTCAGCGTTGCGCTGCTCTTCATCATCATGTTGCTCGGCTATCCAGCGGCTCTCGATGTCGTCGCATCCTTCGCGCCGCGTGGCGTCATTGAAGCACTCGCGTCGACAAGTGCGCTCACGCACTTCGATGGACTGATGCGCGGCGTTGTCGATCTGCGCGACGTGTTGTACTTCACGCTTGGTATCTCAATCTTCCTTTGGCTTAACGTCGCGGTGATTGATTGGAAGAAGAGCGACTGATTCGTCGCATAGCATTTCCGCATAGAGATTCTCCATGGCTCGCTCTGATAAACGGACATTCACACTCTTCGCAGTCTTCGCTGCTGCAATTGGCTTTGCAGCCGTCAACGTCGTGCTCTGGTCGGTGTTGCGCTCTGCTCGACTCGATCTCACGCAAGAGCAGCTCTACAGCGTCTCGCCAGGACTCACGCAACTTGCGGAACAGCTCGACGAGCCCGTGCGGTTGGAGTTGTATTGGACGGCCGAACAAGGGGCGGACTCGCCCGAGCTTCGATCGTACGCACAGCGCGTGCGTGAGTTTCTCTCTGAAGTCTGCGCAGAGTCAAAGGGCAAGTTGGAGTTGGTCGAAGTTGATCCGCAACCCTTCTCCGAGCAAGAGGAAACGGCGCGCGCGAGCGGTCTCGCGCCACTCAATGCCGGCGGCGTTGGACGCACGCTCACGCTCGGCCTCATCGTGCGAAGTTCAACCGATCGCACCGAAGTTATTCCATATCTCGCGCCCGATCAAGAGCCATTCCTTGAGTACGAACTCGCGCGCCGCATTCTTGCGGTCGGTCGCGATGCGAAGTCGAAAATCGGTTGGCTCTCCACGCTTCCAGAGATGCGCGGCGATCCGAGCAAACCCGAGCAAGCGGGAGAACCACTGCTCACGCGGCAACTCAAGCAACTCTTCGACTTCGTCGCAGTGCCGAAAGATGCAATCGAGATTCCTGCGGATCTTGGCGTGCTTTTGGTCATTCAGCCGCGAAAACTTTCCGAAGGCACACTCCGCGCGATTGACGCGTGGGTGCGCAGCGGTAAGCCGACCATTGTCTTCGTCGATCCATGGTGCGAGTCGGATCCGAGCGCGGAGAAGTTTGGCGAGACCGGTCGCGGCACTGACTTCGACATCGATGTCATGCTTGCTTCATGGGGATTGCAGATTCCACTCGACACATCTGCGGGCGGCCATCTTGTTGTCGCGGATCGCGGAACATCGACGCGAATTCAAACCACCACGCCGACTGGGCAAGTGATGGATCTCGATTATCCCGTGTGGCTCTCGTTGCGCAAAGAGAACTTATCGACGGAAGATCCAGTCACCGCGCCGCTCTCCACCGTGAACATCATGAGTGCGGGTTCGATCGAAGTGATCGCGGGCGCATCGACAACAGCCACGACCATCCTCGCAACCACGAAGGACTCACAACTTCTTCAATCGCTGAAACTCGGCTACTTCGGCAAAGCCGATCAACTCATTCGCGACTTTAAGGGTGATGATCTTGCCCGCACGCTCGTTGCGCGCGTGCGTGGTCCGTTTCAAAGTATGTTCGCTGACGCGTCGGGCGCGTATCCAAAGGGCGACGCGAATCTGTTGGTGGTTTCCGACGCAGACTTGCTGGAAGATCGAACGTGGGTGCGCGCGTCGCAGAATGGAATACAAACGATCGCGGACAACGGTGCACTTGTCGTGAACATGATTGAGCAGATGGGTGGCTCCTCAGCGCTCGGTGGACTTCGCGCGCGCGGCGATTTCCGTCGTCCGTTCACGCGCGTGGAGCGTATTCGCAAGGATGCCGAGGCGCGATTTCTCAAGCGTGAAGAAGCGCTTCGCACGGACATTCAGAAGACGGAGTTCAAGATCGCGGATTTGCAGCGTCGCAAAGGAAATGATGTGGAGTTGGCGCCAGGCGGCGTCATTTCATTGTCGCCTGAGCAAGCAGCAGAGATGAAATCACTTGAAACCAAGGTGATTGACGCGAAGCGAGAATTGCGCGATGTGCAGTACTCCATGCGCGAAGAGATCGTTCAACTTGGTCGACGACTCATGCTCTTGCACGTGATCGTGTGGCCAGCAGCGGTTGCAATCGTCCTCACTACTTGGTCGCTGCTGCGCTGGCGTCGACAACGAATTCGCATTGCGATGGGAGAACAGTCATGAAAGGGAAGATTACGGTTGTCAGCTTGGTGGTGCTGCTCTTGGCTGCGGTCGCGTGGGTGATGACGATCGGTGGTGTCACTGCGCGCAGTGATTCCACGGGTGCATTCGCGGTTGGACTTGCTGCACACACTGATCAGATCACGCGGATCGAACTTGATCGCGAGAGTAAAAAGATCGTGCTCGTTCGCGCAGCCGATGGTCTTTGGCGCGTGGAAACAAGCGGCGGGTACCTCGCGAGCACTGCGCAAGTTGCGGGACTTGTAAATGGCATCGCGTCCCTTGAAAAGGACGGCAAGATGACATCTAAGGTTGAGAAGTACGAAGAACTCGCACTCGATTGGCCACCAGCGCAGGGTTCTCGCGCAGCGCTCGTGCGCGTGTTCGAAACTGTCGACGCTAGCGGCACAGGTGCGCCGTTTGCGGAGTATGTGATCGGACATGAGCGCGCGAGTCCGCGGACTCAGTACGTGCGCATGCTTGAGGATGTGCAGTGTTGGAGGTGTCGCGGTTCTGTGAGCGTCGAGATGGAGCCACAGCGTTGGATGGATGCGACGCTGCTCTCGCTGCCTGATGGCGAAATCGACAGCGTATCTATCGATGGACTTTCGTTGACGCGAACAGCGAGAGGCAAAGAGTTCACAACCGTGATCACTCCGGAGTCTGCAGCGCTATGGACCCCTGAGCGTGTTACCGAAGCGATGAGAACACTTCCCCTGTGGCTCTCACGACTCGAGTTTGATGACGTGCGACCCGCGTCATCTTCGCCGATGACTGGCGAGTCGCGCACATTGACATTTGATTCCCTGCGCGCACGAATCGTCGTGCAGTGCTCGACAGAATCCGGTGGCGTGTGGGCGCGTTTCGAAGTCACGCCGCACGAAGGTGCACCGCATCCCAATGAAGGTCTCAACGGCGATGTGAATGCGAAGCACAAGTACGCAGGTGATCCGCAAGTGCCGGATTGGACTGCGTGGAGTGCAGCGCACATGGGATGGGAATTCAAACTTCCGGCGTGGAAGATTCAAGAGCTCAAGTTCGAGCCCAGTATGCGTGAAGAACCACCGCCGCCTCGCTAAGGCGCGGACTCACGAATACGAACTCATGCCTTCGCACGCGCAGACGAGATTGCGATCGCCGTAAGGATTGTCCACGCGTCCAACGGGTGGCCAGAACTTGAAGTCCTTCAGCCAGAGCGCTGGATACGCCGCGTCCTCGCGCGAGTATGCATGCGTCCAACTGCTTGCACTCACGGCAGCAGCTGTGTGTGGCGCGTGCTTGAGCGCATTGTCTTCGCGGGAACTCTCGCCTTCTTCGATCGCGCGAATCTCGGAGCGAATCGCGATGAGTGCATCGCAGAATCGGTCGAGCTCCGCCTTCGCTTCGCTCTCGGTGGGCTCAATCATGAGCGTGCCCCCCACAGGCCACGACATCGTTGGCGCGTGGAATCCGTAGTCCATCAATCGCTTGGCAATGTCATCGATCTTGATGCCCGCGCTCTTGTCGAAGGGACGGAAGTCGAGAATGAACTCGTGTGCGCACAAGCCATGCGCGTTGGAATACAGGACCGAGTAGTGCGGCTTCAATCGCGTCGCCATGTAGTTGGCGTTGAGGATCGCGATCTCCGTGCACTTGCGCATACCTTCGGCGCCGAGCATCGCGATGTACATCCACGGCACCGGAAGAATCGATGCGCTTCCGTAGGGCGCGGACGACACCGGACCAATCGCATGACGGCCCGCAGAGTCAGGACGCACGACAGGGTGACCGGGGAGAAATTCTTTCAGATGCGCCGCAACGCCGATGGGTCCCATGCCAGGACCGCCGCCACCGTGCGGAATGCAGAACGTTTTGTGCAAGTTGAGGTGGCATACATCTGCGCCGATGTGTCCTGGACTCGTGAGTCCAACTTGCGCATTCATGTTCGCGCCGTCCATATACACCTGACCGCCGTGACGATGCACGATTGCGCAGGCTTCCTTCACCGTCTCTTCAAACACGCCATGCGTGGATGGATAGGTGATCATGAACGCGCCAAGTTGCGCGGAGTGCTCTTCAGCACGCTTCGCAAGATCCACGAGATCAATGTTGCCTGCGCTGTCGCATAGAACAGGAATCACGCGCATGCCGGCAACGACTGCAGACGCTGGATTCGTGCCATGTGCAGACACTGGAATGAGACACACATCGCGATTGAGATCGCCGCGATGTTCGTGATACGCGCGAATGACAAGTAATCCTGCGTATTCCCCTTGTGATCCTGCGTTGGGTTGCAGGCTCATCGCTGCAAATCCTGTCGCTTCGCAGAGCCAGAGTTCGAGTGTGCGGAAGAGTTCCGCGTAACCCTGCCACTGCTCGCGCGGCGCGAAGGGATGTATCTGTCCAAACTCAGGCCATGTCACAGGGATCATCTCGCTTGTCGCATTCAACTTCATCGTGCACGAACCGAGCGCGATCATCGAGTGGACTAGCGACAGATCTTTCGACACGAGTCGATTGATGTAGCGAAGCATTTCGTGTTCGCCGTGATAGCGGTTGAACACTTCGTGCTGCATCAAGGAGGTCGTGCGTGTGAAGACCGGGGGGATGCAGCCTTCAGTCGCAGTCACGGAGGAGACAGCGCCCGCGCGAGGACCCGCGAAGATACTGAGCAACATCGCAAGTTCGCCTTCGGTCGTCGCTTCATCGAGCGTCAAGCCGATGCTGCCATCACCGTAACTTCGGAGGTTCACTTTGTTTTGTGTCGCGAGCGCATGCACGTCTGTTGCGGAGATGCCGTTGCCGAGTTTGACGCGCAGCGTGTCGAAGTACGCGCCAGTGCCGCAATCGTGTCCGAGCTTGGAGAGCCCGCTAGCGAGCGTGGCGGTCAAGCGATGCACGCGCGTTGCAATTTGTCGCAAACCTTGCGGTCCGTGGTAGGCGCCGTACATGCCAGCCATCACAGCGAGCAGCACTTGCGCGGTGCAAATGTTCGAGGTTGCTTTGTCGCGACGAATGTGTTGCTCGCGCGTTTGAATCGCCATGCGCAGCGCGCGGTTGCCATGTGCATCGCGCGAGACACCGATGATTCGGCCTGGCAGTTTGCGAACATACGCTTCACTTGTTGCGATGAATCCAGCGTGTGGGCCGCCAAATCCCATCGGCACACCGAAACGCTGCGCGCTTCCCACAGCAATGTCGGCGCCCCAACTCTCAGGCGTCGCAAGGAGCACAAGCGCGAGTGGATCGCATGCGGCAATCACTAGTGCGCCGCACGCATGTGATCGAGCCGTGAGTGCGCGGTAGCACTCGATGCGTCCGTCGGAAGTTGGATACTGCACGAGCGCACCGCAGAATGCGTCCGTAGGTTCGAACGTGAGTGGGTTCCCAATCACGATGTCAAGGCCAAGCCACTTCGCGCGCGTCTCCACGACGGCGATCGTTTGTGGATGGCAATCTTCCGCGACGAAGAACTTCAGTCGCGTTTCACCAGTGATGCCGAAGCACATGTTCATCGCTTCAGCGGCTGCCGTGCCTTCATCAAGGAGTGAAGAGCCCGCGAGCGGAAGACCAGTGAGTTCCGCAATCATCGTTTGGAAATTGAGCAACGCTTCAAGTCGACCCTGCGCGACCTCCGCTTGATACGGCGTGTACGCGGTGTACCACGCTGGATTCTCGAGAATATTGCGCAGCAGCACGCCCGGCACAATCGTGTCGGTGTAGCCCATGCCAATGAAGGAACGGAACACTTTGTTCTTCGACGCAAGCGTCTTGAGTGCAGCGAGCGTCTCTGCTTCGCCACGCGCTGCAAAGTTTCCCGTCTTCGTTGGATCATCGATCTTCATCTCGCGAGGTGATCGAATGGATGCGGGGATCGCATGCTTCAGGAACCCATCGAGATCCGCATAGCCGCACGCATGCAACATCTGCGCGATATCTTCTTGCGTATGCGGCACGTGCCGATGGAAGAAGGTGTCGGTGGGCCCGAGGGTGGAGAGCGAGGAGTTGGAGGTCGGTGCGGTCTTCACGGTATTCATGACGAGGTGAGCTCAACAAGTGCACTTTTCGCGGAGGCCAAGATTGGGCATGAAGCGTAGCCGATCGACGCGCTCGATCCTTTCAAATCCAACGAGGTTCTGCGAAGTCGTACACTGCGTATCTGTCGAGGATTTGCGCAACGTCCGGTTTTTCCTGGAGCACATTGTGATTGACTTCCGCTGCTGTTCTGCTCTCGCTCTCGCATGCTGTGCACTCGCAGGTGCCGCTCCTCAAGATGCCGAGCCCGCGAAGCTTGCGAAGCCCGAGATTATCGTCGGACCGGTGAGCGTCTATACGTTCAGCCCGCCCGAGTCCTTTGTCAAAGTCAATGCAGACGATGTATCACTCGCGCAGATTCTCGGCGATCTCGGTCCCGATGCAATCGAGTGGTATCAGCATGTGCAAACACTTTCAAATCCATGGTTTGAAGGACGCGTGCCAGGCAGCGAAGGCATCGAACACGCTGCAAACTACATTCAATTCTGGATGGAGCAGCGTGAACTCGAGCCAGCATTTGAGAACGCATCTGATCGAGGCGCAACGGCGTGGCGACAGAAGTTCGAACTCCCTGGAGGTCAACCGAAAGAGCTCGCAGTCGGCTTGAAGTTCGAGGGCACCGATGTCGCGAAGGGCGAAGTCGCAACACTCAAGTGCAGTGCAAGCGGCGACGTTACTGCACCACTTGCGTTTTGCGGCTACGGCATTGCGGACGGAAAGGACGGTTACTCGAACTTCGCAGAGGGCGAGGATCTTGCAGGTCGCATCGTTATCGTGTTCCGCGCAGAACCACTTCGTGAAGATGGAAAGAGTGCGTGGGGCGAGGATGGACGCTTTACTCCTGCGTCGAGTCTTCGTAAGAAACTTGATGCGCTCGCAGAGCGCAACGCCGCAGGCATCATCGTGGTGGAACCGCCGAATTACGCAGGAAAGAAGTCTGATTTGGCGGCACTGCCCATCGGACAACTCGGCGGCGCGCGCGCAATGCCTTGTGTCGTGCTTGACGCAGAGATCGCTGGATCGATGCTGAGTGCAGCCGATCCTGAGCATCGTTCGCTTGCCGCATTCCGCGCACTCGCAGACTCTGCTGATGCAAAGACGATCCGCTTTCCAGAGACCGCAACAGCAACGCTCACGACATCGATGGATGACGGCAAAATCCTCACCGAGAACGTCGGCGGCATTCTTCGTGGCAAGGGAACGCTCGCAGACGAGTGGATCGTCATCGGCGCGCATTACGATCACGTGGGCTACGGTAACTACGGCGCAGATGCAGAGAATCGCGGCGAAGTGCATCCAGGTGCGGATGACAACGCCTCGGGAACTGCGGGCATGTTGCTGCTCACGAAGCAACTCAGCGAAGCGTACGAAGCGATGGGTGATGACGCGAATCTCCGCAGCATCCTCTTCCTCGCCTTCAGCGCCGAAGAAGTGGGCCTCAACGGTTCACGCGCGTTCATCAAGAGCCCATCCATTCCTGCAGACAAGTTGGACTTCATGCTCAACCTCGACATGATCGGGCGATTGCGTTCGAACGAACTTGAAGTCGGCGGCGTGGGAAGCGCAGAAGGATTCATGGAGAAGCTCCGTCCATTCTTCGAGGCGAGTGCGCTGACGATTCGCGCCGATCCGAGTGGTCGTGGTCCAAGCGATCACGCGAACTTCTACGGCGCGGGCATTCCCGTGCTCTTCTTCTTCACCGGCGTACATGAGTCGTATCACAAGCCAGGCGACAAGGGCTACACCGTCACGCCGCAAGGCGCGAAGAAAGTGCTTGATCTCGCGGGGAAAATTGCGATGTGGCGCGCGATTGAAACGGATCGACTTGTGTTCGAGAGCGCAACGAATTCGGATGGAACCACGCGCGGACAAGATCGCGGTTACGCAGCGGTGCGTCTCGGCGTGCAGCCTGGCATGACCGAAGATGGAACCGTCGGTGTGAAGGTTGATGGCGTGAGCGAAGGCACAAGTGCCGCGGACGCTGGCATCAAGGAGGGCGACGTGCTGCTCTCCTGGAATGGCGACGAACTCGCATCGAGCGGCGTGATGATGGAAAAACTCCGCGCAGCGAAAGTTGGCGACAAGGTTGAAATTCGATTGGTTCGCGATGGCCACGAAGAAACTGTCACTGTCACCCTGAAGGCGGGGAAGCCACGCGCATGATGACACTACGCGCGTCCATCTCGGCAACGCTTCTCGTGATGACGAGCGCGCTATTAAGTTGCGCGGATTCGACAGCACCTGTTGTTGCGCCGATTGCTGCGCCAGCGCCCGTTGCTGTGATTGACGTGGAAGCGGTGTACGGCGAGTGCGAGCCCGGCGAGGGCGGGAGCGGCAAGACCTACATGGGTCGTGAGATCGCCGAAGTCATGGGGCACACAGGTCTCGATTGGCTTGAGCGCACGGGGCGCGCGCAAGAAGAGCGCACGGATCTTTTGCTCGGACTTCTCCCGCTTCGACCGACGGACGCTGTCGCGGACATCGGTGCAGGCAGCGGCTACTTCACGATGCGTCTGGCGCCACTTGTTCCCGAGGGTGTTGTGTACGCCACCGACATTCAGCCCGAGATGCTCGCGGTGCTTTCTGAACGCGCGCGCGATGAAGGCATGCACAATGTGATGCCCGTGCTTGGCGCGATTGATGCGTGCGGACTAGAGCCTGCGTCGATTGATCTCGCGCTCTTTGTCGATGCGTACCACGAGTTTTCGCATCCCGCAGAGATGATGCGATCACTTCGCGTTGCGATGAAGCCAAACGGCGTGGTGGTGTTGGTGGAGTACCGACTCGAGGATCCGAGCGTGCGCATCAAACTGCGCCACAAGATGAGCCTTGCACAAGCCACGCTTGAAATGAACGCGGCTGGATTTGATTTGGTGAAGACGCATGATGAACTTCCACAGCAGCATGTGATGCTGTTTCGTCCGCACGCATCCAAGTAGCCGTCAATCCCAGCGGAAGACGCCCTTTTTCCACGCGTAGATATACGCAACGATCGATGTGAGGATGAAGAACAGAATGCGACCGAGATACAGTCGCGCGTCTGCGCTTCCTGGCTCGAGCTGCGAGTACGTCACCGCCCATGGGTAGAGAAAGATGATCTCGACGTCGAAAAGCAAGAAGGTCATCGCAAGCATGTAGAAGCGAATACTGAAGCGCTTCTTCGTGCTGCCAATGGGATCCATGCCCGACTCGTAGGCAAGTCCTTTGATCGCACCAGGCGCACTCGGTCCAAGCACTGCGCTCGCAATGATGTTGATCGCCACAAAGCCAATCGCCATCAAAATGACGACTGCAACGGGGAGGTACTGGATGAGTTCGCCGGACTCGGTCATGGGTGAGGAAGAATAGCAGGGGACGCCAAGTCCTTCATCCAGGGCATTGCGGGGTTTTTTGTCGAAACATCGAGCGCTGCTTCAAGCGCAGCACCAATCTTCACGAGCGTTGATTCGTCAAACGGATGCCCGATGAGTGTGATCGATCGCGGTTGATCCGCTGCATCGAATCCCTCACGCAGGCAAAGTGTGGGATGGCCAGTTGCGTTCGTGACGACGAGCAATCCTCCGGCGAAGGGCGGGAGAATGAGTGCATCGCAATCCGCGAGCACCACGCGCATCCACTCCATGAACATACGGCGGATGCGTTCTGCTTGCACGAGTTCGATGGCAGGAATGAACCACGTCTGTCGGAAGGAGTTCGGCCACGCTTCGTCGGCTTGCCATGCAAGCGCATCATCCGCATTCGATCGCGTGAGTCCTTCAAACGCGGCCGCTGCTTCACACATCAGGCTCGTCACGAGCACCGATGGATCGCCGGGAGGATTGATCTCTTTCTCGATGAGCGTCGCGCCGCATCGACTGAGTGCATCGAGCGAAATTTTGGAAGATGCGTTCGGACCTTCGAACCAGCGCTTGTCATAGCCAATGCGAAACAACTTCGCATTCGGCATGCGTGGCGCAACGAATGGCACATCAACAGTGGACGCATCGTGATTGTCGACACCGTTGATCGCTTCGAGCACGATGCCTGCATCCACAACGCTTCTCGTGATTGGGCCGACTTTATCCCACGACCAACACAGCGCCATCGCACCATGCCGCGAGACGCGTCCGAACGTTGGACGCAGTCCGGTTGTTCCACATTGATTGCACGGCGAGACGATAGATCCGAGTGTCTCGGTCCCAATCGCAAACGGTACGCATCCACTCGCAACGGTCGAGGCGCTGCCTGCACTTGAACCCGAAGATCCTTGCGATGTGCGCCATGGATTTCGACACATGCCACCGAACCAGATATCGCCATACGCAAGTGCGCCGAGCGCAGTCTTCGCAACAAGCACCGCGCCAGCTGCACGCAATCGAGTCACCACTGCAGCATCTTGAGTAGGAACGCGATCACGCCACGGCTCCGCGCCCCATGTTGTTCGAATGTGCGCGGTGTCGAACAGATCCTTGAGTCCATACGGAATTCCATGCAGTGGCCCGCGAGATTTTCCCGCCTTCGTTTCTGCATCAAGTGCACTTGCTTCTTCGAGCGATGCTTCTTCCACAAGTGTGATGACGCAGTGCAGCGTTTCATTCGCAACACGCAGTCGCGCGAGTGATCGTTCCACGAGTTGACGAGAAGTCACTGCGCCTGATGCGATCCACGCGGAGAGTTGTTCGATCGTTGCGAAGTCGAGATCCGCGTCGCTCGATGGCGCTGCAAGTTGTGCGCGGCGCATGGAATCTTCAGCGGTGTTTGGAAGCACTCGCTGCACTTCACCAGGCAGCAACACGCGAAAGACCTGCGCAGGACTCAGCGCATTCGGCAACTCGCCAAATGCAGCACGCGCATTGAATGTTGCGAGTTGCTGACCGACCGTCTTCACCATCTGCTCGCGCTCTTGCGCAGTGAATGTGATTCCAGCGAGTCGCTCGCACTGTTCGATCGTCGCTGGCGTGATCGCATCGGCGGCGACATTGGTCGAAGCGGCCTGCGCGGCAACACTTCTTTGTGAGAGCGCTGCGCAGGAGGTGAATGCACTGAGAGCAGCGAGCGATCCCACGAACTCGCGACGAGACGCATTAGAGGTATCGGTGTGCGGTGCGTGCATGTGATCAGCGTAATCACAATGCACTCGCTTCGAATGCGCGCTCGAAGTGCAGCACTGCGCGGGACTTCCCTCCAAAAACAAACACGCCGCATTGAGTTGCGGCGTGTGTGTTTCGCTGAAGTCGGGGCAGCCGGAGTTGAACCGACGACCTTCTGGACCCAAACCAGACGCTCTACCAAGCTGAGCTATACCCCGAGAGGGTGAACGGCGCATTGTAGTGGGTAGTCGCCCCTACATCGAGAACTTCAGGCAACAGATCTGCGTACATTCGAAAGAGTACGAGATGTAGGCGACTTGTCAGGCATGGCGGGGTTACCACACCCCAACCAATGCCCAGAACAGCACAGACACGCCAAACTTGGAGGGCACCAAATGGACTTTGGAACCGATTCACTCGGAAACACGAAGGCACAGGCAGGGCACAACCGCATTTCTGATCGACTCATCGAGTTGATGCCTGCTCGCATCACGGGTTTTCACACCATGGATCAGCAGTCACAGCAGTCTGGTTACAAAACTATGGGACGCGTGCGCCGTGAATTGAGTGCTGCGCCCGGTTCATTCGTCTGGCACGACCTCTACTCCTCCGACGCAGAAGAGAGCGGCGCATTCTTGCGGAACATGTTTGGCTGGTACTCCAAGACACTCGGAAGACGCACGCTCCTTACCTACGGCGCACTGCACACTGCGGGCATCGTTTCGGTCGCGAAAGATCCAACATCGCATCCCGGTTTGTGGCGACCGCATCTTCGCGTCGCGAATGTTGACGAATGCGCAGCACGCGCGCGCATGCTCGGCGGTCGCGTCGTGAAGGCGCCCGAAGGAATCCCAGGACTCGATCGACACGCAGAGATCGCAGATCCGATTGGCGCATCACTCGTCATCGCCGATGGCACACTCGATCGACGCACAGTTGGTGAATCCACAATCTCGTGGGATGAATTACATACATCAGATCCACGCGTGAGCGGAACATTTTGGACATCACTCTTCGGATGGAGCACCGACTGGGTTGTCAGCGGAAAGGATCCCGTCGCAGTGTTCCTCAACGGGGGCACGCGAGTCGCATCGATGCGTCGCACCGCAAACACCTTGTTTGACCGCGCGGATCGCTGGGTTCCATACATTCAAATGGCACAAGTCGAGAACGCATGCGCCATCGCCACAGGCCTTGGCGCAGTCGTCACCGCACGCTTTCCTAAAGACGCCCTCCTCAACGACGCGGCAATTCTCCGCGAACCCGGCGGCGCAGAAATCGGCGTATGTGGGCATGGTTGAGCGGGCGTAGTTGAGCGCCTTAGTTGAGCGCTTCTGATGATTTCTGCCCCAAGCGGCAAAATCATCACGCGCTTCTGTACGGCTCGGCGAGTGAATCGCCTTCGCCTGAGCGGGCGTCTTCAAACAACAGGACCCAAGCGGTTGCTTGGGTCCTGTGAGTGCTTGGTTGCGAGAGAGCGCGCGTGGATCAATAGTCCATGTCGTCGCCGCCGCCGGCTGGTGCTTTTGCTTTCTTCTCTTTCACTTCGGTGATTGCGCAATCCGTTGTGAGCAAGAGGCCCGCGATGCTTGCGGCGTTTTGGAGTGCGACGCGCTCGACCTTGGTGGGGACGATGATGCCGGCCTTCACGAGGTCGCAGTATTCACCTGTTGCGGCGTTGAAGCCGAAGTTGATGTCGGTGGAATCTTCGATGCGTTGTGCAACGATTGATCCATCGAGTCCACCATTCGCAGCGATCTGCTTGGCTGGTGCACTCAGTGCGCGAAGCACGATGTCCACGCCAACAGCTTCGTCGTCGACGAGTGTCTTCTTCAACTTCTCAAGCGCCTTGCGCGTGCGGAGCACGGCAACACCACCACCTGGAAGGATGCCTTCTTCAACGGCTGCGCGGCATGCGTGCAGCGCGTCTTCGACGCGAGCCTTCTTCTCTTTCATCTCGACTTCGGTCGCTGCGCCAACGTTGATTTGCGCAACGCCGCCCGCGAGCTTCGCGAGTCGCTCTTGCAACTTCTCGCGGTCGTAGTCGCTTGAGGTGACTTCGATCTGGCCCTTGATCTGCTCGATGCGACCTTGGATGTCCTTCGTCTTGCCAGCGCCTTCGACGAGTGTGGAGTTGTCCTTGTCGATCGTGATCTTCTTCGCGCGGCCGAGTTCAGCAAGTGTGAGGTTCTCAAGTTGAACGCCCAACTCTTCCATGATGGGCTGCGCGCCGGTGAGCACGCCGATGTCGGCAAGCATTTCCTTGCGACGATCGCCGAAGCCTGGTGCCTTCACGGCGCAGACTTTGAGCACGCCGCGAAGCTTGTTGACCACGAGGATCGCGAGTGCTTCGCCTTCGATGTCTTCAGCAACGATGAGCAACGCCTTGCCGCTCTCCGCAACTTTGCCGAGGATTGGAAGCATGTCCTTCGCGGACGAAATCTTCTTCTCGTGAATCAGCACATACGCGTCTTCAAGCACGCACTCCATTGCTGCAGCATCGGTGACGAAGTGCGGCGAGAGGTAGCCCTTATCGAACTGCATGCCTTCGAGAAGTTCAACTTCGGTTGCGAGGCTCTTGCCTTCTTCAACGGTGATGACGCCGTCCTTGCCAACCTTGTCCATCGCCGACGCAATGATCTTGCCGATCGCCATGTCTTGGTTCGCGGAGCACGCGCCAACTTGCGCGATCTCCTTCGAGTCGGAAACCTTCTTCGACATGCGCGTCAGTTCAGCAACGACGCAGGCGACTGCCTTATCAATGCCGCGTCGAACGTTGTTGGCGTTCGCGCCTGCAGTGATGTTGCGAAGACCCTCTTGGAAGATTGCTTCCGCGTAGATGGTCGCCGTAGTGGTGCCGTCGCCAGCATCCTTGGAGGACTTGCTCGCAACTTCCTTCACCATCTGCGCGCCCATGTTCTCGTAAGGATCTTCGAGTTCGATTTCCTTCGCGACAGTCACGCCGTCCTTGGTGACGGTTGGTGCGCCGAAGGACTTCTCAAGCACCACCACGCGACCAGATGGGCCGAGGGTGACCTTGACTGCGCGGGCGAGTTTCTGAATGCCACGGAGAATCTTCTCGCGGGCGTCGTTGTCGAATGCAATTTGCTTTGCTGCCATTTGGAGTCCGTATCTTTCTGCTGAAAAGAGCTACTAAACGTGTCGCCGAGTGAACCAGTGAATCAGGCTTCGATGACGCCGAGGATGTCGTCTTCGCTCATGATGAGGAGCGCATCGTTGTCGATCTTGACTTCGGTGCCCGCGTAAGAACTGAAGATGACGCTGTCGCCCTTCTTCACGGAGAACGCGGTGAACTTGCCCGTGTCCTTGTGACGAATGCCTTCGCCGAGCGCGATGACCTTGCCCTGCTTGGGCTTGTCCTTGGCACTCTCAGGAAGAAAGATGCCGGAATCGGTCTTGGACTGCGCTTCATCGCGCTTCACGAGGATCTTGTCGCCGAGGGGACGGAACTTCATAGTGGAACTCCTAAGATTGCTGAAGGAAAATGGTTGCTGACTGGGAAGGTAAAAGAAGAAGTCTGATGGAATCGGAGAGACGCTCGTTAGGCAGCGTTCCAATGGTTGGCAAAGTGTCGATCGACACAACTCTTGAGCGCGCGAAGCAAGTGCTCCATGCCGTGCGGACCGGTTGGGTCATCGACGACGGTGAAGACGCCTTCATGCAACGCCTCGCGAAGAGTGCGTGCACTCTCAGTTGGATCTGCCTGCGGCGGACGAACGAGAATGAGCGCGGGCGGCTGCTCGAGCCGTCGAAGAAGTTGCAGCACGCGAGCGCCACCAGCAACGGTCCTCGACACACCGTCTGCAACGGCCGTCGGGCTCGGCTGGTGCATCGGAATGCCGAGGTCAATGACGGCGATATGCACGGTCGCGGCGCGAATGAAACTCGAAACCTCGTCAGCCGAGCGCGCAGTGAAACAGTCAATGCCCCGAGGCGCGAGAATCGGCGGCAGCACCGACGAAAACGCATCTTCCCGCCAACCACCGTAAGACAGCAGCAAGTTCAACCGCCGAGCAGGTGCATGGGCATGATCCGGTTGATGAGCCTTCCCATCAGGGAGCACGGAGTCGGAGTTCGGAGAGAAGTGCGCACGCATGAGAAAGTCGTCAAAGGTCGGTGGTGGAGGGCACAAGGTCGCAACCCGTGTGCCTACGGAAACAGCGCGCCTCATACAGCCAGATCGATCTAACTCGCTGCAAATACGAGATTTACGCACGATCCCACGCTGTCACTCCGCTCCCAACCCACCCACCAATGCGCCAATCTGGCAGGGGCGGAATGCAATCAAGAACCCAATTTGGGACAGGCACTTTTCTCGGAACCCAATTTGAACCCAATTTGGGACATGCACTTTTCTTGAATCGAGGACAGGCACAGATTGTGGGGGGTGGTCTTTCGTAGGTTTCGGGGCTTTCGGTGTGTGCTGAGCCCTGCGGAGGGGTGACGGCGTCCCGTAAACTTGTCAATCCCTCCAAAGGGGGATCCCACCTATGACGAATCCAACTCCGATCACCGTTGCTGCGCTTTTCAAGTCTGGTCTGACTCTTGTTGGGACTCGGCAACGGGTGCAGGGGTGGGTTCGCACTCGTCGGGATTCGAAGGCGGGGATCTCGTTTGTTGCGGTGAGTGATGGCTCGTGCTTCGATAGCGTGCAGGCGGTCGTTCCGAGTGCGCTTGGGAATTATGAGAGTGAAGTGCTCAAGCTCACTGCAGGGTGCGCGGTTGAAATCGTTGGCACTGTTTCTGCAAGTCAAGGGAAGGGGCAGGCGGTTGAACTGCAGGCCGACACCGTCACGGTGCATGGATGGGTTGAGGATCCAGACACCTATCCGATTTCACCGAAGCAGCACTCGTTTGAATATCTCCGCGACGTTGCGCACCTGCGCGCGCGCACGAATACGTTTGGCGCGATTGGTCGCGTGCGACATTGTCTCGCGATGGCGGTGCATCGATTCTTTCACGAGAGTGGATTCTTGTGGGTGCATACGCCGATCGTCACGGGAAGTGATTGCGAAGGCGCGGGGCAGATGTTTCGCGTCTCGACGCTTGATGCGTTGAATCCGCCGCGAACGCCTGAAGGGAAGGTCGATTACGCGCAGGACTTCTTCGGTCGCGAAACGAATCTCACGGTCTCAGGTCAACTCAATGTCGAGACGTGGTGCATGGCGTTGTCGAAGGTCTACACCTTTGGTCCAACATTCCGCGCGGAGAATTCGAACACCTCACGTCACCTCGCAGAGTTCTGGATGATCGAGCCAGAAGTCGCGTTTGCGGATCTACTCACGGATGCGAAGCTTGCAGAAGATTTGCTCAAGTACATGTTCAAAGCGTTGCTTGCTGAGCGCATGGATGACATGAAGTTTTTCGCGGATCGCATCGACAAGGGTTGCATTGAGCGACTCGAGAAATTCGTCGAAGCAGACTTCGCGCGCATGGAATACAGCGATGCGATTGCTGCCCTTGAAGATGCAGTGAAGAAGGGCGTGAAGTTTGACTACCCCGTGAAGTGGGGTATCGACATGCAGAGCGAGCATGAGCGATGGCTCACCGAAACATTCATCGGTCGCCCTGTTGCAGTGATGAATTATCCGAAGGACATCAAAGCCTTCTATATGCGGCAAAATGATGACGGCAAGACGGTTGCTGCGATGGACATCCTCGCGCCAGGTATCGGTGAAATCGTCGGTGGTTCACAGCGCGAAGAGCGACTCGATCGACTCGATGCACGGCTTGACGAAATGGGTCTGCACAAAGCGGATTACTGGTGGTACCGCGATTTGCGTCGCTACGGCACAGTGCCGCACGCGGGCTTCGGTCTCGGGTTCGAACGCGCAATCATTTACGCAACAGGCATGGCGAATATTCGCGATGTGATTCCGTTCCCGCGTGCACCAAAGAGCGCGACTTTCTAAACACGCAGAGCGACGCAGTACTACAGTTGGACCCCTATGAGCAACTCCTGCAACATCGACCCGTACGGAAAGAAACTCCGCATCGTGGCGGGCGCACTCGTGGAAGGTATTGGGCTTCTGCTCTTCGTCATGTGGATCCTCGAGATGGGACCAACCTGGCTCGTCATTCCAGCAGGAGTATTGTGGGCGAGTGGCATGGTGATGATGACCGCGGGATTGCTCGGTCGCTGCCCGCTTCGCGCAATGGGCGTGAAGACCTCCTGCTGATTTTTCCCGCGCGGACCACACTTTGTCTGCCGCACCCTCTCCAACTCCATTGACGCCGCCACCGCTCGCGACGCTGCGCACAGTGCTCGTGTTGTCGCGCGCTGAACATCATCGCTTTGCAATCGCTGCGGGCGCACTCTTCTTGGGCGCGATCTTTTTGTACCTCGTTCCACTCGTGCCGCAAGCGATCTTCGATGTGGTGATTGGAGACGAATCGAAAGCGAGCGCGATTTCGCAGCGTGTTGTTGCGTTCCTCGGCGGCGCGGCAATTGTGCGCGAATCACTCTGGCGTCCTGCGCTTCTCATGGGCGCGCTTGCAGTGCTCGCCGCGCTTGCGGTGCATGTGAAGACGCGTATCGCGATGGGTGCTGCGGAGCGCATCGCTCGACAGACACGCGATCGGATGTACGACCGCGTGCAGCGATTGCCAGTCTCGACGCTTGACCGCATTCCTTCGGGCGATCTCATTCAACGCTGCACGTCCGACATTGAAACCACGCGAAACTTCTTCGCGGGTCAAGCGCCAGAAATCATCCGTGCGGTGCTGATGCTTGTCATTCCGCTTCCGATCATGGCGATGCTCGATTGGCGCATGGCGATCGCGTCCATCGTGTGTGTGCCTGTGATGTTGATCTACACCGCAGTGAATTTCAGACGCATGGGTCCGTACTTTGGTGTGAAGGAGACCACTGAAGCGAGCATGACAGCCAATGTGACGGAGAACCTCACAGGCATTCGCACGGTGCGCGCGTTTGGACGAGCAGAGTTTGAGAGGCGTCGTTTCGAAGTAACTTCGGGTGCGTATCGCGATGCGGATGCGAAACTCTTCCGACTCTTCGCGAGTTTCTGGTCAACCTCGGATTTGCTCTGCTTCGCGCAACAAGTGATCGTAGTTGGATTGGGCGCGTGGTTTCTTTCCAATGGTTCACTCGAACTTGGTGCGTACTTCTACTTCCTCACTGTCGTGAGCATGTTCATCTGGCCAGTACGCATGCTTGGTCGCATGGTGGTCGAAAGTGGAAAAGCGCTCGCCGCAGTTGCGCGCCTTGATGAGATTCTGAAGGAGCAAGAGGAACGCGACCTTGATGCGAACACGTTGCGCAGCGCACTTGTTGGCGAGTCGACGCAGAAGTCTTCGCACGGCATGCACATCGTGTTTGACCGCGTGTCGTTCGCGTACGCCGGTGGCTTGCGCGTGCTCGACGACATTTCGTTTGTACTTCCAGCAGGAAAGACGCTCGCGCTGATTGGACCGTCAGGCGCAGGCAAATCGACGATCGTGCAGTTGCTGCTGCGTTTCTACGAACCCAACAGCGGAAGCATCACGGTCGATGGCATTCCACTCGCGCAGAT
>Ga0209553_1000267_pt1 | contig 27559 bp, 31 predicted proteins | sample LauGreFBDMM110DN_2_FD_188217 | JGI IMG/M metagenome (GOLD analysis project Ga0209553, IMG submission 188217) | Freshwater lake microbial communities from Lake Michigan, USA - Fa13.BD.MM110.DN (SPAdes) (version 2) | ecosystem: Environmental > Aquatic > Freshwater > Lake | place: Lake Michigan...
ATCCATGCCCCAACCAAAATATCCACATCCGCTGTGCGCTCTGGCAGCAACTACCTGCTTAATGGCAGCAAGACCTTTGTAGTCGATGGCCATGTCGCGGACCAACTCATTGTGGTGGCGCGGACTGCTGCTGCAGGTGACAGCCCGGCCGGTATCAGCCTGTTGCTGGTGGATGCGAAGGCGGCCGGGGTGCACATCACGCGCACCAGAATGGTCGATAGTCGCAATGCGGCCAATGTAGAGTTCAAAGATGTGGCGGTGCCTGCGGATGCCTTGTTGGGAACAGTAGATTGCGCCTTCCCCGCATTCGACAAGGTGCTGGACATCGCTCGTATCGGTCTCGCCGCTGAAATGCTCGGCAGCATGCAGGCAGCGTTTGAACGCACTCTGGATTATTTAAAGCAACGCGAACAATTTGGCGTATTGATCGGCTCGTTTCAGGGATTGCAACACCGCGCGGCGGCCATGTACAGTGAACTGGAGTTGTGCAAGTCACTGGTGCGGGCGGCATTGCGCGCATTGGATGATCCGGAAGCGACCAATAAACACATTGCGCAACTCGCCAGTGCCGTCAAGGCGAAAGTCGCCGACGTGTTTACGCTGGTTAGTAACGAGGCGATCCAGATGCATGGCGGTATCGGCATGACAGACGAGTTCGACATTGGATTTTATATCAAACGTGCTCGGGTGGCGCAACAGTTTCTGGGAGATGCGGTATTTCACCGTGACCGCTATGCAACGCTGCAAGGTTTTTAGATAAAGACTTGCACAACTGGTAGTTGTTGGCCAGTCCGGCACTACAGTTCAGTCATTCAGGGTCTGTCGGCAACAGCGTCAATGCCGACACCAACATTCAAGCGAGTGATATAACGTGGACGAGTCACTGAATATTTTTGACGAAATCCTGGTGCCTTGTGGTGAGAACCCTGTCACCGGATTTTTCCGCGACGGTTGTTGCAACACGAGCGATACCGATTTTGGTTCCCATACAGTATGTGTGAAAATCACTGAAGAATTTCTGCAGTATTCACGCTTCCGCGGCAACGACCTGTCCACACCAAGGCCTGATTTTGGCTTCCCCGGATTGAAGCCGGGTGATTCCTGGTGTTTGTGTGCGGCACGCTGGCTGGAAGCGTATGAGCAAAACATGGCGCCCAAAGTGTATCTGATGCGTACCCACAAGCGCGCACTTGAAATTGTTGATATTGAGAAGTTGAAGAAGTTTGCGGTGGATCTGAGTTAGGCTATTCAGGCAGTCGCCGGACTCGACTCGCAATTGGTAATGAAATATTGGTAGTACGAAATTGGTAGTACGAAATTGGTAGTGCGAAATTAGTAGCACAATAAAAAGTAGTGACCCTAACATCGCAGAGTGAGACTCTAAGGAAGCTTTAAATGAAAACAGCAATACGCCATGCAATCGCATTATTCCTCCTGGTAATTTTCGTACAAACCGCAGCCGCCGATGTCAGCGGCAGTTGGACCTTTGCCGTCGCCTTGGGTGACGCGGGCAGTGGCAATGCCGATGTCAGCCTGACTCAGCAAGCAGATGGCAAACTCGCCGGGACTTATGCCGGGCAACTGACCAATGGTCCAATCGCGGGCACTTATGAAGGTGACAAATTCGAATTCTCGTTCAACAGCCCGGCACTGGGTGCGGATTTAACCTATCGCGGCGAGCTGGCTGCAGACGGTACTATCAAGGGAGCAGTGGTAGCAGGGGGACAAGACATTGGCACGTTCGTGGGTACCAAGAAATAAATATTGAGTTCAGGCGGCTGTATCTATCAAAAAACTACTAAAAAATATGGAGCACAATATGCATACACGTATGAAATCCTTGATTCTGGCCATGTCGATTGCGGTGCCAGCCACTGCCTTGGCACAGGATGACGAAACCTATGCCACCTATATAACCGAAGAGCAGTGGTCGATGGTGAATGAGTTGCCGGGTGTAGATCGCCAGCTCATCAGTCGCGATATTGGCAAGTTGAATCTCTCGGTGGGAATTATTCATCGCGGTGCTGTCGAGCGCGGTTCTGCCGTCGCCGCAACTGCGCCCGCGGCAGAAGGACCCTGCGGTGTCACCAGCACTGACCGCGACAGTGGTGCACGCGGCATCATGCATCATCATCAGACCGAGGCGTACATTATCGCTTCCGGCTCAGGCACTCTGGTGACTGGCGGCACCATCATGAACGGTACCGAGTCGGCAGCAGACAGCAATGTCACGCTGGTGCTGAATGGTCCATCCTGCAGCGGTCAGATTGTGGGCGACTGGGTGGCGAAGCATGTGAAAGAAGGCGACATGATATTAATTCCGGCAGGTACTCCCCATGGCTGGCTGGAAGTGCCAGTGCATGTAGATTACCTGAGTGTGCGTCCGGATCCGGACCGGGTGCTGGCGGATGACTATATCAATCCTGCACTGGGTGCTGATTTCAAGATGAAGACAGAGTAAGGAATTTCTGCTGCTAGTCAGCGAGCGCGCTCTCGATTTGTATGGCGCCACTCAACACTTTGTGTATGGGGCAGGCGTTTGCAATCTGGAGCAGCCGCTCGCGTTGTTCGTCGTTCAAAGCGCCTGTCAGTTTAATCTTGCGAGTGATCTCAGTGTTACCGGCGGCCGGTTTGCCGGCAGGATTTAATTGCAAGACAACCTCCACTGCCGTCAGCGGCCACTGCTTGCGCCCCGCATACATCTGTAGCGTTATCGCGGTACAGGAACCCAGGCTGGACAACAATAACTGGGTAGGAGATGGCGCGGTATCGCCACCACCCATTGCGGTGGGTTCATCAGCTGCCCATGCATGCTCTGCATCGGCCTTGATCGTGACCCTAAAAGCAGTGTCTGTAGTGTTAACTCTAACGGTGCTTACAGTCATAACATTTTCCCTGTGAAAAATATCCGTTTAATCGAGGTAGGAACAGCAATAGTCGGTGATGCTTAACGCCTTGATATCGAATTCGGCCTGCGCCGGAACGGCGAAACTCTCACCCTCCTTGAATGTTTTCCACTCGGTGGCACCGGGCAATAGCACTGCTACCGCGCCGCCCTGAATTTCCATCAGTTCCTTTTTTGCTGTGTCAAACCGATAGGTGCCCGGCAGCATGATACCTAGTGTCTTCTTTTCACCCGAGGCGAACAGCACGGTACGACTGGTAACTTTGCCATCGAAATAACTGTTTGCCTTGCGTACAACCGTAACATTCGTAAAGTCTTTCATGATGCTGATGAATTCCCTGAATAGAGTGAGTGAATTTGCGGCGCCAATAATAACAGGAGCGCCTTGGCTGTGACAGGCTGGGTCGCTGCGACGTTTCCTGCAATAATGCGATGAGCCAGAATGCAGAATGTTGCTGCATCCATAGATATCTAAATAGCAAGAGGGTGAGTCTGATGGAACCGATCACGTGGGATGATTTTATCAAAGTAGAGTTGCGCGTCGGGCGTGTGATCAGCGCCGCAGTATTCGCCGAGGCACGCAAGCCTGCCTACGTGCTGCAAGTGGACTATGGTCCGGAAATCGGTATTCGTAAATCCAGCGCCCAGCTTACCAGGCAATATAAGCCGGAAGAGCTCGTCGGGCGACAGGTTGTGGGCGTGGTCAATTTTCCGAAGAAACAGATAGGACCGCTGATGTCAGAATGCCTGGTTACCGGCTTTCATAACGAGGCTGGTGAGGTCGTGCTGTGTGTGCCTGACAAGGACGTGCCACTCGGAGCGAAACTGTTATAGGTGCATTTGCCGGGCCTGCTGTCAGCTCTGATGCTGAATCGGTTTTTCCCCGCAGGGTCATCGCAATGCAGCCGTAAATAGTGGTACGCTGGGCCGGCTCCGCGACTGATTACAACAAGAATAATCTCGGTAAAAGGCTCACCATATGCATAACTCAATCCTGCTCAAGCTCAGCCCCCGGTGGCTCGCCGCCAGCCTGCTCGCCACCAGTCTCGCCGTATTTTCCATACCGGCCCTCGCGCAACGTGATCTCGACCCGACCCGGTTCGAAGATACGATCAAGGCGTTCGAGGCAGCCGACCAGTTGCAGCCGCCACCCAAAGGCGCGATCGTGTTAACCGGCAGTTCCAGCATCGCGCGCTGGAATGATCAGGCAGCAGCCGCGCTGGCGCCTTTGACCGTCATCCCAAGAGGCTTTGGCGGCAGCGTCATGGCCGATGTGTTGCACTATATCGAGCGCGTAGCCATAGCCTACCAACCGCGCGCCATTCTCATCTATGAAGGTGATAACGACACTGCATTCGGCATACCCGAAGCAGAGATCGTCGGCCAGTTTGAGCAGATAGTGGCGCAGGTGCACCAGGCCTTACCAGAGACTCGCATTTACGTCTTGTCGGTCAAGCCCAGTGTATTGCGACAGGATGTGTGGGGTAACGCAGAGCAGGTGAATAAGCAATTACAGATGATCGCCGAGCATGACCCGCTGGTGTATTACGTCGATGTTGCCACGCCCTTCCTGAATGATGACGGCAGTGTCATGACTGATATTTTCGTCGCCGACAACCTGCATCTGAATGAGCTTGGCAACTCCATCTGGGGCGCTGCCATCAAAGCCGCATTGATGCCGCGGGAAGCTCGCCTCGAGTAGTAGCCATTCAGACTCGATCCAATGCTTATCCTTCTCAATCTCCTGGAATCCATCATCAAGCTCGGCCTGCCCATGGCAGGCCTGAGCTGGTTTCTCTTCGCCCGCATGTATAACAGTGGTGATGTGCATCGCGACGCAGATCGCAAGGCGATCAAATCGCAGTTGCAATCCGTACGCACCAAATTCAAGGCCGACAAAAACGTTAAAGTCAAAGATGATACAAATGCGAAGGCAAAGCTCAAGTCAGATATCGTGTTCGACAAATGGATGTGGTTTGGCAGAGGTTTTTACGGGCTCGCGGCATTGTGGACGTTTGTCATAATTGAAATAACTGACGTATTCAATTTTATCTTTAACAATCCGGGTTGGGCCGTGTTGCTCGCTGACGGTGTGGTAAGCCTGGTGTTCGACGTACTGGCGAACCAGATCTCGAACATAGTATCAGCCTTTGTCTGGTTCAGTTTCTGGGATGTAGGTTCAATCTGGTTGCTGGTGTTAATCGCGTACGCTGGCTACTGGGTAGGTATAGAAGCAGCGCGACGGGAAACTGAATTTCCCGTCGCAAGCTGGAAGGAAAAACTGCGAGAATTCCTGCAATCCTTGAAATCCTAGCGGTTGCTACTTAATACTCGCCGTAGCCCTGTGTCAGTTCGATGTAGACACCGGAGGGATCGGTGATGAAAGCGATCTTCAATCCTATAGCCGGAATGTCTCGAAACGGCACTACAAACTGAATTCCCTTCGCTTCCAGTTCTTTGCAGAACGCCTCCAGATCATCAAACTCAAACCCGATGTGATCCAATGCGCTGCCCCGCGTCGGCAGGCGTGGCGTGGTGGAATTGGCGAAACTCATGTTCATGCCAGGCGCGTTGGTGGTAGTGGCGATGCGGCCGCGCGGGCGTACTTCAAGGCCGAAGATATCCACATACCAGGCCATTAACGACTCGTAATCCGGCGTGTAGAAATGGATATGGTAGCCACTGATTTCGGTAGACAGTCCCTGATCTTCCTGTAGTTCCACACGGACGTTATCGGGAAATATGACATAAGCATTGAGCTGGCCTTCGGCGCCGGTGAATGGAGTCTCTGCTGGCAGACCTGCCGCCTGCCACTTCGCCAGGAATTTCTCGATATTGCGCACCTTGAATCCGAAATGATCCATTACGGTGGCGCCGGAACCGCCAGTGGGTGCGGTCGCCGTTAATGCGACCAGCATGTTAGGCAGGCGTACGGCTGTAAGCGGGCCCTTCTGTACTACCACACCATTGAAATGCTCAACCCAGAGTTTTTTGTGCAGTTCTATATCGGATACGTTCAGATGGACGTGGCCGTAAGTCATGCCTTTTTCATTGGGGACCGCGAGTTGAGCCTGGGCGGCGATTGGTAGTAGTAGCAGTAACAACAGGGAAGTGAGTAGCCGCATGGTTGTTTTTCCTTTTTTTTGATGGCTTGGGTTGGTCAGCATAGTCGTTGCTTGGAATGTAGTCTACTGAGGATGGTTTAGTACTTTAGCGGCTTCGATTCGGCTCTGAGTGGGACAATGTGGTTCTGCAATGTGGTGCTGCAATGTGGTGCTGCGGCAGACCGCGCCGCGCTGCGGTTCCCTCCCTCATGAAAAAGCCCTGTAAAGCGCTCTTTTTCGTGCCTTCGGTGCTGGTCTTTAATTGCCGCTGAACCACACAATCCCACTCGGCGCCTGCTTGAGTGCGTTGGGATAGTAATTGAACCCCTGCTTATAAATTCCAGGCTGCGGCGATGAGTTCGTAGGAGCGTTGGCGTGCTGCAGGGTCGTGGGTGATGGTGACGAGCATGAGTTCGTCGAGTTTGAAGCGATCGATCATGGACTGGAGTTTTTGGGTGACTTGTTCCGGTGTGCCGACGGCGCGACGGTCGCGGTTTTCGGCGATGGCCGCGAGTTCGCCGGGGGAGTAGTCATAATTAGTGGCTTCTTCGACCGAGGGGAAGGGGCCGGGGTTGCCCCGTAACAGGCGCAGAAACCAGAGGTCGCGGCTGCGGGACAGGCGCAGCGCCTCAGCTTCGGTGTCGGCGCAGATGCAGAACATGGTGAGGCAGGTAAGTGGCTTATCGAGATTGGGGCCGGGACGGAACTTGGCGCGGTAGTAATCGAAGATGTCCGGGCGGATCGCAGGATTGATGAAGTAAGCAAAGTTGTAGGGGAGGCCGGTCATGGCGGCGAGGCCGGCGCTGTCTTCGCTGGAGCCGAGCATCCACAGCTGCGGTGGTATGTCGGTTTTAGGATAAGCGCGGGCGTGGGTCAGGCCGGGTGTCGGGCAATCGGTGTCGTTCAGTAAAGCCTGCAGGTCCAGCACCATGTTCGGGAAATGTTCGGGGCCGACTCTGGAGCCGTAACGAATTGCGGCGGCGGTGAAGGGGTCGGTGCCCGGTGCGCGTCCGATGCCTAGATCGACGCGGTCGGGATAGAGCGTTTGCAGCAGGCGAAAATTTTCCGCTACCTTATAAGGACTGTAATGCGGCAGCATCACTCCGCCCGAACCAATGCGCATGCGTGCCGTCTCCCCACCGAGACGGCCGAGCAATACTTCGGGAGAGCAACCGGCGAGGGCGTCGGAGGCATGATGCTCTGCTACCCAATAGCGGTGATAGCCGAGTTTGTCTGTGAGGCGTGCGAGCGCAATTGACTCCTGCAAGGCCTCGAAAGCGTTGCTGCCCTGACGGATCGGAGATTGGTCGAGTACTGATAAAGGTATCTGGTTTGGCATTTTGTATCCCATGCTGCACTGCAGCGGCAGGTAACACTACATAAATTCGCGCAGCAGTTCCACTCAGGCACAGGCAGCGATCATACTGACTGCTGGACCAGTCTCGAAAGTGCATGGGGTGTGGTATTCTCCAGCAACTCATTCAGTAAACTGACAGTCCGTTGGAGAATATCCCATGATCCGCACCAACCTCGATATAAGTCGTTATCTGGTCACTCTGTTGCTGCTGGTTTACCTGCCTGTGGCCGGTGCCCAGGACAGCAGCAAGCAGGAAGTGATGATGCCCATGCGCGATGGCGTGAAGCTCGCCACCAACATTTATCTGCCTGCGGGAGCCGGTCCCTGGCCAGTAGTGCTGACGCGCACGCCTTACAACAAGAATGGAGCCGACGGCAGTGCAGCCACTTATAATGCCCATGGCTATGCTCTTGTATCCCAGGATGTACGCGGCCGCTATGCATCTGAAGGCGAAGACCAGCCCTTTGAGGTCGACATGCCTGATGGCTATGACACCGTCGAGTGGATTGCCGCGCAACCATTCAGCAACGGCAAAATAGGGATATTTGGCACTTCCGCTCCGGGTATAACCTCCAACCTGGCCGCTGCCGCAGCGCCTCCGCACCTGACCGCAGCTTACGTCACCGTCGCCCCTGACAGCCTGTTCTACCGTTCGCGTTTCGTGGGTGGTGTGTTCAAGGAGAGCCATTCCGGCGGCTGGTTGCGCGGACAGGGCATCAGTGAAGAGCGCATTGATGCGTACAAGGCGCGTGCGGTGCTGGACCAGGGCTGGCTTGATACCGATTTCATGTTTCACCGTCAGAACGTCGAAATTCCCGTTTACAACGTCGGTGGTTGGCACGACATTTATGCTGAAGGTTCGCTGTACAACTACTTGTATCTGCAGGACGCAGGCAATGAGAAAGCACGGGGCAAACAAAAACTGTTCATGGGCGCGTTTGGTCACGGTGCCATCCAGGGCGATCTGGCCTATCCAGGTGGTGGCCTGATTTCAGGTGACATGGACGAGCAATTGCGGTGGTGGGATTTCTGGCTGAAGGGCGAAGACAACGGCATCATGTCAGAACCTCCTATCAGTATTTATATGATGGCGTCGGCGCGCAAGAGTGATCCATCGCCAAAGAATCGTGTGGTGCAACTGGACAGCTGGCCGCCCCAACATGAGAGCACCAAGTTCTATCTGCAACCATCCATGACGGTAAATACACAAGCGCCCACGGCAGACTCTGCCTCAGCGACTTATCAATTCGATCCGGCTAATCCGGTACCCACAGTGGGTGGCCAGAATCTTGGTGCTGATGTAGGTCCCCGCGACCAGCGTGAGATCGGCGAACGGCAGGACTATCTGCGCTTCCAGACGCCTGTGCTGGAAGAAGACGTGGTCGTCGCCGGTCACATCGATATGGAGTTGTATGTCTCCACCGATGCGCTGGACACTGATTTCGTAGTCAAACTTGTAGACATTTATCCGGATGGCTACGAGGCATTGATCCTCGACTACCCGCAGCGCATGCGCTTCCGCCACGGGCAATTGCCTGAGGCTGTCGCGCTTGCTACACCAGGAGCTATCGAAAAACTCACAATCAATATGTGGAGCACGGCACAAACATTTGAAAAGGGGCATCGTATCGGCATTCAGGTAACATCGAGCAACTACCCGCGTTTCGCCGTCAATCCGAACAATGGCGCGGCGCTGGATGACACCGCGACACCAACAAAGATTGCCACTAATACGATCTACTTCGATGCCCAGCATCCCTCGGCCATAATCCTGCCAATAGTGACAGAGGGTTTATAAGAGGGACTTATAATTAATTTGAGTCCGGGGTTGACTGGATTTTTTGGCTGGCGCAGAATCGCCCACCTATGACAACTCAACTCAACTTCTGGTGGTGCTCCGACAAGGGCCGCCAGATGAACATCCTAGAAATCTAGACTCTTCATCGGCCGCCCCGGGTTGTGGCGGCCTGTTTTCCTCTAAAATCCCCAGTTCGTCATTACTCTTTTCGGCCTTATGCAGTGCAGCCAGGAGCAATAGCGAATGCCAGTCAACAATCAGATTCAATACCAATGTGCATCCGGAATGCATGTGCGACGTGCTGCCGTGCAGCTCGATTATGCGGATGCGATGCAGCGGCTGGGCAGTGCACTGGATCAGCAGCAGGGCGTCTCGCTCGCATCCAGTTTTGAATATCCAGGCAGATATACGCGCTGGGATATTGGCTTTGTCAATCCACCCCTGCAAGTCATCGGTCGCGGCCGTGAGCTCACCATCGATGCATTGAATACTCGCGGTGAGATCCTGCTACCAGAGCTTTTCCATGCCTTGCAGAATTGTGCGGCTATCGGGCACATGGAGGCGAGCAAGCAACAAATCCAACTCACCGTCATTAATGACCCGGCCGAAATCGCAGAAGAGTTGCGCAGCAGGCGCCCGAGCCTGTTTTCAGTGCTCCGTGAAATCATTGCCTGTTTCTTCAGCCCTGCTGACCCCTATCTTGGTTTATATGGTGCATTCGGCTATGACCTCACCTTTCAGTTTGAAGATGTGAACCGCTTCCAGCACAGGGATGCAACTGATCGCGACCTCGTACTATTCCTGCCTGACCAGATTACAGTTGCCGACCATCGCATAGAGCGCACGCTATGTTACAACTACGAGTTTATCTGTCGTGGCTGGAATTCGGCGGCACGCTCTGAAACCACCGGCGGCTTCAAGCGTACTGGCAAGGCAACAACTTATACTCCCGCAACGACGGTCGAAAGAAACTGCGATCATGCTCCTGGTGAGTATGCCGGGCGTGTGAAGCATGCATTGTCCTATTTTCGTCGCGGCGACCTCTTCGAAGTGGTGCCGGGGCAGACGTTTTTCGAACCCTGCACCGACAGTCCTTCGCAGGTATTCCGACGTCTGCAAAAAGCCAACCCGGCTCCCTATGGCGCATTAATGAATCTCGGTGAGCAGGAATATCTGGTGGCAGCATCACCGGAGATGTTTGTGCGGGTGGATGGCAAACAGATAGAGACCTGCCCAATTTCTGGCACGATCAAGCGTGGCATCGACGCCATAGCGGATGCGCATCAGATCAAGCAACTATTGAACTCAGAGAAAGACGAATCCGAACTGTCGATGTGCACCGATGTTGACCGCAATGACAAGGCGCGAGTGTGTGTGCCGGGCTCGGTTGCAGTGGTGAGTCGACGCCAAATCGAAATGTACTCACGCTTGATCCATACCGTAGATCATGTGAAAGGCGAATTGAAACCTGAGTTTGATGCGCTTGATGGCTTCCTGGCCCATACCTGGGCGGTAACTGTAACCGGCGCGCCGAAGCTCGCCGCCATGCAATTCATTGAGAAATTCGAGCAGTCGCCGCGCCGCTGGTATGGTGGCGCCATCGGCCAGATTGGATTTAATGGCAACCTGAGCACCGGGCTCACCTTGCGTACGGTGCGCATCAAAGACGGCATCGCCGAGGTGCGGGCGGGCGCTACCCTGCTGATCGATTCTGATCCGGAGGCCGAAGAGGCAGAGACGCGCTTGAAGGCTTCGGCATTGCTGGCGGCGATTCGGGGCGAAGTGGCTGCGCCGCCACTTGAGGATGCATCTGCAATGCGCGTGGTCGGCGCCGGCATCAGTGTGCTGATGATTGATCATCAGGATTCTTTCGTGCACAACCTGGCCAGTTATTTCCGGCAATACGGTGTTGAGTTGCTCACCCTGCGCCCCGTGCCTGCGCGCAAGTGGTTACAACCCAATCGGGTTGATCTCGTCATTCTGTCGCCAGGGCCTTCGGCGCCAGCGCATTTCGCCATGCATGACACGATCGAGCTTGTGCTCTCGAAAAAAATCCCTGTGTTTGGAGTTTGTCTTGGCTTGCAGGGTATTGTGGAATACTTCGGCGGTTCACTGAAAGAGCTGGCGTATCCCATGCATGGCAAGCCTTCAGTTATTTCACATACGAGTAGTGTGATGTTTGGCGGTATTGAGTCGGAGTTTACTGCCGGGCGTTATCATTCCCTGGTCGCAGCCAGCGTACCGGAGTGTTTGCAGGTTACGGCGCGGACCGCTGATGGCAATGTTATGGCGGTGGAGCACAAGTCCTTACCAGTCAGTGCGGTGCAGTTTCATCCGGAGTCGATTATGAGTCTGGAGAAGCAGGTGGGTAGGCGGCTGATTCGGAATGTGGTGAGTGAGGTGGTGAGGTTAAAAAGTTTGGTGTCTGATGGAGGGTAGGGTTGTTGAGAGAGCGCTTTAGCTCAGATGTGACTCAAGGATCGCGCAGGTAAATGGGTATTGTCACCTCAGCAGCGCGCACGCCTCCGGGGTTCCCTTCCTCGGTCGGAAGCCCTGTAAAGCGGTCTTCCTCGGTCAGTCGGTGCTGCGCTTTTATCGCTGATATGACAATACCCATTCACCTTGCGCTCGCAGTTCCCACGTTACATCCAAATTTATTTATCGAAGTTGTAATCTTCGATTCATGAGCTTTGCAAGGAGCCGCGGGCCTGGGTGTGGTTGCGCTGCAATCAAAGACTGCGCCGACGGAGCGAAAAAGACCGCTTTTCAGGGCTTTTTCGTGAAGGAGGTTCCCCGGAGGGGCGCAGTCTGCAGCGGGACCACACCCAGGCCCGCGGCGCCGTTCGAAGTCATGGTGTTAAATAAATAATAAAATAAATCTGACAGCTATTTAGAGTTCGTTTTCGATCCAGATGGCGATGCGTAGGCCGGCGAGACCCAGGCGTTGGCGGGAGAGGCGCTCCATGCTGGTTACGTAGCTGGCGTCGAGCTGTTGTGGGGGCAGAGCCGAGCCTTGTTGATCGGCGCTGACGATGGCGGCTTGCATGGTGTCGTTATATACCACGGTTAGCAGCAGGTTGCGGCTTTCGGCGAGCCATTGTGACCAGTCGGATGGCGCGTCGTTGATGCGGGGCCGCGCGAGGCCGGTTTGTTCTTGCAGAATGGTATTGAGATTTGAAATGAGTCCGCTATCGGTGAGTGCCCGGTCCCAGCGAGCGTGTAGATTGCCGTTGTCGGTGGTAATGCGGTTGCCGCCGCGGTCGCCATCGGCGAACAGGGTTGGTGAGTAGAGCGAACCCGCGTGCAGCGGTTGGTGGATGTCGCCAATGAGATGCAGGACCCAGCAGAGAGCGACGGCGCGTTCCGGCATTGGCAGCGAAGCATCCGCCAGCATACGCGTGTTATAGTCCAGCGCTGACATGATATTTTGCACTTGTGCTTCCGTGCGGATGGAATCTGCCGATTCGCCCGCGATGTCAGCGAAGGATCGTAGTCCGATATACATATTGCCTTGCATTATGGCGCCATCGCGCACCCAGGCACCGTCGATAAAATGCCAGGCAGGACGATTGAAGCGAGTGGCTTCAGCGTCCGGCAGGCCGCGCGCGATGTCGGGCCAGTAGGCCGCTTGTCCAAGCAGCCATTGCTGTTGTTCATTGGTACTGCCAGTCTGGACCGAAGCGGGCATGGCCTCGATAAAATCTGCCTGATAACGCGGGTGTTGTGCGAGTAGTTGTAACAGGAGCTGTTGTTTTTCGGCGGAGATATAGTTCAGGGCCACGGCTACGCTGAGGCGATGGCCGACGGCATCCCATGCGTGAGCAGGAAGTTGCAGTAGACTACTGCATAGCAAGAGCGTGCAAGCAACACCAGGTTTCATCATGAAGCTCCTCAGAGTGAACCAGTTATATTAATGCTGAGTACCTGACATTCGTAACAGGTAGTCTACACTTCCAACCATTCTGCCCGCACGTCATCGGCTTGCATCAGACTGGCAGGAGTGCCCTCGTACACAATCTTGCCATGTCCCATGATGTATACGCGTTGGGAAATGCGCAGGGCAATGGATAATTTCTGTTCGACCAGCAGGATGGCGACTCCGCGTTTGGCTATCTCCTGCAACAGATTACCCACCTGCTCGACGATCATGGGCGCGAGACCCTCGGTCGGCTCATCGATCATGATCATGTCCGGATCACCCATCAACGTGCGACACATGCACAGCATTTGCTGTTCGCCACCACTCAATACGCCGCCGGCCACATCGGCGCGTTCGCCGAGATTGGGAAACATGTCGAATACTTCGTCTAGGGTCCAGCGGCCAGTGGCCTTCGTCGACTTCATGCCGAGTACCAGATTCTGGCGCACGGTGAGGGTAGGGAAGATGTCGCGGTTCTCCGGCACATAGCCGAGTCCGCGATGGGCAATCTCGAAGCTCTTCTTGCCCACCAATTCTTCGCCCTTGAATCTGATGGAGCCATGGGGTTCCACCTCGCCCATAATCGTCTTCACGGTAGTGGAGCGACCTACACCATTGCGACCCAGCAAACTCACTATCTCGCCCTGCTGCACGTTAAAGGAAACGCCGTGCAGAATATGACTCTTGCCGTAATAGGCATGCAGATTGGTTACTTCAAGCACTGGTCGCTACCTCCCCGAGATAGGCTTCCTGTACTTTCGGATTGCCACGGATAGCTGCAGGCACGTCGCTGGCGATCACCTCGCCATAGACCAGCACGGTAATGCGGTCCGCCACATCAAACACAATATTCATGTCGTGTTCCACCATGATCAGGGTTTTGCCCTCAGTTATGCGGCGGATCAGTTGTACAGCATTCTCTGCCTCGGAATGGCTCATTCCTGCCACTGGTTCATCCAGCATGATGACTTCGGCACCGCTCGCTATGGCAATGCCCAGTTCCAGCGCGCGTTGTTGGGCGTAAGCGAGCTCACCGGCGGGGTATCTGGCCTTGTCCTTCAATCCGATCTGGTCGAGCACGTGCATGGCGCTGTCATTCAATTCCCCCTGACGACCGAGTAGATGCCAGAATGAGTAACGAAACCCATGTGACCAGAGTAAGGCGCAGCGCACGTTTTCGAATACATTCAAGCGCGGGAAAATATTTGTTACCTGAAAACTACGAGCAAGGCCGAGGCGACTGATCTCGTAGGGCGCGCGATTGTGAATTGGTTGTTGCCTGAGTTCGATGGTGCCGCTGGTTACCCGATACAGGCCACTGATCAAATGATAGAGCGTGGACTTGCCGGCGCCATTGGGTCCGATGATGGCGTGCTTCTCGCCCTGTTCAATATCGAGCGACACGCCGCGAATGATTTGCGTATTGCCGAAACTCTTGTGCACGTTCTTGAGCGAGAGAATGGCCACGGCCTAGCGTTCCTCATCCGGAATGTGGTTCGCTGTATCCCAGGCGGCTCTGAGCTGCGGCAGTGAACGACGCGTACCAAAGAGCGCAGCAGTAGCAATCAGCAATAATGCGATCCAGGTGCCTGCGGCGGCGGGGTCCAATGTCAGGCCGTAGATATGCAGGCTCGCTTCCTCCGCGTGCACGAGTTCGATCAGGGCAATCAGGGAGAGCATGAATATCACAGCAGGAATACCTGTCATCAGGTATGGAACCACTAGATCGCGCAATTTGCCTCGCACCCAGGCCAGTTGATGCATCATGATAAATCCGGCAAAGCCGCGCGGCAGAAACATGACTGTGAGCAGAAACAGGATTCCCAGATATAACATCCATAATTCGGTGTAATTACTCAACAATGAATTCATTAGCGTGAGTAACACGGCCCCGATAATCGGACCGATAAAATAGCCGAGGCCGCCAATATAGGCCATCAACAATACGCGTCCCGATGTGGCGGCATTAAGATTTTCTTCAGTGATGAATTCATAATTGAGTGCAAACAGGCCGCCGGCGATACCGGCGAACAATCCAGAGGCGCAAAAGGAAATGAAGCGCACGTGTCTTGCGCTGTAGCCGATAAACTCGGCGCGCACCGGGTTATCACGCACGGCATTCGCCATACGGCCCACCGGAGTCTGTATGAACAAATACATGAATACTGTTGAAATGAAAACCCAGCCGGAGGCGAGATAATACACTTCAACATTTTGTGCGAAGTCGATGCCAAAGAAGGTAGGACCATACGTGCGGTCGCCGCTGATGCCCGCTTCACCACCGAAGAAATCAACGAAGATAAGTGAGGAGGCGGCAATCAATTCACCAATGCCCAGCGATATCATGGCGAAGACCGTGCCTGCCTTGCGGGTAGAGAAACTGCCGATGAAGATCGCAGCCAGCAAGCCGAACAGACCGCCGATAAGGGGAATCCAGATGATTGAGAAATGCGCAGTTTCGGTTTCGAGCATGAGCAGCGCGTGTACTGCAAGAAAGCCACCCATGCCGAAATAGACCGCGTGTCCGAATGACAACATGCCACCCTGTCCGAGCAGCATGTTGTAGCTGAGTGCGAATACGATGGCGATGGCCATCTGGTTGAAAACGGAGATCGCCAAAATAGAGTCGAACAGTTGTGGCAACAGCAACAGTGCCGCCAGATAAGCCACCCAAACTGACAGCTTTCTCAGTAGTGTCATCATTCTTCCCGCTTACCCAGCAGTCCGGTTGGTCGGAAAATCAACACCAGGATCAGTAACAGGAATGGGAGAATTGGCGCTATCTGCGGCAGTGTGAGACCCCACAAATCTGCCAGTGGATGATCGTAGGGGAAATCAATGCCGAAAACGTTGAGCAGATCCTGCATGCCGACATCGGAGGCGATGGCATAGGATTGCAGTAGCCCGATTAGCAGTGAGGCGATGAAAGCGCCCGCCAGTGATCCGAGGCCACCGATGACCACAATCACGAACACGATGCTGCCGAGCACGACCGCCATACCTGGAAAGGTTGTTAGTACGGGTCCCGCGATGACACCAGCCAAGCCTGCCAGCGCAGTGCCTGCGCCAAATACACCCATGAAAATAAGTGGCACGTTATGCCCGAGATTGGCGACGGTTTTCGGGTGGGTGATTGCGGCCTGGATGATGATGCCGATGCGCGTGCGCGTCAGCACGAAATAGAGCCCGATGAAAATGCCGACAGAGATCGCGATCATGAAGCCGCGATAGGCGGAGAACTCCTGACCGAACAGGGTAAACAGGGCGAAGTCGAGTATATCCGGTGACTGATAATTCTTGGTGTCCCGGCCCCAGAAGAACTGTATTGATTCCTCGATCAGGAAGGCGAGGCCGAATGTGAAGACCAGTTCAGCCACATGCCCGGATTGATGCACGCGGCGCAAACCATAGCGTTCAATCAGTGCGCCGAGCACGCCGACGAGGAGTGGGGCAACCAGCAGGCCGACCCAGAAACCAAGATAGAGGCTGATGGAATACGCGCAGTAGGCGCCGAGCATGTAGAAACTGGCGTGAGCGAAATTCAGCACCCCCATCATGCTGAAGATCAGGGTGAGGCCGGCGGCGAGCATGAACAACAGCAAACCGGTGACCACGCCGTTGAGCGTGGCAAAGATGAGCACATCTAACATGATTGCCTCGCGGTGCTTACTCTTTCCGACACATTAAAACCCGGGATTAGACCTGACGAGGCTTAGCGACTTGGACGATCCATCTGGCAACTGCTTTCCACGATCGTCTCTGCTGCAGGGACACTGTACTCGGTAAACAAACCGAAGCCGGAATTGTCAGCATCAAACTCAATGCCTTCGTCCGTGTGCACGGAGATATTCAGCGACTGGAATACCTGGTGATCAGTGCCGCGCATCCAAATCTCTTCGCCGCTGAGATTGGTAAAGCGCATATCTTCCAGCGCCAGCGCAATGTCATATGGATCTGTGCTTTGGCTTTTCTCAATGGCGGTGACGAGCATTTGCAGTGCGTTAATGATGCGCGGCTGGGTAACATCATGGTCAGGATTCGCGGCTTTGAAAGCGCGAATAAATGCCTTGCGCTCTTCAGTGGGAATCGGATTGGAAACTTCATTGTGAATCAGGCGGATCTTGTTTTTGCCATCGGCACCTAGAGTGGCGGTGATGCCATCATAGGCTGCATAAAATGTATAGATAGGCAGGTCAAGTCCGGAATCGATAATCGATTTAGCCAGTGACACCATATCCGCGCCGTAGTTGCCGGTAATAACCGCATCGGCGCCGGATGCTACTATCTTGGTGACATAGGGCGTGAAGTCTTTCACCTGTCCTATGGGATGAAATTCAGTGCCTGCTATGGTGATGTCCGGGCGCTTTTCCTGCAACAGACGCACCGCGTTATCAGCCACCACATGCCCGAAGGAATAATCCTGACCGATTATGTAGATGCTCTTTATAGCAGAGTCTTTCGCGATGAAATCAGTCAGTATGTTCAGCTTCATGATCGCATGCGCATCGAAACGGAAATGCCAGAAACTGCATTCAGCCTCGGTGAGAATCGGGTCTACTGCTGAGTAATTTATCTGCAGGACTTCCTGGCCGGGATTGCGACTATTGTGTCGAGAGATGGTTGCGTTCAAGGTGTTGGCGACGGCCGAACTATTGCCCTGAAAAATTATCTGGATGCCTTCACTGACCGCGCGGCGAAACTGGATTTGGGTATCGGTAGGACTCTGTTTGTTATCGAGAGGTACGATCTCAATCTTGCGCCCGCCAAGAATGCCATTTTTTGAGTTGTAAAAATAATCGGCGGCGAATTGCAATTGTTTGAGGCCGCTATTGCCGATGGAGGCGAATCCGCCAGAGAGCGGATCCATGAATGCAATACGAACTGGTTCCTGGGCTGTGCTGACACCGCATAGTGTGGTGAATAGTGCGGTGCATAGAGTTATGAGCAGAAGCCGGATTGGTTTAGTCATCTTGGTCTCGCTTGGTCGATTATGATCTTGTTATATGCAATGCCAGAACAGCCCCGACATTAACCCAGACCGCCATGCGAATCAAGAATTCCCCCGGGCAATCAGGCAGACGCCATGAATTCGGCTACAGGCCGCGGCAGACGTGGCTTGGAACGGTATATGCGGCCTTCAATAAAGGGCTGCATAAAGGGCTGCATGCAGGGCTCCTGGGCATGGGTATTTCCGGCAATGGGATTGCTGTAGGATTGCAACAAACTTGATACGGTTAAAGCTGATGCCCCACCCCATAATGACAGAGCAGGATGTTGAGTTTAGCGCGATTCGCGCCAGTGGCCCTGGTGGTCAGAATGTCAACAAGGTAGCTACTGCCGTGCAATTGCGCTTCGCGATTCATGCATCGCGGCTCTCGAGCGACGCGCAAACGCGCCTGGCGGGCTATGCCGATGCGCGCATCAACAAGGACGCTGTGATTGTCATCAAGGCACAACGCTTTCGCAGTCAGGATAAAAATAAGCAGGATGCATTGGCGCGCTTGAATGAGTTGATCAGCGATGCCACGCACATCAAGCGCAGACGTATCGCCACCAGACCAGGGCGCGCAGTGGTGGAGCAGCGCCTGCAACAGAAAAAGAAAAAGGGCACTAAAAAATTTACGCGCGGCCCGATTGGTGCCAAAGAATTTTAAAATGCTGCCAATCAGCAATATCCTGGGTTTGGACTTAATAGTTGCGGAGTCACGACTTGTGAAGTTGAGAACTGCAGCAGCATGATCAGGGTAAACCGAGTATGACAATCCTCCGTGTCTCTCATCTGACCATCTATGTGAAAGATCAAGCGGAAGCACTGAACTGGTATCGGGATAAACTCGGCTTCGTGGTGTGCATGGACAATGATCTGGAAGTGCCGGGGCAGCGTTGGCTCACAGTGGCGCCGGCGGGCAATCCGGATGTGCAGTTTGTGCTAATGTCTGCGCGCAGCGCCGACGATGAGAGTCGTATTGGCAATAATCTGATGACTGTGTTGCGCACTGACAATTGTTATGCAGAAATGGCGCGACTCACCGCAGCGGGAGTGTTGATCGTCGATCAGCCTACAGCGGTACCTTGGGGAATTTCCGGAATTTTCCGAGACTTGTACGGCAATCCCTATAATCTGGTTGGACCAGCCCGTTAGCCGTGGAAATTGGCAATGAAGAGTTTTATTGATTTTCTGGTGATAGCGCTGGGCTTTGCTGTGTTGACGCCCACGACCAGCGCGCAGTCAGAACTTGCCAGCGCCGAAGCAAGTTTCAAATATATTGCCAATAACTTGCAGTCATTTCGCCGTACTGGTCACCTGGCGGATAACCCGGGAGTAGACGGCTCCGATCTGGAGCACTACCTTGAATTGCTGGAAACTTTTTATGTCGAGTTTCGTCGCGACTTTGGACCGGATAGTGTCATCTGCACTTTTTATCATGATCCTCTAAATGGCCGCATGACAATTGAAGATCGTGCCGAGCTGAGTTTTGGCATGTTGCGCAATCTGCCGGAGCGGAATGCGCGCTATGTGGCTGTGGATGTGGAATTCCAGCAAGAGCTGGAGGATCATTTCGGCAGCAGACTGCTGGACAATATAAATCAGGCGAAAACGACTGTGGGCAGTAATCAACGACTGCCCTCAGCCAACTTCGAGCAGTCGTTGATAATCAATTTCCTCGACACGAACTGTGTCTAGAGGCTTTTCATAAACCCAGAACCAAAACCCCTAGAACACCTCGAATAAACCGGCAGCGCCCATGCCGCCACCGACGCACATCGTGCATACAACGTACTTGGCACCGCGGCGCTTACCTTCGATCAGAGCGTGACCCACCATGCGCGCACCACTCATGCCATATGGATGACCGATGGAGATGGCGCCGCCATTCACGTTCAGCAGTTCATCCGGAATACCAAGCTTGTCTCGGCAGTAAATTACCTGCACGGCGAAGGCTTCATTCAATTCCCACAGACCTATATCAGCCATAGACAGATTGAAGCGTTGCAACAATTTTGGCACGGCATAGACTGGACCAATGCCCATTTCGTCTGCGTCGAGTCCAGCTACTGCCATACCGACATAGGCGCCAAGCGGTTGCAGGCCTTTTTTCTCGGCCAATTTGCTGTCCATCAACACACAGGCAGAGGCGCCGTCTGATAATTGGCTCGCATTTCCCGCAGTAATGACGCCGCCTTCAATCACCGGCTGTAATCCTTGCAAGCCATCCAGTGTCGTGGAAGGGCGATTGCCTTCATCCTGATCCAGCGTGACAGCGTGCACACTCTGTTGTTTGGTGGCCTTGTCCATAAACAACATCTTTGCGGGCAAGGGCACGATCTCGGCATTGAAACGTCCGGCCTGCTGGGCCGCGTGCGTGCGCTGCTGGCTTTGCAGTGAATATTGATCTTGCGCCTCGCGGGAGACCTTATAACGCTGCGCGACAATCTCGGCAGTCCCCAGCATGGCAATATAAGCTTTCGGTGCGTGTGCCAACACGGTCGGGTCCTGGGTGCGATAGCTATTGCGATGTTCATTCTGCACCAGGCTGATGGATTCCAGTCCGCCACCTACGACGATGGGCATGTGGTCGATAGTGATCTGTTTGGCAGCGATGGCGATCGCCATCATGCCGGAGGCACACTGCCGATCGACACTCATGCCAGAGACGCTGCTGGGCAGGCCCGCCGCGACACCGGCAGTGCGCCCGATATTGTAACCAGATGAGCCTTGTTGCATGGCGCAGCCCATGATCACGTCATCGACTTCGCCAGGTTCGATACCGGCACGTTGCACGGCATGCTTGATGACATGTCCACCCAGGGTCGGTGCGCCGGTGTCGTTGAAAGCGCCTCGATAGGCTTTACCAATCGGGGTGCGGGCGGTTGCCACTATTACTGCTTGTCTGGTCATGCTGTTCTCCATTGCCAACTATTTATAAGCTCAATTAATTCTATAAGCGGCTGCTGTATCAGTGCGATTTCTCATCGCAGATTAAAGCGATCACTTCACGCATTGCATCACGTGCCAGCTGGGCCATCTCGGCATCGGTGCGATCCTGAATCGGATGCGCGACGAACAGGCTGGCTGGTTTGATACCCAATGACTTGCCCTGCGCCGCAGCAGCTTCAATAAATTCCCGCGAGGCGACAAATCCGGACGGGAGTCCGCGCGTTTCCAGGTCCACGATGTCATGCAAACTGCACGACGTACAGGAGCCTCAGTCAGCGAGACCTTCGATCACGGCATCGCATTCACTGCTGATGCGCTGATTCAGTTCCAGCGGCGCGATGCGCGTGAAGGTTGGTTTCGCGTAGCGCTTCACTTTGGCGCCCAGGGCAAGCAGAGCCTGCTCTACTTCATCCAGAAATTCCTTGCCGCGCGGCTTGGAAATATCCAGCAGGCCAACAGTTTTTCCGGCGAGACTGCTGAGCCGTGGCAGTAACTGGCGCTCTGCTGCTACCAGTTCTGACGTAGGGTCGAGCAAAATTGTGCTTGCTGACATATGGTCCTCCTTGTATGACATAAACGTAGTTGATTGCAGTTCACTATTCATCTTCATTCATCTTCATTCATCTTTAGAATTTTTGCGAAACGAGCTGGCTGCCGCGTTCACCGGAAGCAACCCAGCCTCCGATCACAGCCGAGAACAAGCCGGCCTTGCCGCCAGCACTCACGATATGCAAGCCATCATCACGGAACTTGTTAAGTATCTTGTCCCTGAATTTTTCCGGCATACCCTCGGCAATGCCATGGGCGCCGCGCACGATTTCGGTGCCGGCTATCATCAGTTCAGAATATAAGGCGTCGCGTACGTTGGCCTTGGTCCAGCCACCCTGGCGAAACACGCGGCGGTGCTCAGGCGAGATGATCAAGATCGCATCAGCCATCGCAAACAGTTTGTGATGCGCAACCGTACGCAGGCTCAGGGCGAGACTCTTCGCCAGCGATTCCGGACTGCGCGACTGCTGATCCACGACTCCTTGCAGGCCATCACCTGCAAACAGGCTGACCACGGAGTCGTCCCGCTCAAAACCCCGATCCATGGCAAGTGACGGCCAATCGCTATCACTCTCATCTTCGGCGAAACAATAAGTGTACTTGCCGGGATTGCCCAAGGTGGCACGATCGATACCGCCGGGGATACCGCCACCGACATTGCGCACCAACAGCTGCAGCGCGCGGCCGATGGTGGCGTTTGCCCGATTGCCCTGACCCAGGGCATTGACGCCGCCGTTCATGCCAATCTGGCGCGTCACCGGGCCATTTACAATGAGCACGGGCGAGGAGAAGTAGGTGGTGCAGAGCAGGCCATGCAGACAGAACCGATCTTGCAAGGCCGCCGTTACGCTGGCGAGAACAGTTGGGAAATATTCTGGCTTGCAGCCGGCCAGGACCGCATTGATTGCGACCTTCTCCACGCTGCAGGGCACATTGTCGGGAGGCACTCTGCCAATGATTTCGTCGGCGGTACGGGTGGTGGCACGCAGCATCCGCAGCACCCGCAAAGGCGTCGGCGGCACTACCGGCAAGCCGTCACTCCAGCCGCGCTCGAAACAGGCTTCCATAATGTCTTCGGCATCCGCCAGCGCCACTGCCCTGGCCTTTAATAGTTGTGGTCCGAATTGCAGAGCCAGCACTGTTTCCATGCCAGGGTCCAGGGTTTTGGAGCCACAGCCCGGTTTGAAGGCCACCAGTTTCTGGCCAAGATCGGCGACACCGGTGAATTGCTGCCACTGCTTTTTGTCCCAGCCAACGATGCGAGCCTGTTCCGTGCCGTCGGCATGCAGCCGCAGCAGGGTGGGGACGATCTCGATATTGTGGGCGTAGGAGTAGGCGAGGGAGGTATCGTCAATGCGCTCCGGGAAGCTGGCAGGGAAGGAATGGTCATCCTGAACATACACGGACAGGGCACTGGCGAAACGAGCGGCGAGCTGGGCAATTACCGGCTCAATCAGCGCACAAGTAGGACAGTCCTTTTTGACGATGAGGGCGTAGCTGGGAGTGGCGGCTGGCATGTTAGTAAACGAAACCGAGCGTGGAGATGCCCACCAGGATATTAATGATCATAAAAACCGATGAGGTACGCGACATGACTTTCCACAATTGTGGGCCCTTGTAGGCCGCGCGCACGCCGATAATCAATAGCACGGTATAGGCGAGCATAACAGCGACCATAAGGAGGTAGTTGATCCAGGCTTTTGCATCCACCGCCTGGCTGCCGAAGACGAAAAACGCGGCAGCGCCGAACATATATAAAATCCAGTAGGTAATCGCCAGGCCATAATCACCGCCGAGCAGTTTGGCCATGAACGATCGATTGTCTATGTGCTCCAAGTGTTGATTCCTTCGTGCGTAATGCGGTGTGAACCGGTAACCCCGGTCAAGGGGGCTAAGTTTACCCCAATTTTGCGCTGCTGGTCCCCCGCTTTCCTGATCTTAAGGGGAGAAAGCTTCGACAGCTGCGCATGAAAGTTTTATGATCGGGCCTGCTGCAATCGATCACCATAACAAAGGTCGCTCCGCTTGGATATTGACCGTAAAATTAACAGTACTCCGCTCACCGAAGCCTTCAATTTTTTCCATGAGAAAGACAAGGCTTTGCATGGTTTGAAGGGCATCCTCAGTGGTGTGGTCGCTGACAAGCAGCTGAATGAGAAAGAGTTTCTATTTCTGGATGCCTGGTTGAAGTCGCAGCAATTTCTGGCGCAGGACCCCGACGCGCTGGATATTCTGCGCCGGGTAGGTGACATTCTCGAAGATGGCCAGGTTCGCAGCGACGAGCTGCGGTTGATGCAGGCCCGCATTCTGGAAATTATTGCAGAGAAAGCAATACCGGTGCGCAATCGGTCAGCGCAGATGGAAGAACTGCTGGGATTCGTTACCGGGGTCGCCTCCGACGGCGTGCTCAACGATGACGAAATTCTGGCTGTGTCCGACTGGCTGGAAAACAATGCCGAGATCCATCACATCTGGCCTGCCACCATTATCGGTAGTCGACTCGCCACCATTCTCGATGATGGCATCATTACCGATGAAGAACGGGCTGATTTGTTGCAAGTGATAAATCGGGTTACCGGCAGGGAGCTGGAAATAAGCTACGAAGCTTCCACCGAAGTGTGGGAAGACAAGATTGATCAACTGCGCATGGCAGGCGCGACTTATTGTTTGACCGGTGACTTCGTGAGTGGGGATCGCGACGCGGTGGATATGATGCTGCGCTGCCTGGGCGCGACCACCAGCACCAGTGTAAATCGTGGCGTCGATTATCTGGTGATCGGCACGCTCGCCAGTCGCGATTGGCTCTATACCAGCCACGGTCGCAAAATTGAAAAAGCACTCCATCTCAAGCGCGAAGGATCACCCATTGCCGTGATTACGGAGCGTACCCTGCTCAAGCACACCCGCCAACTTACTAACCCGGCTTAGCGGTCCACAGCCGCGACGGCAGTCAGCGCCTCCTGGCGTTGCCGGCGTGCACGTGCCAGATACGCGCGCAAGCGTCTCCAACTCAATGCCAGCCCGGTCCAAACCATGAGCACTGCTGCGAGTGAGGCAATACCTGCAAGTGTTTGGCCGATACCGCCCAGCGCCTCGCCGGTATGCAGGAATCTCACCCAGGATCGCGCCTGGCGTCCGGCGGATTGACTCGAGAATGGCGCCCACTTGCTGACCATACCAGTAGCGGCCTGCAGGCTCAGGGTATGGCGCAGCTGCGGCTGGCCACCGTTACCTTGATCGATGGTCACTGCATACTCCGCGCTGGTGGCAGTGGGCAGTGTGATAATCAGCGAATTCCAGTCTGCTAGTTGTGCACTGGCGATTTGCACGACCCGATCCAGTGGGATCGGCTGGTAGGCCGGGACAGGAACCTCGATAGCCGGCTCGACAGAACTGATTGCGGTGGTCGGCACTTCGTCTCCAGCGAGTTGGTAGACGAGTGCATTGGCCCAGGGATAGTAAAAAACCGTAGCAGTAGCGACGATTACAATTAATGGCAGTACTGCCCAGAAACCAAATACATGGTGCCAATTGAAATCCCGTGCGGCACCGCTTTTGGCAAGGGGATGAAACCACACGCGTAGGCGCATGGTAGTGCGATTGATGATGGCGGGTAGCCACAGGTAAATGCCGCTGCAGAGCAGGAACAGAAACAGCAGGTTACTGGCTCCGGTAATGACCCGCGCCGTGGCACGCTCCTCGCCGGACAAATTAAACCAGCGGTGCCAGCCACGCACATTTGCCAGCAGCGCGGCCACGGACCCGTCGTGCTGTGTATACACGCTGCCAGTATATGGATCGAGAAACTCGCTGCGGCCGCCACCCTGGGCGAATTCAATGGCCGTTGCCGGAGTCCGCGCCAGGGTGAGTCGGTCAGGTTCGAAACCGTCCAGACTTTGGGCCAGGCCCAGCAGCGTATCCAGCGGCAGGCGCGATTCTTCGACAAGCGGCGTGCGGTCATAGACCCGATCTTCAAACGCGAGCAACTGACGTTCGTAGGTCAGCATGACCCCGGTGAGGGACATCATCAAAATAACCAGGCCGACGCTAACGCCGCTGCACAGATGCATCCAGAACAAGATTTTGCGGAACATGGATCGGGGTACGCTGGTAAAAATGATCGGTAATGCTAATCATTCTTAATAGCGTTTGCAATAGCGGCTTCAATCATGCAGTTAAGCGGTCGCGCCATTGCCCGTCGCTACCGGCGCTGCCACTTCTGAATCGCGCCTGTAGCTTAATGGGCCGGACTTACTTCTTGCCCAACATTCCCAGCATGCCCTGCAAGGCGGCCGGAAAATCAGCCGGCAACACCACAAACTTGGCGTTGTCGGAAGCAGACAAGTTCTGCAGCGAACTAATGTATTTCTCACCCAGCAGATAGATTACTGGCAACTGCCGCTCACCAATGGCATCGGAGACCAGGGCAATAGCTTCCTTGCTCGCGGTCGCCAGCACCACCTGCGCCTCGGCATTGCGCCGTGAGGCTTCCAACTCGCCCTCAGCCTTGAGGATCGTGGCCTGTTTTTCGCCATCCGCCCGGGTCACCGTGGCGCGGCGCGCGCGTTCTGCGGCGGCCTGTTCTTCCATGGCGTGTTGCATGGTGGTCGACGGATTAATGTCCTGGATCTCCACCGTCTTCAGGGTAATGCCCCAGTCCGCGATGTCATCGGAGATGGCCGCTTTCAGCTTGGCCTTGATGTGGTCCCGTGAGGACAGGGCCGCGTCGAGGCTCATCTCGCCGACTATGGAACGCAGCGAAGTCGATACCAGAGTCTGGATGGCGATCACGTAATTCTCCACGCCATAGACGGCCTTCTCCGGTGACACGATATTGATGTAGGCAACAGCGTTCGTCATGATCACCGCGTTGTCCATGGTGATTACTTCCTGGGAAGGGATATCGAGCACGATGTCTTTCGTCGTGACTTTATAAGCCACGGCATCGATATAAGGAATGATGAAGTTCAATCCCGGATTGAGTGTTAGGGAATATTTGCCGAGTCGTTGTACGACCCACTTGTAACCTTGTGGAACCTGACGCACGCCTTGCGCGACTGTCACCACCAAGAATACTAGAATGGCGAGTGCGATAATGATTGCTGGTTCCATTGCTCTACCCCTTTAAGGTGCTGTACTTCAGGTTTTCTTCACGATCAGGGAATTCCCTGATACATCAATGACACTGACGCGGTCGCCGACACTGAGTTGGTCCTGCGAGATAAACAACCATTCATCGGAACCGAGTACAGGTGCTGGAAACCGCACGGTGCCGCGCTTTTCACCATTTGGTGGTGACAAAACCTGGCCGGACTCGCCTAGCAATGTTTCTCTGGACAGGCCGGCCGTGGTCTTGTCAACGGCAAGCGGTTTGAGAAAGCGGAACCAGCCGAAGGCAAACAAAGTAGAGAGCAATGCCCAGGCAATAATCTGGACAGCGATATTGAGTTCCGGGAATACGACTAGCACGATGCCGATAACAATCGCCGCCGCCCCAAACCAGAATATGAAAAAAGTGCCGACGAAGATCTCACCGAGCATGAGGGCAACACCGATCACAATCCAATGCCAGTATAGAAGTGTCAGCTCCATGTTCGATCTCCTGCTTGGTCTGCTCTGAGTGAGTGGTAAGTATGAATGAGCCGTCAATGGCTGTCCTGCGTCGAGCGAGTTGCTGATGCTGCTGAATTTGACGGTAATTGAGTGCTGAAAGCAAGCGTTCATTGGTAAACGCGGTCGCCCACAATTTCGTGCAGGCCAGGGCTGTAAACCTAATTCACTGGGACTGGCAAGCCCCCGATTTCCTAGACACCTGACAGCTTCATAAAGTACTGCTCTTCAAACTTCGCTGGGGGCACGCCATTGTTGTTTCCGTGTCTGCGAACCGGGTTGTAAAACAACTCGATATAGTTGAATACATCTGCTCGGGCTTCGTTCCTTGTTTTGTAAATGTGCCTCTTAATCCGTTCTGTCTTCAACAGTGAAAAG
>Ga0209553_1000268_pt1 | contig 27539 bp, 22 predicted proteins | sample LauGreFBDMM110DN_2_FD_188217 | JGI IMG/M metagenome (GOLD analysis project Ga0209553, IMG submission 188217) | Freshwater lake microbial communities from Lake Michigan, USA - Fa13.BD.MM110.DN (SPAdes) (version 2) | ecosystem: Environmental > Aquatic > Freshwater > Lake | place: Lake Michigan...
CGGCAATTGTCTGCAAATTGTTCAACACGGTGTGCGAACGAATGTACGGAAAGACTTCACCAATGCCTGTGATGATCAGGATGTCAAATTTTTCGACGGCCGCCATGCGGGCTGCAATTTCCGGGATCAAATGATGCTCGGCGTCCAGCGTTCCCTGGAGGTACTCCAAAAGTTCGTCTCGCGCCATCGTTGTCTCATTCTTTTGAATCCAGTCCCAGTCTCCTTCGCGGACCAGCATGTCATGCACCAAGTCGTAAAGATCGATGTGCAGCGGTTCGACGCCGCGCTGCGGCAGCTGGGAAAGCAGGTGGCGCTGCATGGCAGCGATTTCGACCGCTTCCGATGCGTCAAATGGGCAGATAAAGAATGGGACCTCGTTGTTGAGCCCCTGGCAATTCAGGAACCGCTGACTGATGAGCATCGCCAGCATATGTGCAAACCGCTCCAGCATGGGAGCCTTTTCGAGCTGGCCACTCACGCGACACCTCCCGGAATATTATTAAGCCCCACAGGAAAGACTTCGAACCAGCTTCGGTCGTCATCGCGAATTACCTGAGCTAGTTCGGAGGACATCAATGTGAGCTGAATGATGCCTTCGGAATTGACGAGTTCCGCTTCTCGCAGCATGCGCATGGTGACTGTGGCGAGTTTGGTTCGTGTATTTGCTGTCAGCTTTTCCAGTTCCGCATGCCAGACGGATTGCGAATCGAGGAATCGGTCGAAATCCGTGGTGCGGATCCGCAGATCGAGCGTCAGGTATTTCTCACGAACAACCATAGTGGCAAAATCTTTCAGGATCGGGTTTCGTTTGCAGACGCTTAGCCAGAGCAGGGCTCGCTGTTCCGAGATGGAGCCGGAGACTATCAGCTGTAGCTGTTCGTGCGTCAGGGTCGACAGCCGCGGGATGAGTTCCCGCAGTTTTCGACGGGCCGTGCTTTCAGTTCGGGTTTGGAACAGATTGTGGTCCAGAATTGCTTCTTTCGCCGCGCCCCAGTCAGACTGCTGCAGGTAGACCGCCGCCAGGGCCGTTGATTCTCCCGGCATCAGCCCGCCTGCCGTAAAGGACAGGTTGTATTTTCGTTCCGCCGTCACAGATCTGACCACCGCTGCGAAATACCCCCCAATCGTGGCCGAGCAGTCTACACAGAATCAAGCCTTTCGGACAGGAAACGGGCTGACGTTTGCACGGCGGGCCGAGTGGTCTGAATCCTGCTCGGGTAATTCCTCCGGCCCCTGTTGCCCTTATGCATCACCTTGGTTGTCTTCTGCCAGCTGTCGAATGTATTCAATGGCATCCTCTACCGAACACACCACACGGCCCGGCATTCGGCCCTGACGGTCGCAGGCGGCAAGGGTGTCGAGGGCTTCGTTGTCTTCCGAATTTGTGAGTCGGCGTTTTGCTCGAATGCCCGCCGTTCCGTCGTGCACGCGCTGGGCCAGTCCGTGATTTGCGATGAGCCATTTGGTGCGTTCGGAAATGTAACCCTCAAGCACGGCCAGTCCGGCGGTGATGTGGTCCAAGGGATCGATGCCCTTGCCGACATCATGCAAGAGGGCGGCGAGCAGCAGTTCTTCGTCCCACGGAAATTTTTCGCGTGCAAGTTCAAAAACCTGCAAGCTGTGGTACAGCACGTCGCCTTCCGGATGAAAATCGCGGTCTTGGCGAACGCGATCCAGCGGCAACAGCAGCGCCAAAAAATAATGATAGCGACGATTTTCCGCGTTCGGATCGGCCTGGGCTTTGAATTCGCCATCAGCTGCGACAAGCTGCTGCAGCGACTGCCGAATTTCAAAGTCTGTCGGCATCGCTTCCGGTGGAATGTAGCTGCGTGTGAGCGACCTTGCGGCACGCCATTTCGCCTGCGTGTAGTTAGTTTCTTGCCGCGAACTCATTAAGCGTGCGGCTTCGAAACAGATTTCACGACGCAGGCGGTCTAGTTCCATGATGCTCACTTATGTTCGGAGGGAATTCGGCTTCCGTGTGGATCAGTCGCAGGAGCAGCCGTGATCTCGTTGAGTCGATCGCGGAGTTCGCGGTTCGTGAAGTGTTCTAGTTTCTCGGCCTGTCCGTGAATTCGATCCACTGCGACGCCGCCTTCGGACACGAGGTACTGTTCCCACAAGCGGTGCGAACGGACCAAGACCGAACCTAACTGACGTCCGGCTTCCGTGAGACGATAACCGCTTTCTGATGGAATCACGTGCCCCGTGCGCACGTGTCGGTTCATTAACCATGCCGCGAGCCATGTGTGGGACCGCAAGATGGCACTCAGTTTCTGCGGGGACACGGCAGAATCGCGCGCGCGTTCATCCATTCTGTACAGCAACGCAATCAGGTCTTCGGACAAAATTCGCAACGCCAGTTTTTGTCTGCGCACGATGCGCACGATGACGCCATTCCGCGGTGATACCAGCGAGGCCACAAAGAACAACATCCCCGCACACAGCGCCATCATTCCCGACGTACTGGTACTCTGAAAGCCGAATGCGTGTGGCAGAAACACGGCCGAAAGATGTCCCAATATGGCCGACAACATCGCGATGATGGCGCTGCAGAAGATCATCACGCCCAGCCGTTCCGTGAGCAGAAACGCGGTCGCCGGCGGCACCACAAACATGGCCACGACGAGAATGTTGCCCGCCGTTTCGAAGCTGGCAACGGCGGTCACCGCGACAATCACCATCAGCAGATAATGCATCAACCTTGCGCTGAATCCGACGCTCGTCGCTAACGCCGGATCAAAGGCGCTGAGTTTCAATTCTTTGAAGAACAGAAACACGAACAGCAGATTGACAAGCGTCACGGCCCCCAGCACGATCACGACGCGAGGAATCGGTTGGCCAGCGACATTGAGCGTATCCAGCGGCGTCATTTCAATCGCGCCGTACAGCACGCAACCGGGATCAAGATCGACATGATCGGCTGCCTGCACAATCAGGACGAGACCGATGGCAAACAACGTCGTAAACACGACGCCCATCGACGCACCTTCATCGACGTCGCCGAAATTCCGAATCCATTCAGTAAACAAGGCCGTCAGAATTCCCACGATCACAGCTCCCAGAAACATGGGCCAACTGGATCGGCTCTCGCTCACGAAAAATGCCACGGCTAAACCAGGGAGAATGGCATGACTGATGGCGTCGCCAAGCAGACTCATACGCCGCAATAACAAGAAATTTCCGGGCAAGGATGCGGCGACGGCACAGAGCATACCGGCGAGCACAATCCAGCCGTCGTAGGTCCATGACCAGTTTTCGAGGCCACTCATGGCATCCGCCCTTGCTCGATGGTCGGATGCGGGCTGGCGACGACACCACATGACATGCGCTGTTGTGCGAGGAGTTCTTCCAATTGCACAATAAGTTCCGGTTCCAGCACATGCTCGATGGTATCCGCCGCCTGATCCACTCGAGCCGGGGCGACATCAGCCTGCGTGATCAGGTACAATTCCCAGAGACGATGCTCATGGACTAAACGCGATGCTTCCGCAAGTCCAGCCTCCGTCAGCGACAGACGCGCATTATCGTGCCGCACCAGTAACCCCGCGCGGCGACAGCGTTCGATCTGGCGCAAGAGGCGGAACGACGACCATGTCCGCATCGCCAAAAGTTGCGAAAACGGCATGCCGATTGCTGCCGATCCGGTTTCCGGTTCGCGGGCTTCCAGCAGTTCATACATGCCGCGCAGAAGATGCTGCCGATCGACCGATCTGTTCAGATCCCATCGCCGCGCAATGCGGACCAGCACGCCGCGGGAGCGACCAAAGAGCAAGCTTAAGAAAAACAAACAGCTGCACACGATCACGATCATGGCACCGGACGGCAGATTTGGAAATACGGCACTCATTGCCGATCCTGCGAGACCGCCGCCGCCACCGATGCCGGACGAAATCAACATCATGCGTTTTAGGTCATGCGTCCAAAACCGCGCAGCTGCAGCGGGGATCACCAACAACGCGATCATCAGGACGAGCCCTACGGCCTGCAGGCCAATGATGGTCACGATGACGACCAAGGCCATGAGCAGCAGATCTAGGAAGAACACCGGGTAGCCCCGCGCCCCCGCGAAGCCTTCGTCGAAGCAGAGCAGCGTGAGTTCTTTATAAAGTACAGCGATGATGATCATGGAGAGTACGCCGGCTGTCGCGATAAGTTGGGCATCGCTCGCAATCATCGAAGCCGTCTTGCCGTAGATGAACGATTCCAGTCCTGCTGCATGGCCCGACGGTACCTGTTGTACGATCGTCAGAATGGCGATGCCAGCCCCGAAGAAAACGCTGAGCACAATCGCCAAGGCCGCATCTTCTTTTAACCGTGTCAGATTACGAATATACAGAATCGCCACGACGCCCAAGATGCCGCTCAGGGCCGCACCCGTGAGGAGGACGGACAGCGATTTTTCATCGAGGCCCAGATACGGCGCGAGCAGGAACGCCAGCCCTACGCCCGGGAGTGTGGCGTGACTCAGGGCATCCCCCATCAGCGCGCGACGCCGGAGCAGCGTAAAACTGCCCACAAGGCCCGCTGCCATGCCCAAGAGTCCAGTCCCCGTCATCACGACGCGTGTGTTATAGTCCTGCAGCAGCAGCACGCGTTTCCACTGTTCCCATTCGGGCCATGCGATTGACCGATTGGTGAGGGATTCTGCCACGGCAAGAAACGGCGCAGGTAATCTGAAATCTGAGATTTGAAATCCGGCCGTGAACAGAGTCAGGAGCAGCAACACACTCACAGTGTTCGCTCCCGCCGCCGCATGGCTTCAGTGGCTTCATCAAGCAGCGTCAACCGTCCGCCGTAGGTACGTTCGAGATTTTCGCGAGTGAACACGTCCTTCGTCGGACCACTGGCCACGACCCGCATGTTGAGCAAGACCACCGCATCAAAATACTCCGGCACCGTCGGTAAGTCATGGTGAATGACGATCGCCGTTTTTCCAGCCTTCCGCATGTCACGCAGAATCTCCACGATGGCTTTTTCGGTCGCCGCATCGACCGCCGCAAAAGGTTCGTCCATTAGGTACAAATCCGCATCCTGCACGAGGGCCCGCGCCAAGAACGTACGCTGCTGCTGACCGCCTGAGAGTTGGCTGATCTGCCGATTGGCTAGGTCACTCATGCCGACTTGTTCCAAGGCCCTCAGCGCTATGTCACGATGCTTGCGCCGGACCGGCAGACACCAGCCAATTTTCCCATACAGGCCCATCGTCACGACATCGAGGACACTGATCGGAAAATCCCAATCGACGCTCTCGCGCTGCGGAACATAGCCGACGCGATGACGACTCTGGCGGTAAGACTGTCCGAAAATTTCGACACGTCCCGACGCTTTAGGGACAAGATCCATGATCGCTTTTAAGAGCGTACTCTTGCCAGCTCCGTTCGGTCCCACAACGCCGACCAGTTGCCCCGGCTGCACTTCAATGTCCACATCCCAAATCACGGGCTTGCGATGCCATGCCACGGTCAGATCATTCACAGCAAGCGGCAACGACGAGTTCATGGCCGCTCCTTGACTGCCGTCAATTTTCCCTGGAACCCGCCGGCAGGAACTGATCCTCCCAAGGCTCGAGCAACGGTTGTCAGATTGTGGTCAAGCATTCCGACGTAGGTTCCTTCGTAAGTGCCCTCCGCACCCATCGCATCAGAAAAAAGTTCGCCTCCGATTTTGACAGCGTGGCCGCGAGATTTGGCACCGTCGATCAAAGCCAGCATATTCTTCTGCGGCACGCTGCTCTCGACAAACACGGCTGCTACTTTTCGTTCAACAAGCAGATCGACCAGCTCATTGATCCGCTGCAAGCCGGCTTCAGATTCTGTGGAAAGTCCCTGCACGCCGACAACTTCCAAACCGTAGGCTCGACCAAAATAACTGAACGCATCGTGCGAAGTGACTAGAATCCGGTTGGATTGCGGGATCGAGGCAATCGATGCCAGCCCATATTCATGTAAGGCTCTCAATTGTGTCCGCAATGGAATGGCGTTGGCCTTGAACGCGTCTGCCTGAGTTGCCACGTGTTCGCTTAAGGAATCCTCGATCACATCAATGCAGCTGGTCCATGCCGCAATGTCCATCCAGACATGGGGATCAGGGTGCCCACCCGATCCCTCCGGTGAAAGCAGCATTTCAGGAGGTAGGCGACTTGTGATCGCAAACACGGGGCGTTTTTCACCAACTTTGTGGAGCGTGTCTTCGAGGCGACCTTCCAACATCAGGCCGCTCGAAAATACGATGTCTGCCGACATGATCTGCTGCATGTCGTCGCGCGTGGCCTTGTACAGGTGCGGGTCAACACCAGGCCCCATCAGTTGCTTCACGTGGGTGTGTTCGCCACCAATCTGCTGCACCAGATCTGCCACCATCCCGACAGTCGCCAGCACCTTGATCTGCTGCGCGGGATCTGACCCAACAGTCGGAGCACGGTCGGCCGCTGGCTGGCAACCTGACAGAAGAATCAACGCCACGACCGCAATGAATTGCCGCTGGGACAATCGAAAATGCCAGCAAGACGCCGAGGTAACGGTGGAGCAAAGTGTCTGCATAAAAATTATCCCCAACGCGACCGGCATCCATTTCTCTTGAATGTAGCCTTGGCTACAAATCACGCACGTGAAGTTTACCTCCGCATTTAACATGGTCAAGTCGTCGCTTGACGCGACTGGAATGTCTCACGAATCGGAAGTTTTCGGGCTGTTTTCAGCAGAACGAGCCGTGTTTAGGCGAGCGGCAGGTAGTTTCTTCCCAGAGTTGTCGCTGAATTCGCAAGAATTCAGTTGTTTGAGCAAGAGGACTGAATTCTTGCGAATTCAGCTACGGTAGTTTCATCTCTGCCGCTCGCCTTACAGTCTGAGACGGGATTATACTGCACGGGGGATCGTCTAAAACATAGAGTTCCAACGTCAATCTGCGGATCGCTGATCAGGGTTGATTTTCGGTGTGCGATCCGCGTCAACTGTTTCATGAGTCTTAGCCGAAGAGGCTACGTCACAACATTTTTCAAGGCAACGCACGATGAATCCAGTGACCCTGTTGCTGGTACTTGCCACTTTGCCGAGCGCCACTGGGCCGAGCGCCACTTTGCTGAGCGAAGTGAAATTATCCGATACCTTATTTACGAAGCTAGATCGTAATCAGGATCACAAGGTTACGACGGATGAGATCGCGGAATCGCAGCGGGCGTTTTTTAGGCGTGCATTGCGTGTGGCTGACCGCAACGAAGACGGCGCCTTGTCCAGCGAAGAGCTCACCGTTGCACTGACAGACGCGAAGCCCGTGCAACTGCCGAGCGTGAAAGTGACTGACCGTTTTGCGGGAATGAATTTCAAACAATTTGACAAGAACGGCGACGGAAAAATCGACCCAGATGAATTGCCACCGCGGCTGAAAAAACTTGCAAAACAAATAGATTCCAACGGCGATGGGAAGATCGTCGCTGCAGAATTGGCTGCAGCCATGAAGCGGCGCGACGGCAAAAAATAGCTGATGGTTCGGTATTGCGAATTATCAGCCGCTGATCTTAACCAGCGGCATCAACGCTGCAACTGCGACTGAACCCACGTCCGTACGATTGTTTCGGCATCAACCGCGTCGCCGAGTTCGCGTTCGATCAATGCCAAATGCTGGGCCCGGACTAATTGACGAATCATCGACGCATGGGATGATTCCGGGTGTGGATCGATGACATTCGGATGCACGACGATGCAGTCCCATTCCTGATGTGCAAAGCTGAGTGACCAGTTCATGATCCATGAAATGGCATGCACCCGCTGTTCGTCATTCTCAGCGACGGCGATGGTGGGGATCGTGAGCACAACGAGATCCGGTTTCATCGCACGCACCAAGTCTTTTGCGTCCTGTTCGAGTTGCGCCAGTGATTTTCCCGCGACGGGCCATGTGGTTATTTCCACCTTGGCATTGGGATCTTGTTGTTGGATGGCGGATTCGATCATGGATCCTAGGGGTTCCATCGCGAGCACTTTGATCGGATTGCCTGCCGCCAGTTGTGTTTGAGTCCTCGGCAGTGCAGGCGGAGGCTCAACCGCATCGAGAGAAATTTCTTGGCCACTGATGGTGCGACAAAGTTCCTCCGCCATGCGTTTGTGGCCATCCATGTTAGGATGAATTTCGTCGCTCATTGTGAGCCGCCACGTCCACGGGGCTCGGGATTTGAGCCGTTCGCCTGCCAGATACTGATCACAGACAGCCACCATTTTCTTACGTCCCACGTCGCGGATGATGTCGCAGTATTCTTTGAGCCTGCTGATGGGCCGACCGTCGGTGTTGATCACTGCATTGGGCGTGCAGAGGACAACCAGACTTTGCTCCGCGCGGCAACGGTCGATCAGTTGCTCAAGGTTTGTCCGAAACTGCTCCGGCGGCACGCGCGTCATATCGTTCAGTCCAAAGCTGATCGTGACAAGCGTGGGCTGATGTTGCAGGACATCCTGCTCAAGTCGCGCCAGTCCATCGGTTGTCGTCTGGCCGCTGATTCCTGCGTTGATGACACGCATCGGGGCGTCGGGTTGAATCTGCCTGAAAGCCAGCTCCAGCATCTCCGGATACGCGCGATGACCGCCCGTGTGATAATAGACCCCCGTGACACTGTCGCCGAGACAAACGATGGTGGTTTCTTTGTCCAAGGCCCTGAGTACCGGTGCTGCAGATGCGTTTTTTTTCGCATCGAGCTGAGCAAACACAAACTGGAATGCAGCAACCGTATCGGCATAGTTTGTCTCATGCCCCCCGTTGGGTTGATGAATTGAAAGGGCGGGCGTGCCCTGCGTTTTCAAAGCCGCCAGGAGTCGCAGCGTGCTGTCTGGGGGCACGAGCGGATCGTTGCTTCCAGTCGTCACCGCAACTGGCATTGTCAGGCGTTCGGGAAAAAATTCCGCCGATCGTGCCTCGTAGACTTCCGGTTTTTCCGTCTTCGTGCCACCGTACGAGGCTGCGATTGCGTCTGTAAAATTTTCGTACTCAAGCAGATTTGCCGTGCCATTCAGAGCCACAACACCGTCAACGCAGTCTGGATGCATTACAGCAAAGGCCAGAGCCGAAGTCGCCCCCATCGAACCGCCGGAAATCACCACATCGCGAGTTCGAAAGCGACTATGAAGCTCATCCAACATCTGCAACAGATCTGCCTCTGCGGCTGGCCCCATCCAAGACGTTTTGGCACGATAATCGGGCGAGATGAAAATCATCTTTCGCCGCGCTGCCATGTCACGGGCTCCCTGACATTCAGGTCGCTTGTCCGTGATAAATTGCCATCGATCGGATCCATGGCCGTGCAGGGCGAGCAGCACGTCATGTGGCACAGTCGCGTCAAACTTGTCCGGCAGCAGGACAACATAGCGTTGTTCCGTGCGGTCGAGTCTAGAGGAAAAAACAACATCTTCCGGAGTTTGAAACTCCTCAGCGTTCGCTCCAGAAAGAATCAGAAACCATGCCGTGCTGGCGAGGAACACGGGGCCTATCTGCGTCGTAATCTCGTGCATCGAGGAAGACCTTTACAATGGCATGTAAAATTCCAGTCGGTACTCAGTCAAACCGCCGGCAATTGGGCATCTGGCTTGCTTGCGAATCCGGCATGATTCATTCCGAATTGGATGCCTGCTGCAACCACTTGGCAAGATCTCGTTGCAACAGCAGCAGATTCTGAAAGCGATCCCATGGTACGAGCATGTCGCCTTCGCCGGATTCGTCGTGTTCCGCCGCTGTCGAAATGGCGTTCTGAAGTTGTTCGTGAATGCAGGCGAGCACATCTGACATGCGTGCCTGCTGCAGCGTCGTGAGCTTCGCCGGCAGCGGTGGGCGTTCACTGTGAAACAAGGGCGACAGCAGATTGTCGTTGTTGATGTTGTCGGCCAGACTGAACTCGGCGTCTGACGATCCGCCAGCGGGCATTGATCGTCCGGGAGGTCCAAGGAACGGCAACAGGGCCTCAATCTGCACGCCTAACTGCCGCGCTCGCTCAGTAATCTCGGCATCACTGCCAAATAGCAATGTGCAGCGTCCTAACTGCAGATGATCTCCCGGCCGCAGGATCCGTAATTGAACGGGATGCCCGTTAATCCGACTGCCATTGGTGCTGTTCAAGTCCGTAAAGATCACATTTCCCTGATCGTCCTGAAGCTTGGCGTGCAGCCGACTAATTCGTTCGTCGTTCAACTGCACGCTGTTCACTTCTTCGCGCCCGATGGTGATCGGAGTCTGAAGATTGCGAAAAATGCGGCCGCGTTCAAGGCCCTCAAGAACTGACAGTGTGACGCTTGCCATGGCAGAGGAAACTCTTTAATCAAAAAACGGGGCAGACAAATTCTGGGATGACTCACAGTCCCAGAACATCCGCCATCGAATACAAGCCTGCACCCCGTGAAACAACGTACTTGGCAGCGGCTAAAGCCCCGTAAGCGTAACTGTCGCGGGTATGCCCGCGAACGGTGAGATCGATCGTTTCACCCATCATCCCGAAGACAATCGTATGTTCACCGACATTGTCACCCGTCCGCACGGCATGGTAACCGATCTCGTTCAGCGGTCGCTGTCCGACACGACCATCGCGGCCATGCACGTGATGCTCCTGACCCATCTGCTCGGCCACAATCCGCCCAAACTGCAACGCCGTGCCACTTGGAGCGTCTTCTTTGAATCGATGATGACGTTCAATGATCTCGACATCGACGCCGTCCGTGTTGTGCTTGAGCACGCGTGCGGCTTCGGAGACAAGTTTCATGACAAGGTTCACCGCGACACTCATACTTGGAGCCATGACAATCGGCGTGGACTGTGCTGCCGATAACACGGCATCCCGGAGTTCTGGGGAGATACCTGTGGTTGCCACGACGAGCGGAATACGCCGACTCTCGCATAGCGGTAGAACCGACGTCAATCCGTCCGGTGTGGAGAAATCGATCATGACATCCACCGGTTGATCCAAGACCGCCGTGATGAGAACTCCTGCCTGCCCCGCGCCGGCGACTTCTCCGGCATCGCGGCCGAGAAGCGGACAGCCGGACCATTCGAGGGCCGCGGTGAGCGACAAATCGGGATCCTTCATAGTCAGCGCGACAATCCGCTGTCCCATTCTGCCCCCGGCACCATTTACGCCGACTTTGAGCGGCATATGTCAAATTCCTGATTGAAACGCGTCTGATTCAAAAACCACGCCGAGCGAACTGCTGGGAACGTGACGTTCACGACTATCGCTCTGCCATCGCCACGTAATTGCGTTCCGTCGCACCCGTATAAATCTGTCGTGGCCGATAGATGCGGCTGACCTCTTCGTCACGCTGTTCACGCCAGTGAGCCAGCCAACCGGGCAAGCGTCCGATCGCGAACATCACCGTGAACATGTCCGTGGGAATTCCCATCGCACGGTACAGGATGCCGCTGTAAAAATCGACGTTGGGATACAACTTGCGACTTACAAAGTACTCGTCTTCCAACGCAACTTTTTCGAGGTTGCGGGCGATGTCAAGCAGCGGATCGGAGATCCCTAGTTCGTCGAGGACTTGGCCAGCCATCTTGCGCAGGATTGTGGCTCGAGGGTCAAAGTTTTTGTACACCCGGTGACCAAAACCCATCAGGCGGAAATCACTGTCTTTGTCCTTAGCCTTCATCACGTATTTTTTATAGTCGTCTCCGTCGTCGTGAATCATCTGCAGCATTTCCAGCACGGCCTGATTTGCTCCGCCGTGCAGCGGGCCCCACAAGGCACAGATACCTGCCGAAATGGACGCGAAGATGTTGGCCCGGCTACTGGCCACGATGCGCACCGTCGATGTGCTGCAATTCTGCTCATGATCCGCATGCAGGATCAGCAGCAGGTTGAGCGCCTTCACGAGCACCGGATTGATTTTGTATTCCTCCGCCGGCACGGCAAACATCATGTTCAAAAAGTTAGCGCAGTACGGCAGGTCGTTGCGCGGATAAATCGTGGGCTGACCAATCGACTTCTTGTACGCGTAGGCGGCAATCGTACGAACCTTCGCAATCAGACGCACGATATTGACATCAGACCGGTCATCTACGGTGCCGGGATAGTAAGTCGAAAGCGAGGCCACCATCGCTGACAAAATGGCCATCGGATGCGCATTCGGGGGAAATCCTTCGAAGAATTTTTTCATGTCTTCGTGGATCATACTGTGGTACGTCAGCTGCGCTCGAAATGCCTTCAACTGCTCAGCATTGGGCAGTTGGCCGTAAAGCAGCAACCAAGATGTTTCGACAAAATCTGATCGCTCGGCGAGCTGTTCGATCGGATATCCACGATACCGCAGAACCCCTTTTTCTCCGTCTATGAACGTGATGGAACTCTGGCAGGCACCCGTGCTGTTGAAGCCGGGGTCCATGGTGATCGCACCAGATTGACTGAGCAGTTTTGTGATATCAACCGCCGTCTCGTGTTCTGTGCCACGAATCACTGGCAGCTCGTACGATTTTCCATCCAGATTCAAACTGGCCGTTGACATGTCACATATTCCCTGCACGCAAAATTGTTAGAAAGATCTGGATCTCAGGACAACAGCCAGAACCCTGCTAAAACGGGGTCATTTGGATTTCGCAAATCGCATTTCGAAAAAGTACCGAGGTCGTGATTGTACCGGCAGTGGGTACAGACTGCGCGAGTCTGGGCCGAGTGTTTGGAAAGAAACGTTATCACGAGCCCCTCAAAAGTAAACTCAACCACGTTTCTTGGCCTTTTTTGAGAGCAAATATGGAGTACCTCACTTGTTTCTTGCCTCGGCGAGCCGGCCGAGCGACGTTGCCGAGGTAGCGCAGGCGCTCCGTTGCCTGAGATTCCCCAAGAAACCCCGTAAGCTCTCTCACCCCATTTTCGGCAGAAGTTGCCACCTCAAGTGGGATGCAGCGGCGGAGTCTGCTGGTGTCGGTCCGCGCGGTGCGATGGTTGCTTGAGTTCACGAGCGTCGGTGAGATTTTTGGTGCATGCGGTCTGTCAGCGACAAGTCCAGGGCGGCTATGCTGCCAAAGCCCGAAAGCGATGTCGGGAACTCACCGCCAGATCCGTGATTGGAAACAGGAAGTTAGGCTATGCGTACGATAGCAGTGATGAATCAAAAGGGTGGTGTCGGCAAGACGACATCCAGTGTCAACCTTGCAGCCGCACTGGCGCGGGAAGGGCGCCGCGTCTGTCTGATGGATCTTGATCCGCAGGGCCATGCGTCGTTTCACGTGGGTGTTGAAGCCGGGCTGGATATGGCGACTGTGTATGACGTCTTTACACAGCAAGTGACGCTCGACGAAACGCGGCAACTGGTTGGTGAGAACTTGTCACTGATTCCGGCCAACATCGATCTGGCTGCGACCGAGGTCGAATTGGCCACAGTGTCTGGCCGCGAATTTTTCCTGCGGAATGCGATGCAGCACTGGAAGGAACAAAATCGTTTCGACTATGTGGTGATGGATTGCCCGCCTTCGCTGGGAATTCTGACCATCAACGCGTTGACAGCAGCCAGTGAAGTCTTCATTCCGTTGCAGCCGCACTTCTTCGCGCTCCAAGGACTTTCCAAACTTTTCGAGACAACTGCACTTGTCACGCGGCGTTTGAATCGTGAGTTGCGTGTCACTGGCATTCTGATGTGCTTGTATGAATCAGGCACGCGTTTGGCCGCGGACGTCACCGATGACCTGCGGCAGTTTTTGAGCACAAGTGACCGTGATACTCCGTGGGGATCAGCTCAGATCTTCAAGACGCGCATTCGCCGCAACATCAAACTGGCCGAAGCGCCAAGTTTCGGCCAGTCGATTATGGACTATGCTCCGACCTGTCCGGGCGCCCTCGATTATATTGCCATGGCTCAAGAAATCCTTGCGATGGAAGCTCAGATCGCGGCAACCTCGAAGCCACCTGCAGCCCGCGCTGCGTAGAAAATCCGGCTCGGTTTGAGCAAGAGACGGGCGGGGCTGAGCAAAAACGCGGCCTAGAGATCTATTCCGTATGTCTGGGGGTGCTGCCATCTTTCCCCGCATCCAATGACGGTAGTCTGTCGCCCACTTGCAATCCGGATGATAATGAATCACGATAGCTAACCTGCCACTTAATTTGCCCGCCAGGAGCTCGCCGTGAAACACTTTTTTCTGCTGTTGTCGGTTACGTGTTATCTCAACGTGCCTACGGACGCGGCCGACTCGCCGCAGTTTCGGGGACCTGGTGGTCAGGGACATTCAGACGCGAAAAATCTGCCACTCACGTGGAGCGAGACAGAAAACATCGCGTGGAAGGTTCCGATCGCAGGACTTGGTTGGTCATCCCCGTCCATCCAGGGCGATCAGATCTGGTTGACAACGGCCCTAGATGACGGCAAGTCGCTGCATGCTATTGCGCTCGACCGCGCTAGTGGAAAGACGTTGCACGACGTCGAAGTCTTCACGCTGGAGAATCCTGGCGGCGTGCATTCCAAGAATAGCCATGCGTCACCCACACCGTTAATCGAAGGCGATCGCGTCTATGTGCATTATGGCGCTCACGGCACTGCATGTCTGAAAACGGATGGAACCATTGTCTGGAAAAACCAGGCACTGAAACACGATCACCGCCACGGTCCCGGAGGTTCCCCGGTGGTCTTTGAAGATCTGTTGATTTTGAACTGCGATGGATCAGACATCCAATTCGTGGTCGCGCTCGATAAGGCTACAGGCGAGATTCGCTGGCAAAAAAAACGCGAACATATCCATGCCGATCGACTGTCAGGCAAATCTAATGTGCCGATGGCTTACACGACACCATTGCTGGTCGATGTCAACGGCACGATTCAATTGTTGAGTACCGGTGCAGACAGCATCGTGGCCTACAATCCTCGGACAGGGGACGAATATTGGTGGTTTCGGTTTGATGGATATTCGAACGTGCTCCGCCCGGTCGTGGCCAACGGCTTGGTGTTTATCAGTTCCGGTTATGATCGACCAGAATTCTATGCCGTGCGGATCGATGGCTCGGGTGATGTGACAGAATCGCATCTTGCATGGAACATGAAGAAAGCCGCCCCGCTGAATCCATCGCCGTTGGTGGTTGGCGAGGAATTGTATCTGGTTAGCGACAACGGCATCGCCACGTGTGTGGATGCGGTGACCGGCGAAGAGCGCTGGCAGGAACGTGTTGGCGGCAACTTTTCCGCATCACCGACACTTGCCGATGGCCGCATCTATTTGCTAGACGAAGATGGCGCGACCACCGTCATTGCCCCTGGAAGGAAGTTTGAATTACTCGCGACTAACAAGCTGAATGGCCGCACCCTAGCGACGCCTGCGATGGTGGATGACACCATCTTGCTCCGCACTGATACGCATCTGTATCGGATTGAAAAGCCGTAAGGTATTTTTCATCTCACGGGATGAGGGTTGGGTGCCGGACCATCATTGATCGCGAGTTGCTCAGTGGAAGAACTGGCGGCATTTGCTTGCACGCCACTTCCCAGCCGAACTGTTTCCTGAAACAGCACATCAACTGTGTGCCGGTGTCCGGGAACTGTCAGGTGGCGATATGTATCGATCCGATGCACGACAGGGTTATGGAATCCCTCGGGCAAGCGCGATTGATCCCGATAGATTAAGACAACTCGATCTGCGTTGGATGGCTGAAGATCTGCACCTCGGTGCCAGTTGAGCCAGAAGCAATCAATACACACGATCGTGTCGACTGAGATCTGACGTGGCTCCAGCAACTTCAAGGCGTCCAGCGTCGCGACCACTCCATAACTCCAGCCAACCACGACAACTCTCTGTCCTCGAGATTTTTCATGTTCAATCCACGAAGCCAGAACGCTAGGATCGCCGTGAACTGAAGGATCGAAATAGCAAGTACGAATGCCGCAACAATGAAAACGGCCTGAAAGTTGGTCCAGTTTACCCCAGTTGCCAACATCCGGCGTGGCCTCGACAAAGATGACGCTGACATTTGAACACTGTTCTGGGTGCTTGGCAACGTGTCCAGTCCAAGGCGAATGATGAAGTGTCGTGCAGCCGCTAGCCGCGAGCATCGCCAAAAGGAGGTGACACAACGACATATCGGTCCATCGACGTCTCAACCGAAGCACATCCATTGCCAGTTCCTTCATGCAATAAATCCTTGGTGACCTTCGATTCATCGACGAATTTTCGGGGGTAAAAACGGACAAACACTCCAGCGCTTGTAAATCCAGTACCTCCGGGTGCAGGAGGTGTCATATTCGTCATAACCGATCATCTCCAGGATAAGTTCTGCGTGAAGCGATCGTGTTGCCGATAAACGCGGCGTGCATTTCAAGCCAGATGCCAATTTTTCAATGGTGTTTGCGTGCGGTATTTGACACGTTAAGGAACAGCAGATGGCGGAGGTTTTCAAGCGAATCACGCCGGATTTAAATGGGGTGCCTGAAACACTCTTGATTCCCCTGTGGGCTCGTGCCCAAGAACAATCACGTCCCGATCCGATCATCGTCGATCCGGTAGCGCAACAAATTGTGGCAGCTCTGGACTACGACTTCAGTCGTTTCACAACACAACGCGTTGACGCCGAAAATTTCTGTATCCGTTCCAAAGTCATGGACAGCCTCATTACGGACATTTTGCGAGATTCTGGTCCCCGCACAGTCATCGAATTTGGCCCAGGGTTGGACACGCGCTTCAATCGCTTAGGGCACCTTGCAGAACGCTGGATTGAGATCGATTTTGCCGAAGTCATTGCCCTGCGAGAACGTTTTTTCCATGCGGATGCATCCCGCCAGATGCTTTCAGGGTCGATGCTGGATCAAGAGTGGATGGACAAATTGCGAGGCACGATTACGGCACCGCCGTTGTTCATTGCTGAAGGAGTTTTTTACTTCTTTTCCCGCCCCCAGATTCGTGATTTTCTCCAGCGTTTGAAGAGGGAGTTTCCGGGTTCTTCGATTGTGTTTGATGCTGTGAGTCAGTTGTACCTGAAGCTCTCAAATTTTCAGCATCCGCTAAGGAATTCGCGGCTCGAGTTTGCCCTGAGTCCTGAGGCTGCGGACATCCCGGCGTGGGATCCGCAAATGAGCATTCGCAACTACATCGGATTTGGTGATTCTCCGTGGTACGACGGCATGATGCCTCGATTCGCGTGGTGGAAGCGGTGTGCCGTTCGCCTCTTGCGACCTGCTAGACACGCATTTATGGTTGTGCATACAAAATTCTTAAACTGATCGGAATTAAGATGTGGGGTCTTTGTCTAACTTGGGCAGTCGTCGCGATGTGCGGATGCATGATTGTCGATTTGTTTCGGCAGCATCGTGACACACTGTCGTTTCTGCGATACGTAAAGCGGGACTTGCGGGAGTCAGCTGTCCGTGCAGATACGCGGTTGCCAAAAGCAGCTGTCGTGCTTTCGCTGCGTGGGCCAGATCCTTGTCTGACACTGACGTTGGAGGCTCTGCTGAACCTAGACTACCCGGACTTTCATATCCAAGTGGTTGTCGACAGTGATCTAGATCCAGTGCTCAATGACGTATTTGCAGTCAAAGAAAAAGGTCGCGTGGATCAGATTCGGGTTGCCGTGCTGAAGCAGTTTCGCAGCAGTTGCAGTTTGAAATGCAGTTCTCTAATTCAGGCAGTGACGGACCTTCCAGCAGATGTGGAGATCGTGGCTTTCATTGACGGCGACGTGGTGCCGCATCGTGGCTGGTTGAAGGAATTGGTTCAACCGCTGATACAGGGTGAAGCCGATGTTGTGGGTGGTAATCGTTGGTACCAACCGCCCGACGCCGCATGGGGTTCCATGACGCGTTACATCTGGAACGCCGGATTCTTGCGAGGCATGTGGATTCAAGGAACGCCTTGGGCTGGCACGATGGCCATGCGAAAAACGACGATTAAGGAAATCGGTTTACTGAAAGCATGGGAGACAGCCATGTCCGTCGACGCAACGCTGCATCACTGCATGACGGCGCATCAGCGGAAGTTCAAACTGGCGGCCAGCTTAATCATGACAAACCGTGAGAGCATTTCGCTGGAACGATTCCATGGCTGGGTGACGCGGCAAATGGCCGTCATTCGCTACACCGCATCAGAAACACTGATGGCAATTCAGATTCAAATCGGAGTCTTATTGCTGCTGCATACCGCCGTTCCAGCGATGGCCGTGGCGGCGTTTTTGATGGGAAAACCGTTGACGGGGATCGCTGCCCTGCTGTCTCTCGCAAGCTACTGGTTGATTCGCGGACTCGCGATGATCATGTTTGAACAGACGATGAGAATCGGGATGCGTCAACGAGGGGAAGAGACGCGCTGGATCACACCGCAAAAAGCCGGACGCTGGTACGCCAGCGTGGCGCTGGCTCATTATGTGATCGGGTTTGGAGTTTTGCGGGTCCTGGGAATCAAGGAAGTGGACTGGCGCGGCATTCGTTATCGACTCTCCACCAGCGGGGTACAAATGCAGGCATACACGCCGTTCGGAGCAAAATGGATCCGTCAGGACAATCGCTCCGTGGTTTAAAACAGCCTGTGTCTCAGCCGCTTGCTGCCGCACCGTTAAGCGACGTTACCCATTCCAGAATGGTGCCTCCCGGGCATCAGTCACTCACTGGTAAACTGCGGACAGGGCCGTCCGCAGTTTGTCCATGCCAAATCTATTCCTCGGTTGCCGCGACTGGCTCCTCTTTGGCTTCGACGACACCGGACGTGATGTGCTTCAGATCTAGAATCTTGGCCCGGATTTCAGCGACGACTGCCGGGTTTTCTTCGAGGTACACGCGTGCCCTGTCCCGGCCTTGTCCGAGTTTCGTGCTGCCGTAGCTGAACCAGCTTCCGCTGCGATCGATGATCTTGTTCTCAACAGCCAGATCCACAAGGTCGGCTTCGTAGCTGATCCCGCATGTGTTGTACATGTCGAATTCCGCGATGCGAAACGGCGGTGCCACTTTGTTCTTCACAATCTTGGCACGCATTCGGATGCCAATCTGCGTTTCGCCCTCCTTGAGTGAACTGATGCGTCGCACATCAACTCGGCACGAACTATAAAACTTCAGAGCCCGACCGCCGGGGGTTGTTTCCGGGCTGCCAAACATCACGCCGATCTTTTCGCGAATCTGATTGATGAAGATCACCGTGGCTTTTGCTTTCGAAATCACGCCCGTCAGCTTTCGCATCGCCTGACTCATCATGCGCGCCTGAAGACCGACGTGTGTGTCGCCGATTTCACCGTCGAGTTCCGCTTTCGGCACCAGTGCGGCTACGGAGTCGATCACGATGATATCTACCGAATTCGACTTGATCAGCATTTCGGTGATCTGCAGTGCTTCTTCACCATACGATGGCTGGCTCACCAGTAGTTCGTCTAGGTTCACGCCTAGCTTCCGCGCCCATTGAGGGTCGAGGGCATGTTCGGCGTCCACGAACGCGGCGATGCCGCCTTCTTTTTGCGCCGATGCAATGGCATGCAGCGCGAGCGTGGTCTTGCCGCTGGATTCCGGCCCGAAGAGTTCAATGATTCGACCTCGAGGAAACCCGCGACCACCCAAGGCCAAGTCCAGCGACAGAGCACCTCCCGAAATACCGGGGAAACCGCCCGAGTTTTCGTTAGGATCAAGCTTCATGATCGATCCCTTGCCGAACATTTTCTCGATCTGCCCCAAGGCATTGTCGAGCATCGCTTGGTCTTCCCGCGTGGCCTTCGTTGCTGGTACCTTCTTAGTCGATTTTGCCATGACAATGTTGCCTTTTCGTTCGAGTATGTTTCTGCTGTTTGCAGGGAAGTTCGATCCTTCGAATTGCCAACCAGCCTCAGTGATGTGGCCCTTGGGTTTAGGGAGTTTAGTCAAACCGCGTCTGCGAGGGAACTTTCCCCGGCCTCGGTTTTTTGGGCGACGTTTTTTGCTGCGGAAATCGCCTGATTTTAAGGTTTGGCCACACTGAGTTAAGCTTTCAGCTCACTTTGCAATACTCCGCGCGGGTAAAAGAGGAGTGTGGCCGGATTCGCAAGAATTCGGAGGCGTGCATGATTCATGGCCGAATTCTGACGAATCTGGCTACTACAAAACATCTCAATCAAACTCGCGCGGAGTATCATGTGGCATGTGGTATGCTAATAAAGGCGATACATCGACCAACAGACGACGGAGTTCACTGTGCGACGATCTTTGATCTACTTTCTGTGTCTTTCCGGCTTCGCATGCGGATGCTCCAAAACGGTCGACGTGACGCCGCCGACCGCAACGAATTCGTCGGACATCCCTGAGTCGGGAACTCCAGCGGCGACCATTGAGTCGACAGGCACTGCAGCTGGAACGAACGCCCCCTGAACCTGCTGCGAAATAAGGACGATACTCCACGCGGCCGGAAATGAGTCCGGCGAGCGGAGCGCCGTAAGCCCTCCGGTACCTCGTTCTTGTACCGGCAAGCGGACGCATGCCGCTCGCCGAGTTAGCTCAGGATCTCATGGACGACACGACCGGCGACGTCGGTCAGGCGATAGTCTCGGCCGGTGTGCCGGTACGTCAGGCGTTCATGATCAAGTCCCATCAGGTGCAGAATTGTGGCATGAAAATCGTGAACATGCACGACGTCTTTGGCGACGTCGATGCCGTACGAGTCAGATTCTCCGTACGTGATGCCCGGCTTTACGCCGCCGCCGGCCAGCCAAGATGAGAAGACCCAGTGATGATGTTCCCGGCCAGCTGCGTTGGCGGCTGCATTGAACGGCGTGCGGCCGAATTCGGTCGTCCACACAACCAGTGTTTCGTCCAGCATCCCGCGCTGCTTTAAATCCTTTAAAAGGGCGGCAATCGGCTGATCCACATTTTTCGCCAGCGGAGTATGTGTCAGCATGTCGCCGTGCGCATCCCAGTTGGAGGATGAGCCCACATCGATGAGTTCTACGCAGCGCACGCCGTGTTCCGCCAAGCGACGAGCCACAAGACACTGCCATCCAAAGCCGCTCGTGCTGCCTCGCGGCAGGCCGTACATCTCCAGCGTCGCATCGTCTTCTTTTGACAGATCAAAGACATCCGGCATTTCGGCCTGCATGCCGAATGCCGTTTCAAACGATTTCATACGAGCTGTCAGCAACGGATCTCTGGGTCGTGCATCCAGATGGCGCTTGTTCATTTTCGCCATCGCGGCCAGTTCCATTTCCTGGAGTCGACTGCCTGGCGATCGGCGCTGGATATTGGCAACGGGTTCAGGACCCGGAACGACGAGTGTTCCCTGATGCGCGCCGGGAAGGAAATCGCTGCCCCACACTTGCCCTCCGGCATACGGTGAATGCGGAGCAATCACGATGAACGACGGCAAGTTGCGATTGAGAGTTCCTAGTCCGTAACTGAGCCACGAACCGATGCTGGGCCGCGCAAACGTGAACGACCCCGTATGCATTCCCAATGTCGCCTCGTAATGATTTGTGTGGTCCGACTTCATCGAACGAATGACGCACAGATCATCGACGCATTCAGCCATATGCGGAAATAGAGAACTAACCTCGGTCCCGCATTCTCCATGTGGTTTGAAGTCCCACTGCGGCCGCTTGAGGTACATGTTGAAGTCCCCCTTTCGGCCCTGAAATTCATTGACCGGGATCGTCTTGCCGGCATCCGCAAACAGCTGCGGCTTGGGGTCCCATGAATCGACATGAGAAACACCGCCGCTCATGTGCAGCAGGATGATGCGTTTGGCTTTGGCTGGAAAGTGAGTCGTCTTCGGAGCGAGTGGATCATCAGGATTCACCGCCGACTCTTCCGCCAGCAACTGCGACATCAGCCCCGGGAACAGCATCGAGCCGCCAATCATGGATCGCAGGACACCACGTCGTGATAGGTCATAGTTTTTTTGAATGGTCATTTTGTGCTCCTGTTACCAACCCGAAGCGTCAGCGAGGGGACTCCAAGATTAATCACGCCCTCGCTGACGCCCTCGCTGACGCCCTCGCTGACGCTTCGGGTTGGTATATCTCGGTCCTTTCGATCCTGTGCTTCCTGAATATAACGTACGGCCGCCTCAATACTTGCTTCATCGTTCAGGTATCGAATACTTCCCCGCTCTGCCCACCAGTTCCTGCGAGCCAATCCGAAATCTTCCTTGAGCCGCCGAGTGCTCCATGCCTTTAAGTCGCTGCGTATTTTTTTCGGAGGCGTCGAAGGAGCGGAGACGACCACATGGACATGATTTGACCGGCAGATTGAGGCCCATAACTGCCAGCCTCGAATCTCACAGGTTTCCACAAGCTGTCTTTCAACAGCAATGCGCTGAGCACCATTGAGTCGACAGGCATCCTCAGTCATCAGGGCATTCGATTCCAGTTCCAGAACAGGATCAGGCAATTGCCAGCCGTGATGGTATTCCACCCAACCGCGAGCATCACCGGGTAACCATGTGCCGTAGGTGACCCATGTGAGGAAGTAACCGAGCGGGTCTAAATGCATTGTCCATGTCCTGTCGAAACATCTGTCTTCACCAACCCGAAGCGTCAGCGAGGGATTCCAGATTATTCCTGCCCTCGCTGACGCGTCGGGTTGGTGAGATTAATCCACATGCAAAAACTCATTACTTCCCAGCAGCGTTCTCAGAAAAGCAGCCAACGCACGATGATTCACGTTGTCCAGACCGAGACTTGAAAGCTCTGTCCTAAAATGCATCAGAAATGAAGCCGCATCTAATGCTTCCTCAGCCGTGGCTGCACGACTCAAGGCCAAGCGGTATGCCTGCTCAATCTGCTGGTTTTCGGCAGCATTGCGAGCTTCCAGACGCGCCGCCCACGCTTCAGCTTTTTGATGCACGAAGGGATCGTTTAAAAAATACAGGGCCTGAGTCGGCACGGTGGTTCCGAGGCGATCTGCAGTTGACGCATTTGTGTCCGGTCCATCAAACAATGCCAGAAACGGATGTCGCTTCAGACGCTGCGTCATCAGATACACGCTGCGTTTGTTATTGTCGTAGACGGCGATGAACGGACCATGCTGCGAGAATCCCCAAGCGATCGGTGACGGAAACGGATGCTCCTTTGCCGGCTCAGGATCAAGGTCGCCACTGACAGCTAAGATCGCATCACGAATCTCCTCTGCGCTGAGGCGACGTCTGGCAAAATGTGTGTACAGCGCGCCCGTGTCAACCCCCGTTGTGGACGACGATCGCGAAGAATCCACCTCCGACGCCTGCTGATACGTCGCGCTGAGCATGATCAGGCGATGCATGGCCTTGAGCGACCATCCGCTCCGCACGAATTCTGTTGCCAGATGATCGAGCAAATCCGGATGCGTGGGGGGTAATCCACGAACGCCAAAATCGTTTGGCGTCTTTACCAGACCACGACCGAAATGGTACTGCCAGATGCGATTGACCATGACGCGCGCGGTCAACGGATGATCTGGCCGCGTCAGCCATTGAGCCAACTCAAGCCGACCACTGCCGGGCGTATTCTCGGGCAAGGGCTGTCCACCAAGGGCAAGGATGAGCCCACGAGGAACTTCCTCGCCCGGCTGAGATGGTTCGCCACGGAGTTGAACATGCACATTGTGTGGCGTGCCTTCAGCCATTCCATAAGCCATGGCGAACGGGCCATCGATCAACAGCGAATTGAGTTCCGCCGCCGCATTCTGAGTTGTGTTTTGGAGAGTTGCCAGTTGATCACGGATCTGTCGGGAGCGGGCGAGACGCGCCGTGGACTCAGGCGTGCTGGCAGACACAAATGTCGCGTCCGATGACGCGAACTCTAATTCACCGATGGCGTAATTGTCGACATCCAAGCCTGGACGGACGCCGCCGATGTGGCCGTAACTGTCGATGAATGAGTTATCAATGAGGCCACTCCACCCGCTTGCAAATTCACCGCTGAACTCGGTGCGTGATGAGTCGGACGCGATCGTGGCCGTAAAGTTTCGAAGCTTCAGGTTCAGCGTCATCTGGACCTGATACCAAGTGCCCAGACTTAGGAGACTCACGGATTCCCGTGCGTCACCGCTGCGGCGGAAGAACTCTCTGCCGTTGAAGAACAGTTCAATCGCAGCGGAATTGCCGGGACCGTTCCCGACATAATATCGCCATGACCCATCACTGCCCGCAGGGCTGTCACCGCAACGGAAATCAAAACAGGCGAACAGCCGTTCTGTCTCGTCGGCTTTCCATGTTCTAGGCAGCGTCAGCCCGAAACCATCGTACGCGCCGCGATTGGGCATATGAATTCCGAGCTCCCCGGCCGGAAACTGATTCCGAAAAGGACTCTGCGAACCGGGGGAGATGTTGACGACGCTGTTTGGTCCAGGACCCCATGGGCTGGCTGGAGGAGTATCTTTCGTCTGCAATTCAAAATCACCACCGATCCCGACAAGCTCCTGAAGTTCTTTCGCAAGCGTTGCTGGGTCTAAGTTGCTGGCGTTGCTGCCAGTCACAAGCACCTCTGTGGAGGCAGTTGAAATGGGGAAATCCTGAACGCCAAGATTGTCGAATTCCATGGCCGGCAATTTTACGTCCGTTGATGCGGAGGATTCCAGCACGGCGAAATCGATGGCGCCAGGCCATGTGGAAGAAAGCGGCGTGGCAACAAACGATGACAGCGCTGCGGGCGTTCCGATGGTGCCCGAAATCGTCCGCGTTTGCAGATTGATCTGGAGTTGCAGGTTCTGCCATTCGTTGGGTCTAGGATCTCCGATACGTTTGGTCAAATCTCCAGTTTGCAACGACACCCCGTCCGCTGAAATCAAAACAACGGCCGCAGGTGATGTGGGATATGCTCCGATCCAGAATCGATGTCCTGCAGTCCGCCCGTTATCAGACGCGGCTGCATCAGACGCGGCGATTCGGAAATCGAGGTTCACAAACAGAGTGTCGCAATTACTGCGGGAACGTCGCGGATACAGCGACTGAGCGATTCGGTATTGGCCAAGATTCGCTGCCAAGCTGGCCCCCACTTTACCGCGTGCGTACAGATTTTTGAAAGGGCTCTGAGCGGCATTCGTGATGGCAATCTTTCCGGCATAAAGCCATGGTGGCACTAACACGCCATTGCTGCCACCGGCTGCCGGTGCCTGCATTTCAAAATCGCCGTCCATGTCGTTGAGCGATCGCAGAATCGCGGCTGGAACTGCCTGCTGTTGTTTTTCGAGACTGACTGTAAGGGCGGCGATTCGCTGATCAAAATCTCGCCATTTCGAAATCGATTCGCGCGGTGGCAACAGCGGTACCATCGCGCGGTATTTCTGCTTCTGTTCCGACCCCGGAAATGCATAACGACTGCTGTCAAAGATGCCGTACATACCGTAATAATCGCGCATCGAAACTGCGTCAAATTTGTGATCATGGCACCGCGCACAGCCCAGACTCAGCCCAAGCACTGACTGCCCTAAGGTGTCGATTGTGTCCTGAATCGTGAGGTGATGATAGTTTTCAGAATCAAATCCAAACCGGCGTGAGATGGCAAGGTAACCGGTCGCCGTGACCTGCTCCGCATAGTTCTCTGATGGCTGTTGATTCGCCAGCACATCGCCGGCAATCTGTTCCCGCAAAAATTGATCGTAAGGCTTGTCGCCATTGAATGCATCAATCACATAATTGCGGTATCGCCATGCCAGCAGCACGGGATAGTCGGCTGTCTCACCGGCCGTGTCGGCGTACCGCACAACATCTAGCCAATGTCTTCCCCAGCGTTCGCCATATTGGGGAGAAGCAAGCAATCGGTCGATGAGTTTTTCGTAGGCTTGCGGCGACTCATTCATCAGAAAGGCATCGATTTCTGCGGGTGTCGGAGGAAGCCCGGTCAGGTCAAATGTGGCGCGACGAAGCAGCGTGAGCTTGTCGGCCATCGGAGCAGGATGAACACCAGCCGCTTCCTGCGGGGCACGGATGAATGCATCGATGCTGTTGCGGATCCATGCCGTGTCAGCCACCGCTGGTTGGGCCGGATCGCGAATCGGTTCAAATGACCAATGTTTGTGGCCTTCAAATTTCCGCGTATTTACCGGCCAATTCGCGCCCGAACTGATCCAAGTTACGAATGCCGCGATCTGATCGGGCCGCAGTGCTTTGTCCCTCTCTGGCGGCATAGCCGAAACATCTTCGTGCCGCTGAATCGCTTTGATGAGCAGGCTCTCGTCAGGCTTCCCCGGCACAATCGCCGCACCAGATTCGCCGCCTTTCAGCAACGCCTCACGCGAATCCACCCGCAGCATGCCCGAAATCTTGGAGTCCCCATGGCACCGAAAACATGTTTCAACGAGGACTGGGCGAATCTGATTTTCGAATTGGGCGTCGCCACTCTCATCCCCAAACACGAACGAGATTTGACAACTGGCCGCGATCACAATGACCGCAATTTTGGCGCCCACAATTGGACCGAAGGTGTGTTGCAATCGTATCAGTCGGCTGACGAATGCGAACACGAAGGAGCGATTCATGACGTTGTCCCGGCTTACCACGTTGTCGTTGGGCTCAATCAGGAACTCGGTTGAGACCTGATCTAAGCTAACGCGGAGGGTTTCCCCATAGAATACCCTACGCATCCCGCCTTCTCAAGGCATTGGCCGCCCGTGATCTCGTGACAACGGTGCTATCCACCTTCGGCGTTTTCGTAGGTTGGACATTCTTGTCCGACGCACCACCGTAGTCTTCAGCGATCAAACAGCGCAGCCGACAAAACCAAGAATCGCAATGTGTACCGCGGAGAACTCGAAGAAGAAACACAGTCAATGGCAGATGCCATTCTTCCGGGGGGGGGCAAAACCCCTCATCCGGCCTAGCGGCCACCTTCTCCCCTGACGTCAGGGGAGAAGGGACAGGAATGCCCATCCTCCTGGCCGGCGACGCCGGGGGTTTTCGTAGGTTGGACATTCTTGTCCCGACGCATCACCGTAGTCTTCAGCGATTACACAGCACAGCCGACAAAACCAAGAATCGCAATGTGTACCGCGGAGAACTCGAAGAAGAAACACAGTCAATGGCAGATGCCATTCTTCCGGGGGGGGCAAAACCCCTCATCCGGCCTAGCGGCCACCTTCTCCCCTGACGACAGGGGAGAAGGGACAGGAGTGCCAGACCTACTAAGCTTAATACTCCGAACGTACCCGGCTACGGTACTGATGCGGACGAAGAAAGACTTGCGACACGGAAACCAACGCTACCGTTCGCGCCCGCGGGGCTGTCGGAGCTCCGGACCGAAGACGACAAGACGTAGGAATCGCCGTCCCAGTTGCCACCCCGGACCCCATGCACAGACGAACTTGAACTTTCGTTCATGTCATTTGACGTCTCTTCCCATTCCCACACATTGCCATCCAAGCCCGTGATTCCGTACGGACTCAGGCCACCGGCCTGCGTGACGATGGGGTCATTCACGCCGGTAGCCCCTGCAAAGTTGTACGCCGCAAATCCGCCTGTGCTCGTGTTCAGCGAGTTCGTAAAACGGGCCGCTTCATTCCAACCCACTGCTCCGGCTGGATTCGGATCACCCGTCGTATCAGCCGGCGTTGCCGATGTCCACGAAGGTCATGCCGCACGTATTGCTACCGCTGCCCAACGTGATGGTGCCTGCCGTTGCATAACTCTGCCAAAGACCGCAAACTAATCAGCTCAAAAACCATGCTCTGAACCGAAAACCATGGAAC
>Ga0209553_1000269_pt1 | contig 27477 bp, 15 predicted proteins | sample LauGreFBDMM110DN_2_FD_188217 | JGI IMG/M metagenome (GOLD analysis project Ga0209553, IMG submission 188217) | Freshwater lake microbial communities from Lake Michigan, USA - Fa13.BD.MM110.DN (SPAdes) (version 2) | ecosystem: Environmental > Aquatic > Freshwater > Lake | place: Lake Michigan...
GGGAATACACGTGGCGCATCGCCCACCGACATGAAGCGGACACCGCGGCGTCCGAAGCGATAAATGTTATCCACTTCTTCGCTACTCCCGGCTTTCATTCCTAATTCTTTCTCGGACAACAGCTCTATCACGCGACTGAATTTTAAATTGGCTTCCACTCCGATATAGAATGACCAAGAACTTGCGAGCCACTCTGCTTGCAAACGCACAGACATCTGAAGTCCTTGAGCGGAAAACGGTGTTCGAACGTAAGGCTCTTCTGCGCCCGCTTCAATCTCCAAGAGTTTCCTCAGTCCATTGAAGCAGAGCGCCAGATTATCATGGTCGTAGACGGGAAGTTCGGGCATCTTTCGTGGTCGTCGAAAGATTGCAAGATGGCCCACTGCGCGGCTAAGTTCCGTATAAAGCACAAACGGGTGAATGCCGCGGCACGTGGGCAGCCACGAAAGTCCTCCCAGAGCCGTGTTGATTGCGTGAAGATACAGGATCCGCTCAAGGTCTTCCTTGTGGCCGCTGGCAAAAGCTACCCCTCGATCGATCATCTGCCGCGCGAGTTGGTCGGCAGTGGCGCCAAGGCGATCAGTGATGGAGCGGATGATCGATGCCAGTGGCGACCATCCTTCCTGTGTTAGGAGTGGCGGGATGTAGTCCTGATCAATCTGAGGTGGTGCCTCCGCACTGCTGCCAAGCCGGAGCTGAAAAATGGGAGTTGCGTCGAAGCCACGTGCCGCATCGTCGCCGATCAGAATTTGAGGATTCAGTTTGCGGAACTGAAGCTGCTGAGGATTTCCGGATCTGTTCTCATCTTCGACTTCTTCTTCGTGGACGACAAAACGGCTTGGCGTGCTCCCCTCTGAAAGCTCCGAATTGTTAATGCCCCGACGAAGTTCAGCTACACCAAGGTAAACCCTGACACGCGAGTCACTGTTTCGAAACAGGGCTCGCGGAATACTGGCCGCCGGAATGTGACAGTCTGCTGGAAAACGTATTTGGGTTCCGTCGGGTAATCGCAGATGACAGTCGCTGAGAGAAATGCGCCAGTTTGAAAAAGACTCCGGCTCCACATGCATCATGTGAATGCCGTAGTGATATGCTGATCCCCAAAATTCGGAGAGACGCAGCGATTCATGAAAATGAGCTTCGATTCGCTGAAAATGGTGCGGACGGAGAAAAAGACCTTCGCCCCACATGAGTGAATTTGACGGCATAACAATTTCTTTATTCGAGGTTTTTTGTCATCAGCAAGTCGCGATTCGTAGACTCGTGTGCCGATCCCTTGCAGGCCCTATATCAAATTGTGGCTAGTTTTTGAATTGCAACCGAACGTGAGCTAGGATTCTATGTCCAGAAGGTGGCATTCACCCTCAGTTATGCTGGGGAAATGCATCTAATTTTTCGTGTTTTGTACATGGCTGCGCGAATAGCAACCAGCGTCACACATGATACACTTCCTCGGTTGATTGGATCGATGTTCCGCAATTTCAAATCAAAGAGGTGTTCGTGTCTCGAGATTCCAATGCCGAACAAACTCCCCCTGAACCAGTCAATCCTGCTGCAGAGGATGTCATCTCCTCAGCCTCTAGTCGGCAGCCGCACGACCGCTTAACAGTAATTTTGGAACAGATTCTGTCGGCGTCAGAGGACACCAGCAACGCAGATCCGGACCGTTGTCAGGCGGAATTACTGGCGGTCGCGGCCAAGTATTCTGCCCTCGAATTCTGCGTAGATCCTGTGCTGGTTGAACTGATTCAAGTGCTGACTCGTCGAATGACGGGATTCTCTGACAATCGGCTCCTTGCCATGGAACGGGCCATGGCAGCATCGCTGGCTGACGACCATGTATCTTTTGGACGCCTGCAACAAATGTGGGAACAACTCAGAGGGCTGGCAGCAAATGGACGATAGTGCGGGTACGAGTCCTTCGCCAGCGGACTTAATTCACAGCTGTCAGGGTCTAGTCCGATCGATCGCATGGAAAATCCATCAGAGGTTACCACGCCGTATTGAGCTTGACGACCTGATTGGGTACGGACAAGTTGGGCTAGCTGAAGCAGCCCGTGATTTTAATCTAACGCGAGGCGTTCAATTTACCACTTATGCCTATTACCGGGTAAGGGGTGCTGTGTTGGATGGGCTTGGAACCATGGCTTGGTTTTCCAAAGCGGACTATAGCCACGGGCGGTATGAGCAAGCTGCGAATGCAGTCTTGTGTGAATCTGCCACAGAAGAAGGAATTGGGGGGGAACTTAGTTGGTTCGTCAGCACAACGCGTTCTCTCAGTGCAGCCTTTTTGATTAGCGATTATGCTAGTGCCTGTATCGAAAACCAGAATTCTGACGTTGTCTCACCCTCCTCCGCCGCCGAAGCAGACGATTTGAAGCGGATCATCGATCAGGCACTCGATCGACTCACTGAGCAGGAGCGAACCTTAGTCAAAGGCATCTATTTTCAAGGTTTGTCGATTAAAGACGCTGGCGAACACATCGGGATCAGCAAGGCTTGGGCAAGCCGATTACACGCTAGAATTCTTCAGAATCTAGGGCTTCAGCTTTCAAGCTGTTCTCCGTGATTGAAAATCTCCCCACCCGGTGATACCATTTCTTGGGGCAGATAACGAGATACGATACTTAGCTCGATTGACAAAGCAAAGATTTCCCTCGAATGACATTTGTGCTTGATATTCCTGCTCTCTTGCAACCATTTGACGTGGACTCACGCTGCGGCAAAGATTTGCGATCAGACGACGATCCAAACAATGCGTACCGGCGAATCCGTGATGCACGCAACGAAGCGAGGGAAGAAGAGCGGCAATCGGACATTGCAAGAGAAACGGCTAGCCAAACGATACGCCTCTGGCGCGAAGTTTGGGAAAGCGGCCAAGAATATTTAAAAAACTACGCAAAAGATCTTGAGATCGTCGCTTACATGATCGAGGGGTCGGTACGTTTGAGCGGTTTTGGTGGGCTAGCTGGCTCACTCCGACTGACGACCGAACTCCTCAAATCTTTCTGGGGTGAATTACTTCCGACTCCGGATGAAGAAGGTATCGAGACGACATTGCGCCCCATTAGCCGACTGAACGGCGATGTGATCGTGTACCCGTTGATGCGCGTGCCGATGACGGAAGATACAACCCTAGGTACCATGGTAGTTTGGCAATATGGACAGGCCAAGCAGCTGGAAACGCTCTCTGGCGATGAACAGGAGCGCCGAGTTTCGTCTGGTGCGGTGACACTCCCGCAGTTCAACCGCGCAGTCGCAGAATCGTCGGATGAATTTTACCTGAATCTATGCTCACAGATTCAGGATGCTCGCGAGGCAGTTCTTGAACTGAGTGCCGTTCTTCACGAACGCGTCAATGAGGCGACTGCGCCCAACTTCTCAAAGTTTCAGAAGGCCATTGATGATGCCGAATCTGTGCTGACACAAGTTGCGGGAAATCGAATCGCCAGAAACGATGCTCCAATTGCAGTTGTCGCTGCTGGCTCCTCCGGAGTTGCTGTCTCCGCCGTACCTGGACAAATCGGAAATCGATCCGCCGCGTTTGATCTGTTGGAAACCGTCGCAAAATGGTTTGAAATTCACGAGCCGCAAAGCATTCTGCCATCGGAAATCCGGAAGGCCATTCGCCGAGGAAAAATGTCGCCACAAGAATTGTACATGGATCTAATTACGGACCCTGACGTGCGGCGACAACTCTACAAAGATGTTGGCATGCCAATGCCACAAAACGATTGACCACCCACCGTACCCAATTATTTCTGAATCAGAAAGGTTCAAGAGATGGCAAAATCAATCCAGCACAAGCTGGACCGAGTTCGCAAACCTCGGGTCCACATCACTTATGACGTTGAAATTGGTGATGCCGTTGTTAAAAAAGAGTTGCCATTTGTGATGGGAGTGATAGGTGATTTCTCAGGAAATCCATCCACTCCCGCCAAAGCGCTGAGTCAAAGAAAGTTTGTCTCCATTGATCGAGATAACTTTGATGACGTCATGAAGAACATCAGTCCGGAACTTAACATCCGCGTCAAAAACACGCTCCAAGGTGACGACAGCGAGATTGCAGTGAAGCTAAATTTTCAGTCGATGGGTGATTTTGAGCCGGCTCGGATTGTCGAACAAGTCCCGGCCTTGAAAAGCCTTTTGGATTCACGTGATAAACTGCGTGACTTGTTAACGACGATGGATCAGTCAGAAGACCTTGAGGCGCAGCTCGAGAGTATCCTTAAGGACACAGCAAAGGTCCAGCAGGCAGCTGGTGAATTGGGCGTCTCTTCGTCTGAAAACGCGAACAACAAAGGTGGTGAATAATGAGTACGGAACGGGAAAAAATAGTCACCACCGGGGCAACTGAACAAACATTGAGTCTCCTAGACCAAATCACATCAGCGATGCCGCGCGCAGTCGAGCGCAATGAAGCGCAGGATATGGTGAAGAATCTGATCAGTGCCGCCATGCACGGAACACTGGTCTGGGATAAGAGTGTTACGAAAACCATTCGGCAGGCGATCAAGCAAATCGACGAACGAATGTCGCGTCAATTGGCAGAGGTCATGCATCATGAACAGTTCCAAAAATTGGAAGGTTCTTGGCGCGGTCTAAATCATCTGGTCATGAATACGGAGACCAGTAAACAGCTGAAGCTGAGAATGCTCAATCTGTCAAAACGTGATCTTTTTAAAGATCTGGATAAGGCGGTCGAGTTTGATCAGAGTCAGTTATTCAAGAAGCTGTATGAAGATGAATTCGGCATGCCCGGCGGAGAACCGTTCGGGGCGTTGATTGGTGACTATGAAATTACGAATCATCCCGAAGACATAGATCTCTTGGAGAAGATTTCCGGTGTGTGTGCTGCCGCACACTGTCCGTTCATCTCTGCGGCTCATCCTGAGTTATTTGGCTTTGAAACTTGGACAGATCTAACTAAGCCCAGAGATATCGAAAAAATCTTCATGGGGAAGAAGTATACCAAATGGAACTCGTATAGGAATTCGGAGGATTCCCGGTACGTGACTCTGGTGCTCCCGCGAGTTCTGGCAAGACTTCCCTATGGCGCTTCAACAAAACCTATTGACGCATTTGGCTACGAAGAATGTGTCCAAGACGCAACCGGTGAAACAAAAAAGACGGGGCACAACGAGTACTGCTGGATGAATGCGGCGTATGTGATGGGTACGAATATGACTCGTGCATCCGCAGAAACCAATTGGTGTACGGCGATTCGTGGAATGGAAAATGGGGGCAAAGTTGATGGGCTGCCAGTTCATAACTTTTTGAGCGATGACGGTGACATTGATTCCAAGTGTCCGACTGAAGTTGGGATCACCGATCGCCGGGAAGCGGAACTCAGCAAAGAAGGCTTTCTCCCGCTGTGTCACTACAAGAACACGGATTATTCCGTGTTTTTCGGAGCACAAACATGTCAGCGACCTGTGGTTTATGATAATGCGGATGCAACAGCGAATGCTGCGATTTCAGCTCGGCTACCATACATTATGGCTGCTTCTCGCATCGCCCACTTTTTGAAGTGCATTGCCCGCGACAAAATTGGTTCGTTCTTGGAACGTCAGGACATGGAGGATTTCCTAAAACGATGGATTTCCAATTACGTGCTTGCTGACTCGAAGCCTACTCCGGAAATGAAGGCGCGCTACCCGCTTGCTGAGGCGGAAATCCGAGTTGAGGAGATCCCAGGATCCCCCGGATCATACAATGCGGTGGCTATGCTTCGACCTTGGCTGCAACTTGAGGAGCTTTCGACTTCCCTGCGCATGGTGGCCAAGCTTCCGAAGAAAGCATGACATCACGTTTCACGGCGTCCTGTCCGGTCTACGGGCAGGACTGCCTGATTCTAGTTCAAAACCGATTTCAGGCTGATTCTAGGAGCAATTCATGCCTGAAGAACTGTCTCATTTCACACGGGGTGAAGCTGTGCTGACACACGCGGCCAATCCGCTTGAAGCACGGGCAATCCCTACGGAGTTGCTCGATTCGATCATGCAGGTGGGTGGCACTGGATCGCTTGCCGGGCGCGAAAAACTTCAACCATTCCTAAATGCGACATCGACGCTTGACGCCATTTGTCTTTGGCAGGGCAAAGTTCCTCTCGAGAAAATCGATCTAGAAATGGCCCGGCGGGGGATATCGCGGGACATCGGCCGAATAGATCGATTGCTGACGGATCAGGTGAATCAAATCCTACATGACCCAACTTTCCAGGCTCTTGAATCGGGTTGGCGAGGTCTGCGGTTGATGTGGACCACCCGCAAGGCATTATTGATGGAACACGGCCTTGATGATAAAGCCGCGGACATCGAAATTCGCGTCCTGAATGTTTCCAAAAAAGAGCTGGTTAAAGACTTTGAAGATGCGGTTGATTTTGACCAGAACACGCTCTTCAAAAAAGTTTATGAAGAAGAGTTTGGGACTGCTGGCGGGCATCCTTATGGCTTGCTAGTGGCAAACTATGCATTTACCAATCATCCGGAAGACATCGATTTGCTGGGGCAATTGAGTGGGATTGGCGCGGCGGCATTTGCACCCGTGATAGCCGCTGCGGCGCCTGCTCTCTTAGGGTTAGACGATTTTTCGACATTGGAGCAACCATCTGATCTGGATCGAATTTTTCAACAGCCGAAGCATCGTAAATGGAGAAGTCTTCGCGAAAAACCGGACGCGCAGTTTCTCGGTTTGACCGTTCCTCGGATTCTGATGAGAAGTCCGTATCGAAATGACGGTTCGACTCAACATGGGTTTTGCTTTGATGAACGGGTTGAGGGTAAAAACCGAGATCATTATTTGTGGGGTTCATCCGCATGGGCACTTGCAACCGTGGTGATGCGGGCATTTGCCTCTTCCGGATGGTTCGCCGACATTCGCGGGGCGGAGCGGAGTGTGGAGGGTGGTGGCATCGTCTCCGGTTTTGATTCGCTGTCGTTCGGAACGGACGCTGCCGGCGTTGCTCAACGAAGTTCGACGGAAGTTTCCATCTCAGATCATCGCGAGGCCGAACTTTGTCGCTTGGGTTTTGTACCACTGTCGCATTGCAAGGGAACGTCGTACTCTGTGTTTTATTCCAATCAGTCTGTGCATGAACCTCAGATCTTCGACGATGTCGCGGCGACGGTAAACGCCCGCGTTTCTGCGATGTTGCAATATGTTCTTTGCTGTTCCAGAGTCGCGCATTATTTGAAAGTGAAAGCCAGAGATAAAGTTGGTACCTTCGCGAATGCCCAGCAGATTGAAAATGATCTGGGGGCGTGGTTGGTCAATTACGTCACACCGGACGAGAAAGCATCACCGGCCATGAAGGCGAGATATCCTTTGCGAGAAGCTCAAGTCCAGGTTGATGACGTCGTTGGTCAACCCGGAAAATATTATTTGACAATCCGACTGCTTCCGCACTACCAACTGGATCAGCTTTCATCGTCTGTGACCTTGGTGGCCCGCCGCATGGAATTCTGTAAATAACCGCCAGCTTCTGAAGGATAAAAATCCGTGACAAACCCGATCGAATTGTTTCAGGCTGGAGAATTGACCGAGGCTGTAGTCGCAGCGACTAATGCCGTTCGGCTGAAGCCCATGGATGTCAAAGCGCGAAGTCTATTATGCGAACTGCTTTGCTTTTGCGGTGAGTTTGAACGCGCTGACAAGCAACTTGATGCTGCGTTACAGACAGATCCACAAACAATGGTAGGTGTCTCCCTTCTGAAGCACCTGATTCGCTCCGAACTATCTCGCCGTGAAGTTTATCGCGAAGGACGAATTCCGGAGTTTTTGACGACTCCCACCGAGTCACAAAAGAAGCGTCTCGAGGCTCTTTTGTATCTCCGGATGGGGCAAACTGGCGAAGCCGCCCGTCTCACGCATGAGGCATCCGAGCTGGATGACGAGATTGCGGGGGAAGTCGATGGACGGCCTTTCACGCAGTTTATTGACCTCGATGATTTACTGGGACCAACTCTGGAAGTCTACACGGCGACCGGAAAATACTATTGGATTGGATTTGAACAGATTGTTAATCTCGAGTTTAGCGCTGTAGAGCACTTGTCTGATATGCTCTGGCGCGCGGCGACGATTGAAACTGTGGGTGAGATCAACGGACGCATTCACGTCCCGGCACTTTATGAAAGATCAGAGAAATCAACGGATCAACGGATTCGTATTGGTCGCGCGACTGAATGGGTCAAAGCCGACGATGCTGGACCAACACGAGGTGCTGGACAGCGTGAATTCCTTGAAAATGATGACGTTGTGTCAATTATGCAAATCCGCAAGCTGTCATTTCGCAATACTGTTGGATGAAATTTTGAATGGTCTGACTTTGCTAGATTCCAAGGCAGAAAGGCGTGTTTCACCATGAGCAGCGGGGCCGCAAAAACTACCATTCGACTGTCCCTGTTGGACCGCCTGATTGACAATGACCCTCAGATTTCTCAGGAAACGCCGCTGGATGACAACCAGCAGCTGCGGATCCTGCAGGCTGGCGTGCGGCGGGACTTGGAAAATCTTTTGAATACACGCTTTCGATATGCGTCATGGCCACCGGAAATGACTGAACTAGACGACAGCCTGATTAACTACGGGATCCCGGATTTTACTGCAGCCGGACTGAATGCTGCCCAAGATTCTGACATCCTGATCAAGGCCATACGCCTCGCCATCTCAATCTTCGAACCTCGCTTGGGAGAAATTCGAATGGAACGAATCAATGACGATTTTTTTGATCGTACCTTTCGCTTTCGCGTTGAAGCGATGCTGCTCATCGATGACCAAAAACATCGAGTTCAGTTCGACTCATCGATGGAGTCGGCGACGGGGAAATTTGCAGTGACTTAACTGCATCCGGAAATACTATTATGAAACGTTATGAGATATCTTGGGACGAGCAGGAGGTCGTCCATGAGCGAATCGCTTGATGCGTGGTATCAGCGTGAGTTGGACTATTTGCGAAACACAGCCTCGCAGTTTGCCGAACGGTTCCCAAAGATCGCCAACAGGCTCAGCCTCAGCACTACGGGAATTAAAGATCCGCATGTTGAACGTTTAATTCAGGCGTTTGCCTATCTCAATGCGCGCACTCGACATAAGTTAGACGACAGTTTTCCCGAAATTGTCGATGCGATGCTTGGGATTCTTTATCCCCATCTTTTGTCGCCGGTTCCTTCGATGTCGATCCTCAGTCTCAAGCTGGATCCAAGCCAGAAAGATCAGACAACGGGGTATGTTATTAAAGCCGGAACGCTCATCGAAACAGAGCGAATTCGCGGATACAGTTGCTCATTCCGCACTACCTACCCGGTCAGGCTTTTCCCGCTGGAAACGCAGTCGGTTCGATTGCTGCCACGTCCATTTTCCGGACCGACATCTCCGTTACGAGGCGAAGCATCTTCGGTACTCCGATTCGAGTTCAAACCCGTCGATGCTAAACAATCGCTCGCGAACTTCGAGTTGGGAAGTCTGCGTTTCTACGTGAATATTTCCAACTTCGAAAAGGCGGCAAAGTTGCTTGAACTTGTGTTGTCGCAAACGCTGGAAGTCGTGATCACCGGCGACAATCCAACGGCGGCGGCTGTTGTTCTTCCGGCATCGGTTGTCAAAGCTGTTGGCTTTGGAGCAGATGAAGCTGTGCTGCCTCAGTCGCCACGTTCTTTTCCTGGTTACCGGTTGCTGACTGAGTACTTTGTCCTCCCGCAGAAATTTTTGTTTTTTGATATCAGTGGTTTATCACCAGCCGTCCTGTCCCGCCTAGGCAATCGTCTTGAAATTTCACTGCTCCTGCGTGAGCACGCCCCAGAACTCGAATCTGTCGTCTCCAGTGAAACCGTGCGTTTAGGTTGTACGCCGATCGTGAATCTGTTTCGCAGAACGGCGGATGCGGTGTTGCTGAATTTCCGAAACACGGAGTATCGCATTATTCCGGATGCCAGAGCAGAGGAATCGATGGAGATCTTCTCTATCGACTCCGTGAGAGTGGATGATCAGGATGGAACAATGCATCAGTTCCAACCTTTCTATTCCGTGGCGCACGCTTCAACGGCGGATGAGAGTCGCTACTGGCATGCCGTACGACGTCCAGGTCCAGTGGAGGGTGACACGGGCTCTCTGAGGACTGCGACAGAAATGTATGTGTCACTCGTGGATTCGCAATTTTCACCGTTGCGAAGTGGTCAAGGATTGATCTACACAGATCTGACATGCTTCAATCGGGATCTTCCGGAAGAGCTCTCAAAACAGCGGGATGCCGGAAAAATCGCATTACAGATCGTGGGTGGTCGTGGTCCGATATCAGAGCTTAAGTGTCTTGTTGCACCTACGGCCACATTGCGGCGGCATATGGGACGGCGTAACCTTTGGCCGCTGGTGTCACAGTTATCGCTCAACCACCTGTCTCTAATGGACAGTACAGACGCGGTCTTAGCGATTCGTGAAATGCTGGCCCTGAATGATCCACGGGAATCCGTCCAAACCAAGAACCTGATCGACGGACTTAAGTCCATCACAAGCGAAAAATGCGTGCAACGATTGGATGGAGCCTTTGTTCGGGGAACGCAAATCAACCTGCAATTCGATGAAGAGAATTTCGCGGGTGACAGCGTCTTCATCTTCGCAAACATTCTGAACAATTTTTTCTCGATGTATACGTCGATCAATTCGTTTACACGAATGACGGCGACAACCCAAGACCGAAAGTCACGCGGTATAGAAAGCTGGAAATGGCCGGCACGGGCGGGGAACCGAAACCTGATTTGATTGATGAACTTCTGAAGAACTCGGAGCAGTTCGAATTCTTTCAGGCCGTTCGGCTCATTGAGCGAGCGGCTTTGGAACAATCACACGGCAGAAGTTTCAATCGAATCGGAGGTAACGATGGTCCTCACAACGAGGCAATCAGATTTCGCGCGCTGGCCTCGCTCACTTTCCCGGCGGGCCAGATTTCTAGCATCGCGCAACCTGTCGCAAGATCTACTGCCAAACTTGAATTATCGCCGCATGAGATGACGGTTCCATTCATGGGATTGACAGGGCCCGCTGGGGTTCTTCCCGAACACTATACTTCACTTGTCATTGAGCGATCTCACCTGCGTCATAAAGATCATGCGCTGCGGGAGTTTTTTGACTTATTCAATCATCGCATCATCTCCTTGTTTTATCGCGCATGGGAGAAATATCGCTTTCCGTTTGCCTACGAGCGAAACCAGCAGGAGGGTCGACAGGATGATGATCTTTTCACGAGATGCCTGTATAGTCTTGTCGGGCTTGGCACAAATTATCTCCGCAATCAACAGGTCTTTGACGACCAAGCAATGCTCTATTTTGGAGGATTGTTTGCAACGCGTTTTCGCAACGCGGCATCACTGCAACAGCTAATTGCAGGTAACTTTAACCTGAATGCGGAAGTCGTCCAATTTCAGGGACAGTGGCTTTATCTCCCGGAAGAGTCACAGTCCTCGATGCCCTCAACTGCGTGTCGGAGTGGACTGAATCTTGCGCTTGGTCAAACTGCGGTTGCCGGATCACGCGTCTGGGACGTGCAAAGTCGTATCCGAATTCGCCTAGGTCCATTGTCATGGGCTCAGTTCTCCCGACTCTTGCCAGGAACCGCAAGTATGTCTTGTATTAAGGATATGGTTCGGATGTATGTCGATGTCAATCTGGACTTTGATGTTCAATTGATTCTGCTGCGGGAAGAAGTACAGTTTTGTCGACTTGAGGACAGTGACAGCTATCGCCCGATGCTGGGATGCAATGTGTGGCTAGGGAAATCTCCTGACACGCAGGACCATGTGTGTGATGCAGTCTTTCGTTTCTGAGTGTTCTCTTCGTTATACTTCGAACGGATTTCAAACGGTCATTCAAAAAAGAAAAATTACACGATGGCGACAGTAAACCTGAAGGCCTTAATTGGGAAGCTCAACAGCACCTGCACCAGAACGCTTGAAGGTGCCGCGGGACTCTGCCTGTCTCGCTCAAATTACAATGTGGAGGTTGAGCATTGGTTTTTGAAATTGCTCGAAGGTTCTCAGACGGATATTCAGGCCATTCTGAGAGCTTTCAACGTCGATGTATCACGCCTCACTGCTGATTTGACGAAGTCGATTGATCGGCTGAAAACTGGAAACTCCAGCCAGCCCCTACTTTCACAGCATATTGTGGACATGGTTCGCGAGGCTTGGGTGCTTGGGTCCATCGATTTTGGTGCCAGTGTAGCGCGCTCGGGGTACCTCCTGCTGGCTCTGATAAGCGATCGATCACTCGTGCAGATCGCCCACCAAATCTCGCCCGAATTCAGCAAGATTTCCGCTGAGAAACTTGCGCGGGATCTTCCAGCGATCGTGGCAGACACTTCTGAAGCTGGGGCCGATGCGGCGGCAAGGTCAGCGTCTGGAACTTCGACGCCGGCGGCTACTGCGGGCAGTAGATCAACGCAAACGCCGGCGTTAGATCAATTTACCATCGACCTAACGGCGCGGGCACGCGCGGGAAAGATTGATCCCGTCGTTGGACGTGATTCCGAAATTCGTCAGATCATTGATATTTTGACGCGCCGTCGGCAAAACAATCCGATCATGACGGGCGAAGCTGGCGTCGGAAAAACGGCAGTCGTGGAGGGATTTGCCTTGCGGATCGCGCAAGGTGATGTCCCGCCAGCCTTGCAGAATGTCGCGGTGAAAACACTGGATTTAAGCCTGCTTCAAGCAGGTGCCGGAGTGAAAGGCGAATTCGAAAATCGCCTAAAATCCGTGATTGCGGAAGTGAATAGTTCGGTGACACCCATCATCCTGTTTATCGATGAAGCCCACACGCTGATCGGTGCCGGTGGTCAGGCCGGACAGGGAGACGCGGCAAATTTACTGAAACCCGCTTTGGCGCGGGGAGAACTTCGCACAATCGCTGCCACGACCTGGGCTGAGTACAAGAAATACTTCGAACGCGATGCCGCGCTCGCTCGTCGATTTCAAGTCGTCAAAGTGGAAGAACCGAGTGAAGAGAAAGCCATCGCGATGATGCGAGGTCTTGTGAACACTTTACAAAATCACCACCAGATTGAAATTCTGAACGAAGCGGTTGAAGATTCGGTGCGACTTTCAAGCCGCTATATCTCAGGTCGGCAGCTTCCGGACAAATCCGTTAGTCTGCTCGATACGGCGTGCGCTCGAGTAGCAATCGGCCACACCACTGTGCCCCCTGCGATTGAAGACTGTCAGCGGACAGTAGACTTAACGACGACCGCAATCGAAATTCTTGAACGAGAATCTGCAATTGGTACGGACCATACTGATGGTCTTAAAAAGTTACACCATAAGAAATCGGAGGCTTTGGCGCGATATGAAACGCTGAAGATCCAGTGGCATGCAGAAAAGGATTTGATCGCTCAGATTCGAATTCTCCGTGATCAACTGGCTCCACCGCTGGCGCCGATTCTCGCTAAGACGTCGTCGTCAGGCACGACACAAAAACAACCTGCAGCGACCGCTGCTGCCGTACTGGTAGTCCCAACTGCCGAAACGGTGACACCACCACTGTCCGATGAAGATCGAGCGAAGTTGATTATCGAACTTAGCGAACGCAACAAGCAACTTGCCGGCATTCAGGGAGATTCACCTCTGCTTCAGGCGTGTGTCGATTCGCAGGCCGTCGCTGAGATCGTAGCATCGTGGACCGGAATTCCTGTCGGTCGCATGGTCAGCGATGAGATCCAGAACATCATCAAGCTCAATGAGCGCATGGAAGAACGAGTCGTCGGTCAGTCGCACGGGCTAGAAGCCATCGCACAACGAATTCGCACCTCACGAGCCAATCTGACAGACCCTAGCAGACCGATAGGCGTGTTCTTCCTCGTCGGCCCAAGTGGCGTCGGTAAAACCGAAACGGCGATTGCGTTGGCCGAATTGTTGTACGGTGGTGAACAAAACATGACCACAATCAATATGTCAGAGTTCAAGGAAGAGCACAAAGTCTCGTTACTCATGGGATCACCGCCGGGGTATGTGGGCTACGGCGAAGGTGGCATTCTAACAGAAGCAGTGCGTCGCAAACCTTACAGTGTTGTGCTGCTAGACGAAATGGAAAAAGCTCATCCCGGTGTTCAGGACGTCTTCTATCAGGTTTTCGACAAAGGCAACATGAAAGACGGTGAAGGACGGGACATCGACTTCCGAAATACGGTCATCCTCATGACTTCAAATGCGGCAACTGAAGCAATGATGAAACTTTGCGCCGACCCGGAAACGATGCCATCCCCGGAGGCCCTTGCCGAAGCCATTCATCCGGAGCTTCTCAAGAGCTTCAAGCCAGCATTTCTCGGGCGGATCACGGTCATCCCCTACTTTCCACTCAGCGATCCGATCATGCGCCAGATTGCGACGCTGAAGCTCGGCAAAATCGCTCGCAGAATTCGCGAACACTACGACGCACCGTTCACGTGGTCCGAAGGTGTTCTCGACAATATTGTCAACCGCTGTACAGAAGTTGACAGCGGTGCAAGAAACGTCGATCGAATTCTGACAGGAACCCTGCTGCCACTGTTGTCAGCTGAAGTTCTCTCAAGAATGGCTGACGGCGTCCCGATTAAATCCGTCGCCGTGGATGTCGGCGAATCGGATTCGGGATTTCGATTTGAATTGTCGTGAAACACATGTTCAACCGGCTAACCACCGCTCAGCTCAATGGCACACCTGAACTGGCACTCAAGACCTATCTGAAACCATCGTTACGCCTGCTGGATGAACGGGGCTCCGACCGCCTTGGCCCCGTCCAGATGTGCAGTGAAGCAATCGCTGAAGACCTGCACGCCCTTCGGAACTTGATCAGGCTCTCAAGCTCCGAAACTGTCAGCGGTACGACGCTAGGTCTCATCCCTCGCCCTCGCCCTGACCAGCGTGCGGCATCACCGCCAATGGCGGGCCGCTTGAGCCCCGTCTGGTGAATCCGAGTCGAGTCGGCACCCCAAGTGCGGGCCTTGTCAACGAGCGGGGAATTATGCCCACCTGGTAAAGGTTTAAAGGCACAGTGGCAAGCTTTCTTGCACGGTTGAATGTGTTACCCTCTCTCGGATAAACTCCCTGACACTTTGGAGCTGCGTTCCGAACGTTATTTCGCATGTCTCGAGGCAGGGAGTGCAGAGTGTCCAACAACCAAGGGCGTTCATGGCGTCCGGAAAAGAAAAGCCACCAACGGGATACCAGACGGCGACTGCGCTCTGCTCTCGGAATTTTGCTAGCAGCGCTTGTCGGAGCCTTGGTCTATTTACTGATTGGAACGGCGGTCCCGCAACTGCATTTCGTGGTTGTGACTGAGCGCGGATTTCGCCTTGATGAGACGGCCCTCACGCCGCTGCCAGTTGGTGCAACCACGCTAAACGCGACACGCCTGTTCGCGTTAGCGGAAAGGTTCCGCGAGGTTAATGACAAGCGAATTGGTCCGGGTGAAATACATGTGTCTGTTGCTGATTTCGTCAAGGGAGATGCACTGCCACACAAAGTGACTCTCGTCATTTATTGTGCGGCGGACGCATGGTGTGTTCCCGATCCGGAAAATCCTGAAAAAACGGTCCTCGAACTTCTTCCCGCAAAATTCTCAGACAAGCCAGTGCGGTTTTCTGAGCTGCTGGTGAGTCTTAAGAAACGCGAATCTGCGCAAACACTTCTGCTGCTGGAATTGACAGGACGTTACCCAGGGCTGGCCTCAGGTGCAGTGGCAGATGATATTCCGACGCTGGCTCGCGAAGAAATTAAACGCGCTGAGATTCCCGGTCTCACTTTAATTTGCGCGTGTGATCAGGGAGAACGTAGTTGGGAGTACGTTGCCGCATCTGCAGGTGCTTCAGGAACTGAGGCATCCATTCAGCCCCATTTTGAAGGCACTGCGTTTGGCCATTTTCTGTTCAAGGCAATGGCGGAGGGTAACGCTAACAGCGCTATGAACCTTCATAAAACGCTTAGGAAAGATGTCAAAGAGTGGGTCTTAGGGCATTTTGGAGAGACGCAAACTGTCTGGATGGTGTCCTCAGATGCGATGGCTGCAAAAAAAGAGCTTTTGCAAGGAGTCACACTTCCAAAGGAGATGAAGTCTGAGCTTGTTACCCCAAATCTTGAAAACGTCGCATCAAAAGAAGTTTCAACATCGGATTCAAAATCAACAAACGGCAAAACAGAAGTTCCAATTGGGAACGAGTCCGTTGTCGATGACGAACCCGCTATGACACTGAAAAAATTGTTCGCCGACCGAGATGTGTTAGCTAATCAAACAAACGCGGCCGTCCTGTATCCAGTTGAGTGGCTGCAGCTTCATACCAACCTGCTGGCAGCCGAACGTTTCGCAATGAACGGAAACCGGGAAGAGTTTAGTTCGCTAGACGAGGATGTGCTTCGCAAATCATTGCAGAAACTGAAAAGCGACGCTGCGGAATTGTCGTTGTCACCAAAACTTGTGGCAATCGACGATTGGATTGCCGTCGCGAGATTGACAGAACTCAGCGCAGAAGACGAGAAGATTTTGAAGCAGACACGGCAAGATTTTAGCACCGAGTCGAACAAGTCGCCGTCGCGTCTCCCCGATCAAATTATCGACAACCCGGATCTGCGCAAGGAGTTTGTTGCCGGCGTGACGAGGGATTTGAAGTCGCTGTCTGAGACGATTGGCGACGAAAGTGTTGAAGCACAGACGCGAAAAATTCAGGATCTTGTTTTCCTGATACAGAATCTTTCCTCCCGCTGGCCGCAGGAAGTCTTTCCCGAACAATTGGCAACGATCAAGGAAGTTTTACATGGCGATGACATTTCGTGGCTGGCCAAAGCCACGAAGCCTCTCGTGCGGCTATTGGGTCTTCGCCATCAAGCTCTTCAATTTGCCGCCGGGAAAGATACCGGCGGGAAATTGCTCCGTGGCGAGCAGTGGCAGAAAATAGCGGCAGACATTGATGACGTTCTCGGCAATCTTCATGCGGCCGAACGCTGGCTGTGTATCGGGCCGGATGCGGAAGAACTGGCGGAGGATCGATTGAAACAGGCAGAGCAGTCGCTGGCGAAACTGAAGGAACAGGTGGCGGTCAGAAGCAGGCTCACAAAGATTCAGGACGCTCAGCGATTTCAGATTCTGTTCTGGATTCAGTACCTTGCGATGCGACTTGAGGACACATCGCTGCCGGATAATGAACTGGCTGCAGCGAAGATCATGGCAGAGAAGGCCGTCGCCGGCACGGTGGCTTGGCAGGATTTTCCGGAAGGCCAGTTGCCCGTGGGATTCACGCGGGAACAACACATCAAAGCGATGTTCGCGTTGACGCGTGATTTTTCAAAACCAAAGTCAGAGGTGAATCAGGATGATGAACAGTCCTACGCCATCCTTGACGGATATCTGAAGGAGCAACTGGCCGACTCTGCCTCAGCTTCCGAGCGATTACAGTTCCTGACGAATCCTTCGATCCTGAATCGTGAAGAACACCTCCGCAGTTTCTCGATGCCGCGGGGCGGAGTTCCGCAAGACCCTCATGCGTCTCCAAGCAGGTCCGGGATCTGGACGAGCTTTTGGTCATTGAGACTGGTGGATGCGATTGAACAGGAATCATCGGCGAATGACTGGCAGCAATGGAGCGATCTGGTCACAACGCTTGCCGAAAAACCAACAGCCGCTCCGGCACAGCGTGCTGTGATGGCCCGACTGCTGCGAGGTCGCTGGATCGAGGCCATCCGGAAGCTGAAGCAATTCCGGGATTCAAAGGTGTTTGTTCCGGAGCAGGACGTTCTGCAGTTGTTGACAAAGGATGTGACTCGCCGAGTTCATGCCACACCCGCCGAGACTCTCAGTTTGTATTCAAATATTCAACAGGCACTTCTGGATGCAGCACCACGTCCAAAACCCGCATTGCTTGAGGTTCTGAATCCGGAGGCTGAATTTTCTCCTGAGAACATGATCACGACGAACGTCCGGGTGAGTCGAGCTGCGGCACTCTATGTGCTGAACAATGGCCTAACGTTGTCAAATGTGCAGACTCAGGCAGACAGAAACTGGTATTCGTTGCCGGTTGACCCAACGAACGAGATCGAAGTATCACTGGAGTTGATGCTTCAGAATGCCCCGCTCGCTGCGACACCACTGGTTATTGTCGCGGTTGACGCACAGGGATCACCCATCAAGACGATGGTAGCCAGTCTGCTGCCACCAGCAGAGAATTCATGGCAAATCAATGTCGTGCAGGTCGCTGAGGGCAAGCCGGATAAGCCAATCACACTGGAGGAAGTTCCAAGTCGGACAAATTGCAGGTTGCCACTTCTGCCATCGACACTGGATCCAGCGACGCAGATGCCTGTGCCGTTGCAACTGAAGCTGCAACTGCAGCGGATCAAAGGAAATTCCAGAAGTGTTCGAATCCGGGCGATTCATGCGGAGCATCCGGAGAGCGACGCTGCGGCGTGGTCATTAACTGAGCCGCTCGTGTTTCCGGACGGCGATGTGGTCATCGATATTCCGTTTCAGACACCAGCCGTGCCGCCTGCAGCCGGTGCGACCTCAGTTCCCGGAGTGCTGGACATATCACGTGGTTTGATCTTTGAGATTACGCCGGATGATCTGCCGAGAAAGATCACATCCAGATTTACAATGACGCCGAGACTGCTCAGGCCAGAAGAGATTCTGCGGCGACCGATCCCAACGTACGATCCTGTGAAGGATGAATTGACGATTCCGCTGATTCGTGTTCAATTAAAAGATTCGACCGTCATGTTGCCTGATAAACTTCAGGCAGACCTTGAACTGAGTCCAAAGTTGCAACAATACCTGATGCCGGGCACCAGTCTTAGGACGTTGAATGCAGATGGGGACAAATTCACAATTCCATTTGAATCAAGGATCAGAAATATCCTGAACGAAGATGGGTTAGAATTTGGTATTTCCATCGCGGGTATTCCCCATGGATGGTGGTGGAAATTGGCTGACGGCATTCCGCAACCTTTGGACGGAGATCGCCCTCAGATTCGTGCGTTTCTTAACGTCGACCACGCATCAGAAGTGCAGCCGCGTCTTGGTTTACCCGCGCTGGTGCTCGGTCAAGACTGGGATAAGGCAAAGTTAACGGCACGAGTATTTATTCACGGCGGTTCGTTCACTAATGAACAGCAATTGCGTCTGTATTTTCTGCGACAGGGCACTGAGGCCTCCATTCGCGCAACTGACGCACCTTTTGAAGTAAGAGGCCGCTTTGTTGAAACGGTCAGCATCACACCGGGCGCAAACGGCGTTTGGCAGTTTTCGACAACGACTGATCCGTACGCTGTGTCTGCGTTCACACCGGATCAGAAGCAGCTCAAAAATGGAAACTACGACTTGATTGCCAGGCTTGAACAGCCTAGTTCAAATGAGGATCCAATCACTTCCAGTGTTCGCTTCACGCTCGACAATACGAACCCGGAAATGACTGCGGAAAACGTGCAGCTCAGCCAGCCAAGAACGAACATCAATGGTGAGCTTAACGGCATTGTTCATGTCACCGATCCGGAGTCTGATGTGATTGCTGTCCGTGTAGGACTGAATCCAGAAATGATGGAACCTCTGAAGATAACGCGTAGCAAACAGGTCAAGGCAGAGTTCAAACTGGACTCTGCGAAAGGTTTCCCGAAGCTGGTACAAGGGGAAAATGACGAAGAAGAGACGATTACGCTTTACGTTGAAGCCGAGAATTTGGCTGGTGAAAAACAACTAATTAAGAAACCTGTGACGTTTTTTCTCCCCGGCAAAGCCGCGCCAATGCCCATCGCTCGTGGCACGATTGTGGTGAAGTTCAAGTCGAAGTCCCCGTTCGACGTTTCCCTCTCCGGTAAAGGCGTTTCCATGGCGGCTCCAGCAAGTATCGGAAGTGCCACGTTTGCTGGCCTTGAGCCGGGCGATTACACCGTCAATTGGAAGCCAGTGCAGGGAACACTGGGAGAAGGCGCTGCCAAAGTGAAACTCGGAAGTGGGAAGACGGAAACCGTCGGCCCGGGCAAGTGACATGACATAGACGATGCTGGCGTGAAAAATTCGCCGCAAGATCTTAGACTCAATGAGACGGAACATTCTGATAGCACGCAATCGCAGATAGTTGCGCACCTAGGGACAGGTGATTTTGGGGAACAGCCGCACGATGTCAAGTCTGTTGCAAATGATCGAATGGGTCAAATGGATGTTCGGGATTGTACCACGATCTGCTGTGGGATCGCCGAGACTCTTCCTGATTGTGCATTATTCATTCATGGCATTTCTCGCGATTCTGTTTTCCGTCTTCAGTGATAGTCTTCGAAGACTGGTAGGTTTTCCACCAGATATGGTACACCTTTTTGCGTTAGATCGCATTCTGTGTGGTGCGTTGTTCGTGCTGAGCTACGCCATTATACGAGTCGTACTTTATCTGATGCTTCTGCTGGGAATCGAGGATGAATCTGATTTTCCGGACATCGAAGCCGACTGGAAGGATATCCTCGCCGCTCTCAGCCGCGAGCGAATTTTCTTAGACGATCTTCCATTGTTTCTTGTGAACGGATTTACTCCGCAACAGGAGCAAAGTGCGTTTGAAGCGGCATCGAATATTGAGTGGCGTGTCATCGCGCCGCCACTGTCTCAGACGTCTGCTGTGGTGCGGGTCTTCACGAGAGACGATGCGATCTTTCTTTGCTGCACGGGAGTTGGGGCCACGAATTGTCAGCAGGGCAAGGTTACCAACGTGACCGACAACAACTCAGGCGATACAGGCATGCCGCGTCCCGTTGTCGGGGTGACGGGAACCAATCAAGCCATGAACGCTCTTTCTGCTGAACTTCCAGGACAGCCCAAAGGCATGGGAGCCTTTTTCGGCACAATGGCGCCCGGTGGCTTAAAGCGGGCGATGGAAACATTCTCGGCCATCAATCGAGGTGACCAGAAGGGATATGGCAAGAAGCGTGTGATGCCGCTGTCAGAAGTCGAGGCCCAAGTAGGAATTCGAAGAATGCAGTTTCTGTGCGGACTGATTACGAAAGCTCGACGGCCATTCTGTCAGATCAACGGGATGTTACAGGCGATTCCGTTCTCATGGGCGTCAGAGGTGGATTATGCAAGAAAACTGGCTCCAGCGATTAAATATGATTTGATCGCTGTACACGAGACATTTCAACTTCAGTTCCCTGTCGTCGCCGTCGTGACCGAAATGGATTCCGTGGCTGGAATGCGTGACTTTTTGTTGCGTGCCGAGCGGATGCAGCCAGGACTTCGACTGTCTCGTTCAGGCTCAAGCTTCGCTGCCGGTGCGGACGTTAACGACAAAAATACGGAATGGATTGTCGATCGCGGGATGCAATGGTTTCGCGGCTGGGTTTATACGGCATTTTCCGCTGACATTGATAACCGTGACAATCAAAAGCTGTTTCAGATGTTATGCGAAATCAGTCAACGAAGGCAGGGCTTAATGATTTTGCTGCGAGATTCAATGTACCGAATTGTGCAACCTGGTTTACGATTACACGGTGTCTATTTTTCAGCCACGGGACGTGCGTCAACCGAGCAGGGATTTATTCGCGGCGTGCTGGATAAACTGCCGGAATCGCAGGGAATGGTCGCGTGGACTCCGCAACTCTTGCGTTCGCACCAAAGGTCCAAAATGCTTTCGGTCTGCTTTTTCGCCGGAGGCGTGCTGATGGCAACCGCAGCAATCGCCGTCTACATCTATCGAATTGCAGGTGCCACATGACATCAGATGGAAGGCAGGACTGGCGTGGCGGTCGTATTCCTCGGAATTCGGACCGCGAGTCCGAAGCGACTCCCACGTGGAAACAGGCTCGGCATTCACCGCTCGGTAGATCGCGGTCCAAAGGTCTTTGGCCAAAGTTGCGGCTGGGGCTCATGGGGGGGGTGCTGCTGTTCCTCGTGGGTGCCATTATCGCTTTTATGGGGCCTGCGCGAATTCACCGAACGCATTTTTTGGTTCTATCATTGCTTAAGGACTCTCAGGATTTTGACTCTGCCACGACTCTGACACTGCCGGAAGGAATTGAAACAGCAACAACCACACGAGTCGCCACTCTTTGCCCGTCTGATTCTTTGACGTGGCCGACGACCAGTAAGACTGATCAGCTCAACCTTGACAATGCTGACACGGTGGTTATCTATCTGCAGACCACCTTTGTTCCGGGACCAAAGGGTGAATTTCAATGCCTGATTCGCAACAGCACTCCGAACCTTGAAAATCCAAACGAGTACACCGAACTGGGGAAGCTGAAATTAGAGCTTGACGCGCTATGGAAGAAGGATTCCGAAAAGTATGTCCTGCTGCTAGTAGATTCCCCTCCTACGAGTTTTGAATGGCGTGCCGGCAGTCTGCACATCAGTCTGACTGACACTTTTGAACAATGGACAAAGGCTTCTCCGCAACTGGTTGTCCTCATGGGTTCACCGGTGAACGGAACCAGTGAGCTGGGCACGCCTGATACGGACGGGAAAACCATCTTTGGGCACTTCGCATCCATTGGTTTGAGCAGTCTGGCAAACCTGAACTCAGACCAAGAATTGACCGTTGGCGAGTATTGCAGTTATGTGGCTGAACGCACAAACCGCTGGGTGCAGGATCATCGTGATGTAGCCGGCCAGGCTGTGACAGTACTGCCGCCTTTGGAATCTTTGTCAAAGGCTGATCGGAATTTTAAACTCATCACCGATCTGATGCCATTTGAGGTGTCTCGTGAGCAGCTCAATGGCAAATTAAATGCTGACTGGTCGCAGATCGAGAAACTGTGGTCGCTGCGGCAATCGCTCCAGACGCGTGGAGGAATTCGCTGGAATCCTTTGCTTTGGAAATCGGCGACAGACAAACTCCTGCGTGCGGAGAGTGCCACGCTCCATGGCCAAGGTGATTTCGCTCGCCGCGCATTAAAGGAGGCGACGGAAACACTGCATGAACTGGAAATGCGTACGAATGAAATCTGCCCGCAGTCCGATTCCATGCTCGTCGATCGCGGAATAGCGTTGAGCGAATTTAGCGGACTGCCGTCGCTCAATCGCATTCGGCCGCTGTTTCCTACGGAAGAGGCAAATACGGGAGGCACAGTTGAACATGCGTCTGCTGAAGACGTCATCGATTCGCAGCTCCGCGGATTTCCATTCAGCAGTATGGGGCTCCCTGCACCGACGGACATGGATTCGATTCGATCACGGCGTGCAGCAGCTGAGACTGCCGTTGCTCAGCTGCTGGGATGTTCAGATCAGCTCGCACAAACGATGAAACACATGGAAGCTTCGCTGCTTTTGTCCGAAGACCGCCACTTCACACGCCCCGGTTCGGTCGAACCCGGAGCATTGGATGATGCGAATCCCGATGCCTTGATTAACGCCGTCACCGCGTTTTCTGAAGTCCGTGACCGCGCGGAGACCACTCTTTTTGAAGTGCTTGACATCGCACCTTCATTGGCGCTCTGGGCGGCAGAGTCAGGCAGCGGCATGTCGGATGCTGATCGAAAGATCTGGCAAAACGTGTTGTCGCAAAATTCGCCGGAAACAGACGTTGGTTCAGGAAGCCTGAGTTCGATGTTTGATCCTCTGAAAGCGATCGGAAGTGAAGAAGGGAACGATATTGCCGACTACCAGCGTACGGCTAGGGATTTGCAAGCCAAGATTTATCAGCTCCTAGTGTATGGTCGAGCCCTGCAGCACAGTCTTATGCTGAAAGAACCGGACCAGGGATTCCATGCCGATGAACTTCGAGCGGTGACTCAAACATTGGATTCAGCACAGGGCAATGCGTCGCAATCACAGCGAAAGACAATGGAACTTATTGAGAAAATGTGTGCGGAAGTTCTGGGTGAAGGGTCCGACAAGAGATATGGACAGGTGCGTGCATACCACTTTCTGCGCTCCACGCTGAAGTTGACTGCCATAAAAGCTGAGACCAGAAGTTTGGTGCTGCGAGCACTTCAAAAACTGGACGGGAAGTTGTCGAAGTCAGATCCCGTGGCGGACGCAGCGGCTGCTCAGGATAAGAATATTGCTCTGATGCAGCCGATCGCAGCCGACGAAGCACTGTGGATGCTGCAGATTCTGAACTTCCTGCCGAGTTCGGAAAAGCCTTCGACGTTACTCCGGGACGCCTGGCATGCGGCAAACTCGCTTGATGTGAGTGCGTCAGCCGAAAAGCATGATGCGGCAGCTCGGTTTGGGGAGGCGATTCGAGGACTCTGGAAGCAAAATCAGGACACCGTTGAGTCGGCATTGCAGGATACGACGTCGGACGCACACCGTCTGCTGAGATCAGCCGACCAGCGGGCTCGACTCTTTTCAGGTTTTGATGCCCGGCATAAGTCACTGCAATCGTTAACAGAACGGTTGCGTCAACTCAATCGAATTCAGTATTGCCTGATGCATGTCGATCGCCTGCTCTCGGGGCACTGGGTCGAACCTCAGGATAGCGCTCCGTTCATTCAGAACGGATGGTATGCCAAAGCGGCGCAATCATGGTTGACAGCCGCAGACGACAGTCTGCAACGCTTGTCAAATGATGCGTTGGGAGCACCTGCAATCCTTGTAGATTCTATTCGGCTTCTTGAAACCCGTCTGTCGCAGTCCGAACAAATGATGCCGGTATTCGAGACGAAGCAGCCGGACCTGAATCTCAGCGAACAGTCAAAGGACAGCGGCACCATCAAAGGGATGGTCAGGATGAACGGGCTGGCAGACATGTCTGGTGAGGCCGCAGTTCTGGTGCGTCTTGATCCGAACATTCCGTTCGTCGTCGAAAACAATTCGCTGGGACTGCCGATCGGTGGTGAGGCAAAGGAAGCAGTGTTTGCGCTGAAACGCAACGGAAATCCGGGGACCGATGGCTGCCAGTCCGTATGGCTGCGGCCCGAAATATTTTTTCGAGGGCGGTTCGAAAAATCGCCGCACCAGATCTCGGTCAATCCGTGTGCGCCGACAGTATTCGTCATGGATAAAACAGCTCGGCCCCAGACTGCAAGTGTGACGGTTTCGGGAGTTGATCCGCGCCCAATTGTACTCATTCTCGACTATTCCGTCAGTATGCTGGAGCCGATGGCAAACGGGACAAATCGACCGAGGTTCATGGAGGCACTTGCGACTCTTAAACGACTCATCAATGACGAGGCATTGCAGGATTCCAGTGTCATTCTGACCGTGTATGGACATCGCACGAAGTTGATTGACGGGGCGCACGTTCCCAACCCGGATTATGCGAAGTGTTTTCCTGACAAAGTCGTACCGCCAGGATTGAAGGCCCATGACGATATCGAGACAGAGTTCAAGAAAACGATCAGCGGGCCTGATGACCGGATTGAGTTCATGAAGATTCTGGACAACTTAAGGTGTTCACAGCCTTCCGGAACAACGCCGCTCACCAAAGCGCTTGCTGATGCCGTCCGGGTCACGCTTAAGGGAAAGCAGGGTATCGTAATTGCCGTGACCGATGGGGAAGCCACGGACATGGACCAGACCCGAAAATCGCTGCTCGCTGAGGCATTGAATGACAATCCGGGAACTTCGGTGGGAATCGTCGCGTTTGATCTTGGTGCACCCGGTCAACTGCTGCGACTCAAGAACGCATTCAGAGAATTTGACACGATCAGCATTGATGACGCAGCAGAACAGGAGCAGTTGTTGACGCGAATCCACGAATCACTCGATCCGAGGAAGTTCTCGGTAACCTGTCCGTCGGAAAAAAAATTGCGGGAAGCTGAACTGGGACAGGAAATCGGCGACCTGCCGTTGGCTCTCGATTACTCCGTCCAGTTTGATCAGCTGAGTTCATCCAGACCAATCGTGTTGAATTACGGTGATTTTTTAAAGCTTGATATTGATCGCAGCGCGAAGAGATTCGTGTTCCAGCGTGAAAAAAGTCCTGTCAGCAAGGATGCCATACATGGTGCGTTGGCGGACGATACACCCAGCCTCTTGAGATCCATTGTGCTGCCAAAGGTATCAGTTCTTCCGCCAGGTCGCAATTCGGAAATGGCCAGGGCTGAACTCAGCCTGATGCTTGACCATTTGCGCGTTGATCTTCCGGTCCGGCAACCGGCAGAGATTGAGTTTGCTGTCAGGTCATCCAATTTGGAATCTGATTTCCGGCCCCCCCTGATTCACCAGGTCTTTACATCAAAGGACGGTGCGCCGGGATGGAACCTGACGATTGACGAGTGGCCAAAAGCACAACGATTTTTGGTCGATGCGATTTGGAAAATGGAACGGACACCGCCTGAGTATGTGGTCCGGTGGAATGAGCTGAAATCAGCAATCTCCATCGATTCGCCAATGCCGGTCCGAGTCAATGGACTGCCGGAATTCGGAGTTTGGGTGACGCAGCGAGGCAACGAACTACAGGTTCGTCTGGATCCGGTCGAAATTGTCCCGCAACCTGATCGGCCTCGCCCGTTGAGTGATAATCTGGCGATGAATCGGGTTGAGGATGTCAGGATTCAGATCGGCAAAAAGGACACATCCGATCAAAATACCACGTTTCAGCCGTGGGAAATTAACACTCGCGTCGTCCGACTGGAATCCGGATCCGTGCGTTACGAGTTTACCGGAGACCAGATTTCACCAGAGAATCTGGCAGAGGCTCAGATTGCGTTGACTTCAGCCGCCGCGCGAAAAAATGGTGCGATCGAAGTTCGCGATTTACGCATCGACTGACGCGCAAACCAAATTCACGCTGTCACCTTGAAGATGTCTCTGAATTCTTTAAGCCTTCAGGAAACCGAAGACATGTTCTTCCGAACAATAGCTCTGTATTGGTTCAGCGTAAGTCGTGGAAACGGGTGAAGCGAATAGCAGAGAAGTGAAGCGAAAAAAGAACAAATTGGACGTTGTTTTGGCCTGTGCTTGGGGGCCAGCCCCCAAACCCCCGGGATTTGTCGCATAGGGCCATTAACGGAATTTGATTTGGAAGGAGCCTGCGCTGGTCAGATGCGACCAGCGCAGGCTTCCGTCAACGGCATCGCAGCGGCGCTCGGGAGGCATCCCGGCAGAGCCCTGTCTTCCGCGACGACAGAATTAAGATACGCTGTTGGTTCCTGATTGCTGAGGGAATCTTTGGACTTCCCGGAAGATTTAGCGGCACGAGTTTTGGCTCGGAGTTCCCGAGCTTGTTCGAGCTTGCGGTCTCGTTCATCAAAGATTGCCTGCTGCCTGCCTTCGAGCATTGCCAGCGGCGTCACATAACCTATGGCACTGTGCAGGCGAATGGTGTTGTATTCGAGCACATATTTTTCCACACCGCGTTTTGCATCATCCAGGCAGAGCGGCGACAAAGGCCGGATGCAGTCACTCTTGATCGTGCGATGGTAACGTTCGATTTTGCCGTTACTCTGCGGATAGTACGGACTGGTGCGAACGTGTTTCATTCCACACAGGCGAATGAAGTGCTTGAAGTCTTTGGCGATGAACTGAGGCCCGTTGTCAGAGATGATTCTGGGTGTCACGCCGGGGTACTTTTCGCGACCTGCCTGAATAATGATTTCGATATCG
>Ga0209553_1000270_pt1 | contig 27468 bp, 23 predicted proteins | sample LauGreFBDMM110DN_2_FD_188217 | JGI IMG/M metagenome (GOLD analysis project Ga0209553, IMG submission 188217) | Freshwater lake microbial communities from Lake Michigan, USA - Fa13.BD.MM110.DN (SPAdes) (version 2) | ecosystem: Environmental > Aquatic > Freshwater > Lake | place: Lake Michigan...
TGAACGTAATGGGCCGGTCACCATGCTGGACCCAAGTGAAGTGGACGATGATGCGCTGGTGATTCCGGCTGGCATGATGGGTGCGCCAACTGTAATGTTGGAGAAAATTCCGCGGGGAACTGAAATTGTCACTGCGTTCGAAGCCATCCAGAATTTTCTTGGTCGGAAAGCTACAGCTACGATGTCCGTTGAGGCGGGTGGATTGAATTCCACAACCCCGTTTGTTGTGGCGGCTGAACTTGGCATTCCAGTGGTTGATGCCGACATGATGGGCCGTGCTTTCCCCGAACTACAGATGGTTATGCCGTCACTCTATGGAATCACAGCGACTCCCATGGCAATCGCAGACGAGAAAGGCAACAGCGCTATTCTCAACACAATCAATAACAAGTGGACCGAAACATTGGCGCGGACGATGACAGTTGATATGGGTTGTTCGGCGATGCTCGCCGCGTACGCAATGAGCGGTGCACAAGTGAAGGAGGCTGGTGTTGGCCGAACGATTACGCAGATCGAAATGATCGGCCGCACTATCCGCGCAGCGCAGGCTGCTCACGTCGACCCAATCGAAGCCGTGCGTGGAGCAACTGGTGGATTTGTGATCTGGCGTGGCAAAGTTACAGATATTGCCCGCCGAACTGAGACGGGCTTTGCCCGTGGTGATGCATTCATTTCTGGTCTTGGCGAGTTCGAAGGAAAGTCGCTCCGTATCTCGTTTCAGAACGAGTTTCTGATCGCACAAACTGACGATGAGGTGTTAGTGACGACCCCAGATCTTATTACTGTGCTTGATGCTGAAACGGGTCACCCAATCACGACAGAAACTTTGCGTTATGGATTTCGGGTGGCAGTATTAGGTATGCCGTGTGATCGGCGTTGGCGAACCCCAGCTGGAATAGCGCTGGTCGGTCCTGGCTACTTCGGTTACAAAACGGACTATATTCCCATTGAAAAACGCTATGGCTAAACCAGAAGTGGTTGTATCTGAACTGGAGCGAGGTGAGAAGCTTGTACTGACCGAGCAACAGGCGCTGGAAGTGATTACATTTTTGGTGAGCTCTGCTGAAATTTGTTTGAGAGAGCCAATTTATTATGGTACATTGAGACTGGTTGACGCAGCCAGTAGGCTGATTGGCTTAATACAGAAAAATACTCCCGTGGCCACAGAGGAGTTTTTGCGTGGCTTCAAAGAGGACATCGACACCCACAAAACGTTAGCGATGTGGGACCGCGAAGCTTATTATGATTTCCTTCGAAAGATCCCGTTTTCGGCAGCTAAGGAACTGAAGCGGGTGCGGGAATTGCGTGGAAAAATTGGCGGTGGGGTGTGATGGCGTCCGCCGAGGTTGTTGATTCTGAAGCCCTGCTTGGGATGATGAGAAAGCGGCGTGTTACGCGTCAATTTATTTCACAGGCAGTGCCGATTGAGGTACTCCAGAAAATCGTCGAGGCCGGACGCTGGGCCACGAGTGGCGGAAATCGTTACCCCCACCGTTTCCTTGTTGTTCGCGATCCTCACCGCATAAGCCTGGTGCGTGCTGCATCTCCTGGAATGCTTTGGGAACCCCCAGCATTAATTATTATTATGCTTGATACGGAACAATCCAAGGCTGATTTGATGGATGTCGATCCGTTCACTGCCTCACATATTGATGTTGGTACGGCAGCGATGAGCATGCTAACCATGGTGCAATCTCTTGGGCTTGGCGCGTGCCCAGTAACATCGTTTAGCAAAAGTGGAGTTTCGGCTATGCTCGAGCTCCCATCAAATTTTACCCCGGAGTTCATTTTAATTCTGGGATACCCGCTAGTGTCAACACGAGTTATAAATGCGAACGCGCCGAAATCTCTCACCGTCAGAGATTTAACTTTCTGGGAGTTTGTCGGCTTGCACGATCCTAAACATGGTATATAGCTGCCATGAACGCCGGGGTCATACCTGGTAATGAGGTTGATTGGCCAACCAGAAATTGATGACATTGCAAGAGGATCTGCGGTACTAGGTACTGGTGGAGGTGGTGACCCTTATCTCGGCAAGTTAGAGGCGTTTGAGGCAATTAAGATACATGGCGCTTTCCGACTGATTGAAATTGATGAGTTAGATAATGACGCGTTCGTCATTTTTCCGTTTGGAATAGGTTCCCCTGTTCCCTTTCTCGAGCGCTTGACTCTAAAAAAAGAATTGCGCGTTGCCTATAATGCAATGCAGCGTCGGTTGGGCAAGCCAATTGGGGCGATTATGTCGGCCGAGATTGGAGGCATGAATTCTGTTATTCCATTTGCCGTGGCGAGTGACCTCGGTTTGCCGGTGATTGATGGTGATCTTATGGGCCGTGCATATCCGGAAATACAATTAGTTACCCTAACTTTATACGGGCACAGTGCAGCGCCAATTGTAGTTGCTGACTCGCGTGGAAACTCCGTTGTTATCGATTCTTTGGATAATTTCTGGGCTGAGCGCCTTGCGAGACCGATCGCTGTTGAATTTGGTGCGATTGCTGGTGCGTTCGCATATCCCATTACGGTCAGAGAATTGAAAATTGCGGGTGTACTGGGTAGTGTGTCATATGCGGAACGAATAGGTCGGGCAATAAGAGAAGCCCAATCTAGTCATACTGATCCGGTTGCTGCAGTTACCGAATCGACGGGAGGATTTCGAATTTTCGATGGCCGAATTATTGACGTTATGCGAAAGACGGAGCGTGGTTGGGCGCTTGGAGAAGCGGTCATCCAGGGTGTTGGGAATTACTTTGGACGCAAACTGACGGTACGTTTTCAAAACGAGAATCTAGTTGTGATTGAGAATGGTGACATTGTAGTTTCGGTGCCAGACCTTATTTCAATTCTTGACACCGAAAGAGGCGATACCATTACAACTGAGCGCCTTCGCTATGGATATCCAGTCAGCGTAATAGGTATACCGTGTGATGGTAAATGGCGTACGCCGGCTGGAATTAAACTCGGCGGCCCCCGACATTTCGGATATGATATTGATTTTGTGCCGGTTGAAATGCGCTTTGGACAATAATGAGGAAAATGTAGACCATGGCCATCCATATTACCGTTGATGATCTCCCGGATTTGGCGCGTGGTGCTGCTTTTCTCGGCACTGGCGGTGGTGGCAATCCGTACGTGGGGCAGTTGATGGTCAAGCTCGCCATGATCGAGACGGGCCGAGCGCTTGTCTTAATGGATCTGGTCGATGTACCAGATGATGCACTTGTCATTCCCACCGCCATGATGGGAGCGCCAACATGTATTGTGGAAAAGCTCCCACATGGTATGGAAGCGGCATGGTCGTTGCGTCGGCTTGAGCAACATCTTGGAAAAAAAGCGTATGCCACTATGCCTATTGAAGCTGGCGGCGTTAACTCAATGATCCCGCTAGTAGTGGCTCTGCGCCTTGGCATACCAGTTATTGATGCGGATGGTATGGGTAGAGCTTTCCCGGAACTGTACCACGAAACCTTTCATATATATGGCGTTCCCGGCACACCGATGGTGGTCACTAATGACCATCACGATCAGTCAGTGATTGAAACACATGATAACTACATGGCTGAGTGGCTTGCTCGTGGACTAACCATTCGTATGGGTGGTGTGGCATATATAGCTGAATATCCGATGGATGGAGCTACCGCAAAACGTGTTTCGATTGCTGGAACGATTAGTATTTGTCTAAAAGTGGGGCGGTCAATCCGCTTTGCGCGTGAACGGCACCTTGACCCTTTTGTGCATTTGATCGATACACTTTCTGAAACGACCTATCGTCCTGCAAAAGTAATATTTACCGGGAAGATCACTGAGGTATTTCGACGTACTATCGATGGCTTTGCTAAGGGTCTGATCAAGATTCAGGAGTTGGGCGTGCCGGGAGCATCTGGCAGACTTTTAGAGATAGAGTTCCAAAATGAAAATCTGATTGCAAAAACTGCGGGTGATACTTTAGCTGTTGTTCCTGATCTAATTTGCGTCCTCGATCATGATACCGCTGAACCTATCACAACCGAAGAATTGCGTTACGGGCAGCGGGTGAAAATAATGGTGGTGTCAGTGCCCCCCATTATGCGTACCAAGGCTGCATTGGCGGTATGGGGGCCCCGGCATTTTGGTTTTGACATGGATTATGTATCAATGGAAGGGGCTGTTCCAGCTGGGCCATAACTTTAGGGGAGTTTGTTGCGACAACCAGCGTGTTGTGAAGTGTCTGCGGCCTAACAATTGCGGGGTATTTGGGTTTTTATTGCCACTGTGTTGACCCCGGCAGGCAGATGGTCATGGTAATATGCAGGGCAGTTTAATTCGATAGCATCACGCGGCGAATTCCGAATGTTTGCTCTAGGTGAGCGTTCCGAAGTTAAGGGGCAGGAGGGTTAAGTAAATGGATGGTATCACTGAAGCTCTTTCAGAATACAAGGTGCGAGTTGAGGCATGGCGAACAGAGATGGATCGTCAGATGCGTTCTCCTGGTCCTGGCGGCTGGTTGGCAATTGTGGGGATGTACCCGCTTCGGTTAGGGTTAAATACTGTTGGCAGCACCGACGATTGTGATGTACTTCTGCCGGCTGGCTCGGCGCCGCCACGGGTTGGTACAGTGGAATTTCTGGATAAGCAGTGGGTATTGGTTGTGACGACGGATGAGTTGGTCACAGTAGACCAAGAGCCTGTCCACACTAGCAAGCTTCGCACATATAACGATGTTGGGGGCATGTCTGTGGTTCAGGTTCGTCAAGTTAGCTTTGGCATTCAGCAGTGGGCAAGCGATCCAGTTAACATCCGCGTTTGGGATGCGAACAGCCCGAAGCGGCTTAGCTTCCCTGGGCGTTCTTGGTATCCGATAGACCCCAAGCTCCGTGTGATTGGGCAGTTTACACCGTATGGATCGGCACGGGAGTTGACAGTAGCGCATACTGGAGGGCAGTCACAAGAGCTGCGAAATATTGGTGTTATTGATTTTGAGGTTAGGGGAACGTGCTTTCATTTTGAAGCTTGTGAGTATGTAGAAGGAGATGGCTATATTTGGCTGCTCATGCGGGATGGTACTACCAGCGCATCAACATATGGTGCCGGACGTTTTCTCAATACGACCTTTGCAGATGATGGTTCTGTTGATCTCGATTTCAATAAACTCTACCACCCCCCCTGTGCTTTTTGCGATTTTACGACCTGTCCAATGCCCCCTTCTGGCAACGTAATCCCATTTCCAATTGAAGCAGGTGAACGGTTCCCTTAGTATGCGCTCTTTCGTAATGAGCTCGATTGAGTTCATGACTGATATGATTTGGAAAAGCACACAAGCGCGGATAGCCTAGCTGCGTCAAATATTACGTGCGACACATTATCTCTAGATAATTGTTGCACTTCTTATTTGAGGCCGCCCCGCTTGCTAAATAATGAGCTGGAGGAAAAATAGAATGACATCTCATAAATCGTAGCATGGATTGTTACCTGGTTTCATTTCCGCATGGTGCATCAAGACTACCCCCTGGTAAACATCGCAGGCGCGATGAAATATCATAGCTGTTAGTTTGTGCTTCACATGTGGCGAATTATGTATAACCCGACGAATACAATGTGCGACATCAACGAGTCGCTTCAAATAACCAGTTACTTGTCGAGTACAGGAAATCAACCACTCAAAATGACTAGAGACGCACTAGGTGGAAATTGGACTGCAGAGGTAATTCGAATTAAGAAAAATCGAGGTCTCATTTAGCTATCCCAATTCGAAGTGGCACTAGCCGTGTTTTACAGTAAGGTCGCCCTCTTGGCGCAGCCGAGCTGTGACGCCTCGGATTGCTTTGCTGTGGCTTGCAATGCCCCTTTTCCTCTTCCGAAGGCTCGTGGTCTGGGACTCGTTGACGGTCATGTTACGGGGATCAATCGCCACGCCGTAGTCGCGTCTGGCGGCTTCCTGTGAGACGTAGCCGCCCTGCACATCGCGTAATACTGCTTGGGGGTCGCGTCCAAAAGGGTGCCCCCAACCGCCTCCCCCGCCGGTACGGATGGAAATCAGGTCGCCGGCAGCAAAGGGCCGGTCTGGGGTCTTCATAAAGCTGATGTTGCCATGGATGGAGGACTCTAGGACTCCTGTGTTTGCGGTGGCGGTTCCCCCGCCCTCAACGCCCTGGGCTGGAGCGGTGCAGCGCTCCAGCACCGAGATCATGCGTCCAGCCAATTTCATGCGGTAATCGCGGCGCACTCCCAGCCCCCCCGAAAAGTACCGACACCGCCGCTGTCGGGGATAAGTTCGTAGCGCTCGATGATGGTGGGGTCTTTGGTCTCCTCTAGCTCGACCGGGAGATTGCGCGAACAGGCTTCGGCCACGTGAACCATGGCGCTCTCGCCATCGGCATAGGCGCTGGCTCCTTGACCAATCCCTTCGATGTTAGCCTCGACCCACATCTTGCCGCTGTCGGGCCAGAAGCCATAACGGAAACAGCCGCACAAATCTCCGGCAGACTGTGCAGGCAGGCGCTCGGGGAAACTGGAGGCCAGTGCCTTGGTAATAGTCTCGATAGCCGAGAGCACCGGCCAGCCATAGAGGTTGGTGGGGGCGGTGGTGGTGGGGTTGAACACGCTGCCCAGCGGGGCAATAACCTTGATGGGGCGAAACGAACCCTCGTTGGCGGGGGTGCCGGGAGCCGAGAGGATTTTGCCCATCATCCTCGAGGCCGAAATGGTGGAGATTAATGGGGTATTGGTGGGGCCTTTTTGCTGGGGGGCCGACCTAGAATAGTCAAAGGTTATCTCGGCGGCGTGGGGGTCAATGGTGATCTCCACTGCCACCTTAACCTCAACCCCCTTCTCTACCCCGTTATCGTCACAGTGGTCTTCGGCATACCAGGTGCCCGCAGGCATTTGACTTAGCGAAGCCCGCGCCATGCGTTCGGAATGGTCGTAAATCTCGCCGATACAGGCTGTCACGCTGTCAAAACCGTATTTCTCCAGCAACCGCAGGCAAGCCCGCTCCCCGGTGCGAAAACTGGCAATCTGCGATTGGATATCGCCCCAGATCACCTCGGGTGCCCGCGAGTTGACCTTGAAAATCCCTTCGATGTTGGTGTCCAACACTCCGCGCCGGTACAGATTAATGGGGGGCAGACGCAGCCCCTCTTGGAACGCATCGGTGGAGTCGGTGGGGTAGGGGTCTTTGGCCCCCACGTCAATTAAGTGGGCCTTGCTTGCGGTAAAGCCAAACAACCGCTGACCATAAAAAATTGGGGCGAAAAGCAACATGTCGGCAGGGTGCGATCCGGTGTAATCGGGCAGACCCACGATAAAGATATCGCCCGCTTCGACCACCCCCGCCCCCAGCAGATCAAGGCACTTGCGCACACCGGGGCTAAGGGTTCCCATAAACAGGGTCAGACCTGGTGCTTCGGCCATGGTGCCGCCTTCGGCATCTAGCAGACCGCAGGCAAAGTCGCGGTCTTCGTAGATGACCGGCGAAAACGAGGTGCGCTGGATGGTGTCACGCATCTCAACAGCGGTGGCGTTAAGAAAGTTGCGCACTACCGCCAGGGTGATGGGGTCCACACTCATGCTCTGCCCCCGATCTGGATGATAAGGTTGCCAAAAGTGTCCACCTGGAGGGAATCGCCGGGAAAAACTACCGTGACATGGGACGGTTCCTCGATTATTGCGGGGCCTTGGATGCGGTTTCCGGCCCGCAACTTCTGGCGCTCATAGATCGGGCAATGGTGCCGCGCCCCTGCCACGAACACCTGCCGTGTGGAGCGTAGGGCATCCTCGGCGGATTCACCGCCTGTGGGAATGGAGTGGAATTTCAGCTTTTTCATGGCCCCAAAGGCCCGCAAGCGGAAGGTGACGGTCTCGCGCTCGTTGGGCATGGTATGGCCAAAGCGCTGATGATGGCGCTCGTCAAAACGGACCGCCAATTGCTCGCGGAAACCCTGGTCAAAGCTAAGCCCATCCAGAGGAACTTCCACCTCATGCCCTTGACCCATGTAACGGGCTTCCACGCTGCGCTCGGTGTGGACCTGGTCGGCGGATACATTGGCATCGTTCAATAGAGTGCGGGCCTCGGCTTGCATCTCTTCGTATAGACCCGCCACCACCCTGGCATCGAGGTCGGCCATCGAGGCCACATAGCTGCGGGCAAAGGTTCCGACAATATCCGCGCTAAGCATTCCCCAAGCCGAAAAGGCCGCTGGGTGGTTGGGAATGACCACCGTGGGAATGTCGCAATTGCGGGCCACATCGCAGGCAAAAAGACCGCCGCCACCACCAAACCCCAACAGGGCAAAATCCCTGGGGTCATACCCCTGACCCAGCAAAACCTGCCGGGTGATATCGGCCATATTGTTGCGGGCAATGGTCAAAATACCCTCAGCGGCCTGATCGGGGCTTAGGTTTAATGCCGAAGCAATCTGGCCCACACCTCTCGCAGCCAGCTCGGCTTTGAGCAGCATCTCGCCCCCGGCAAAGCGCTGGGGGTCAATTAAGCCGTTGACCACAGCCGCATCGGTGACGGTGGGTTGATTGCCGCCTTTGCCATAGCACATGGGACCGGGGTCCGCGCCCACGCTGCCGGGGCCGACATGAAGTAGACCGCCTTCATCTACTAAAGCGATGCTGCCCCCACCGGCCCCCACGCTGCGCACATCTATCGAGGAGACCTTGGCCGCATACCCCCGAATCTGGTGCTCGGTGCGCAACACATTTTTGCCGGCATCCACTACCGAGACATCGTAGCTGGTGCCCCCCACGTCGGAAGTAACCAGGTTGCGCATACCGGTTATCGAAGCCAGATAGGCCGCCCCGATGGCCCCACCCGCTGGACCTGAGGCGATCATCTGGATAGGCGCACGCTCGATGGCATCAATGGTAGAAACTCCACCGGTGGAGTTGGCCACCAGTGGATCGTGGGCGATCCCGATGGCCGAGTGAAGCGAGTGTTGCAGGCGGCGCAGGTAGCTGACCACTGGCTTCTTGACATAGGCATCTATGGCGGTGGAGCTGACCCGCTCGTACTCACGAATCTCGCGGGCCACCTCGTGGCTCATGGATACATAGATGTCGGGCCAGACCTGGCGGATGATCTCGCGCACCTCGAGTTCGTGGGTCGGGTTGGCGTAGGCGTGAAGAAAACAGATCGCGATGGTCTCAACCCCTGCGGCACGCAGGGTTTGCACCGCCGCCTTGACTTCGGACCTGGGCACCGCAGCAATCACCTCACCGTTAAATCGCATCCGCTCGGCAACCTCGAGGCGCAGCGCACGGGGAATAAGCGCAGGGGGTTTGCGCCAGAAGATGTTGTAGATGTGTTCGTCTGGACGGTCAATCCGGCGGATTTCCAGCGCGTCACGAAACCCTTTGGTGGTGATCAAGCCACACACCCCGCCCCCCATCACGATCAGGGCATTGGTGGCAACGGTTGAGCCATGGACAAACTGCCCGATTCGCGCTGCCGGGACTGTGGTTTTGCGGGTAGCCTCGAGGACCCCTTCAACCACATCGCGGGGTGTGGTGGGGGATTTATCGGCTTTTACCTGACCGGTGTGCTCATCCACCCAAACTATGTCGGTAAAGGTGCCCCCAACATCTGTCGCCATTCGTATCATACCCATAGGAAATTCAAGCCTTTACACCATCTATACCTTACCCTGCAAGTGCCTGAACCACTCCCACCCAAGCTCCGCCGTATGTGCCATTTACGCAGCGCACATTTACAACTCCAAGGTTTAATCAAACTCCAGTCCCGGGATCGGCTCTGCATCCGCACCCGCGGAGTAAGCCCACTGATAACGACCCGCTTCCGCCGTCAGGTTTGCTGTCTGGTCAAACTCTAGTTCAGGGATTGCCTCAAACGCCGCTTCCGGAGCAGCCAGCTGCTGTCTATTCATCGCCAGCGGTGGTGAGCGCGCTAGTGCGATTTCCGGTGCAGTTGTTGGCTCGCCCACATGTTCCGGTAGCTGCCGCACCGGCGTCGGCTCTGTGATGAAACCAACCAGGCACACCCGCTGAACTTAAGCGCAAACACCCCGTAGATGCACGCGAGCAACAGCGCCCACCAATGTCGCACCCCCTGTCCGGCCGCGTGGCAGCGCATTCTGCGCGCACGGTCTTTGCCCGGGGTGCCTTGCTCCCCGCCGGCAGCTTCCGGCAGGCGCTACTTATGCAAGGCCACCCAGGGGATTGGCGTGAACCGCCCCGGTGCCTTTGCAGAGTTTATTGTGTTGCCGGAAACAAATGTCTGGGTGCCCGATGCCAGCGTCGAGCGCACGTGCAGGCAATTTTCGATCCGTTTGGCAATCCAGTGCACACTGCGCTGCAGTTTTACATACTGGGCGAGGATGTACTAATCACAGGTGCCGGCCCGATTGGCAGCATGGCGGCTGCAGTTGCGCGCCATGCCGGCGCGCGCTACGTGGTGATCACAGAAAGGTACAGCGTTTGGGCGCAAAAATTTTTAGTAGGAAGCGGCTGAGGTCGGCACCATGGAAAGGCACTGTAAATCGTCTTGGGTCAAACGGGCCGCCACTTCAATGGCCCCAAAATTCTCTTTTAGATGCTGAAGTGAGCCAGTGCCAGGTATCGGGACGGCAAAAGGAAGTGTTTTAACAATCCAAGCAAGAGCAACCTGAGCTATTGTTGCACCCAACTTGGCTGCGATGGTGGCAAGAGGGTGTTCAGGGTCGGCGCTGACAAGTTTCGGGGCGCAACCATCTCCCGCATCGCCTAACGGGAAATATGAGAAAAACACCAAACGTCTTGTGGCGCAGGCTTCAAGAACAAGATGGTCTGTGCGGGAGATGAGGTTATAGTGGTTCTGGACAGATACTATTGTTGTCGCTTTATAACAGCGGTCGAGCATAGCGGAGTCCACATTGCAGACTCCAATAAATCTAATTTTGCCAGCGTTTTGCATTTCGGCTAGTGCACCAAGCGATTCCTCCACGGGGACCTTTGGGTCTGGTCGGTGAAATTGGTAGAGGTCAATTGTTTCTGTCTTGAGCCGTCGCAGGCTTTCTTCAACACATGCACGTAGATGGTCGGGGCGACCGTTAATCTCCCACTTCCACGGGCCGGCTCGCGTCATACCGCCCTTCGTTCCAATGATGATGTTGCTTGAATACGGGCGTAGCGCTGCTTCAATCAATTCTTCCGAAATAGCTGGACCATAGGAGTCAGCTGTGTCAATGAAATTGACACCTAGGTCGACGGCATGGCGAAGAAGATTAATTGCAGCGTTGGAATCGGCAGGTGGGCCCCAGACGCCACGTCCCGTGATACGCATCGCACCAAAACCGATCCTCCGGATTGGAACGGAATTCGCGAGAAGCACTGCGTCACCTTCTGCCGCGTTTGGTTTCATAACACCTTGGCTGCTTGTGCTGCTGTCGATGTGTGTAGTGTATAGGACAACTTATCAACCTGTCAAATATTTGCCCCCGCGAGTTTTCGCTGCCCGCCCATCTTGTGGTTTACATTCAATTAGGCAGTGGCGGTTGTTTCAGTGTAATAAATCTACTATGACCTCAAAGAGTTTTCCCCTTGGTAGAATTACGAAGGGGTTGGCTTTCTGCGGTCCAGCCATGCGATGTTGGCCCAAGAACCTTTCACGGTGTGCGCTACAACAACGGCCCCGAGGAGCGGATTGCCTCACGAAGCCGGACTTCATCTTCTGTAATCACAGGAATTGATCCGATCAAGTTACGGGTGTACTGATGCTGTGGTTCCAGAAAAACGGCGTCGACAGTTGAAGTCTCGACCAGAATGCCTTTTTGAAATACACTGACCATGTCAGCTATCGCTCGAACTACGGCAAGATCATGGGTAATAAATATGTAGGTCAAGTTTCGTTCACGCTGGATCCGGGCTAAGAGATCAAGAACACGCGATTGAACTAGCACATCGAGTGCTGACGTGGGCTCATCAAGCACGATTAGTTCTGGCTCCCCGGCAAGTGCACGAGCTATTGCGATTCTTTGGAGTTCTCCACCAGACAGTCCACGCGGCAAACGCCACGCATACTGGGGATCCAAATCAACCTCAACTAGAAGCTCCGCCACACGATGGTTTCTACTATTTCGACTTCCTATAGAGTGGACGTCCAGTGGCAACCGAACACTTGCTCCTACCCGCTTCCTAGGATTGAGTGAGGAAAGAGGGTTCTGCTGCACAGTCTGTATTTCGCGCCGAAGCTCCTTTGGCCGATTGGCCGGCAAGGCGACACCTTTATACCGCATGGTTCCGGTGCTGGGCACCATTGCCCCAAGAACCAGGTTACCGAGTGTGGTTTTCCCAGAACCAGATTCACCGACTATTGCGTGACAAGAGCCGCGACGTACGGTAAGTGACACTTCACGCAGCGCGTGGACAGAGGGACCCGCCGAAGTAAATATCTTACTGAGATTTTCTAATTCAAGAATTGCATTCACACAACACTTCCTACCTCGTGTGGTTCACCGCAACCTGGATGTACGATAAGAGGTTGAAAAAACTCCGGAGACCGATCAGGTATGTTCGGAAGAACTTTACCGATTATCCCGGGCGCGGCGCTCATAAGTGCACGAGTGTAAGGATGCCGGGGATTGGAGAAAATCTGGGCGGTGGAACCATGTTCTACCAATTGCCCATCGTACAACACATAAACACGATCACAGAATTCCCGCACAACCGCCAGATTGTGAGATATTAAGAGTACTGCCGTACCAAGCTTGTCGGTGAGATCATGCATAAGAGCCAAAGTTTCGGCTTGAATTGTCACATCCAGCGCAGTTCCTGGTTCGTCAGCAATCAAGAGTGATGGTCGATTAATCAACGCCATGGCAATCATGACCCTCTGATTCATACCGCCGGAAAGTTGAAACGGGTACGAGTCTAGGACGCGTTTTGGATCCTCTATCTGAACATCACACAGGGCAGCTTCCGCCATTAGCGCGGCATTCTTCCTGGAAATACGCCGGTATTTTGACCGCAGTACTTGTTGAAACTGATCATGGATCTTGAACACGGGGTTCAGCGAAGAGCTTGGATCTTGAAATATCATGGTGATTTGGTTTCCACGTAACTTCTCAACACCACGGCCTCCGTGAATTACTTCTACACCTTCAATCGAGATGGATCCTGACACACTGATATTTCGAGACCCCTGCAGTAGGCCAAACACCAGCCGCGCTGTGACCGATTTCCCTGATCCCGATTCACCAACAAGTGCTACTTTTTCCCCGGCGCGCAAATGAAGCGCCACTCCCTTTAGTGCCTCTTTCATACCTCTACGGCCTCGGAAAGATGCGCGCAAGTCTCGAATTGCTAAAGTTACACGAGGCTCAATCATTGCATTATCCATCAGCATCAAAAGTTTCACGAAGACCGTCACCAACGAGGTTGAAACCAATTACAACAAGAAGTATGGCAAGTGCTGGAAATACAGTTAGCCACCATGCGTCCGGCATATATTTGGCACCATCCGACACCATCGAACCAAGGTCTGGTGTTGGTGGCTGTACACCGAGCCCCAGAAAAGACAGAGACGATGTCATCAGAATTACGAAGCCAAAGTCGAGGGTCATTTTTGTGACGATTGATGGCAAACAATTGGGAAGTATCTCGCTCAACAGTATATGTGGCACTGACGCCCCGATTAGCCTGGCGGCAATAACATACCCTTCTTGCGCTTCGGAACGGGTAACATTGTAGATGAGGCGGGAGTACCAAGGCCACCACGATGCTGTTACTGCTAGCATTCCGTTCGTAAGGGTGGGTTCAAGAAAACCCATTATGGCCATTGCTAAAACTAATGGCGGAACTGCAAGAAATACGTCCGTGAGGCGCATGAGTAGGTACTCGATGCGTCCCCCCCTATAGCCAGCAACCAAGCCTACAATTACACCGACGGGCACTGCAATTGATAATACAACCAGCCCCATTGTAAAAGAGATTCGGTAAGAAAATATAATTCGGGTGAACAGATCGCGGCCCATTAAATCTGTTCCAAACACATGTAACCTGTTCGGTGGTATTCCCAACGCTGTCATATCGCCCATTGGACCAATATCTTGCGGGAAAGGGGTAATAAATTCCGCGAAAGTAGTTGCAAACATAATACATAGCACGATAATTAGCCCACAGTTGGCTAATCGGTTACCCTGAAAGAGATATCTACTTTGTCCGTCAAATTGGGTTGCCATTATTGTTCTTTGTACGTTTCCGTCAAACGGATTCTTGGGTTCACATACAATACCAATATGTCTATAACTATGTTTGCAACCAAAAAAATAGCTGCGATGATCAATACTGTGCCAACAATAGCATCAAGATCTTTTCTGAGTATCACTTCGACGCCGTAACGCGACACACCAGACCAGACAAAAACTTTTTCAACGAGAAACGCATTTCCCAGCAATGCGGCGAAATCTAATCCTAGTATGGTGAGGGTAGGAATAAAAGCTGGCCGAAATGCATATCGCATAGCGATTGTCAGCGGGCTAAACCCATAAGCGCGGGCCATTTCGATATATGGTCTTCCGTAGATTTCTACCATATTCGAGCGGGTAATTCTTGCGGTTTGCCCAATGGCTGCCAATGCGAGTGCCGTGCCGGGCAACACCAGATGGTATATGGACTCGCGCAAAATACTCCAATCTGCCGAGAGCAACGAATCTATAACGTAGAGTCCTGTGTGGAATTCCGGCGTACGCTGATTAAACGATAAGCGGCCTTCGAGCGGAAATATTGGAATGAAGTATGCAAAACAGAGTTGGAGAATTACTGCCCATACAAACGGGGGAGTACATACCCCTAATAACGCCACCAATCTCGCCAAATCATCTCCGAGACGGCCTCGGAGATGAGCGGATACAATTCCAAGCGGCAGACCGATCACAATCATAAGCAGGCCTGCAAACAGAACTAGTTCAAATGTTGCCGAAAAAAACTGCTTAATATCGACCACCACTGGTCGGTTGGTATAAAAAGAGTGACCAAGATCGCCATGTGATAAATCTCGGAGAAAGAATCCGTATTGCACTATGATGGGGTCATTCAAATGGCGAGATGTTCGCATCGCCTGTATTTGACTTTCTGTGGCAAGCGGCCCGAGGGCTATCCGAGCAGGATCGCCTGGGATCACTCGAGCCATCGTGAATATCAATATTGAAATTCCAAACATTACTACGCATGATGCAAGCACTCTACTCATTAGGCCGGACAATACTTGTTTGATCATTATGAAATGTTACGCCACAACTCGCAGTGTAATGGGCATAAAGTCCTGTGTTATCCGACGAATATGTAATCGTCTCATCTAGTACCGTTATGTCTTTGTTTGCACCAATAAGCCTTTCGGTATGCCGGCAATTTTAGTTAGAAATACCAAGGTGGGCGCGGCACGCCGTGAAAATTAATTACGATATCGCGATTTACATTACTCCCAGTGATAGAGTTTCCCGTAACATAACAATGCTTTAAATGTCTGTTTTGTACGGAAGATGTAATGTTTTGGCACGAATTTATTTCAGTACCAATGCGGACAATTATTATGGGCGGAAACACCCCGAAATCTGTTGTGCGCGCCGCGCCATTTACCTATGGGTCTAGCTCCACCAGTGCTTGATGCAGTTTGACCTTGTGTGTTATGCAATCTACACTCATCCAAGAATATTACAATTTTCTGTAATTCATTTGTTTAATCACAATGATGCCACAAAAAGCAGATTGCAATAGTAGATGATGGAGTCAGCTGGGGGCGGATTAGGCGCCCCCAGCTGACGTTTGTTATTCGACGACGTCAATTTCTCGGAAGATAAGGTTGAAGCCACCATCAAACACGCGTTTGGTGGGATCCTTTAGCGCGGGTACTTGTACGACGTCCCGCATCGCATAAATATATGTAGCCTCGAACAGGCAAATTGTTGGTGCGAGCTCTTTGAGTCGGGTGTTGAGCTGCCCGTATATTTCCTTGCGCATAGCTGGGTCCGGCTCAGACCGCCCCTTTTCGAGAAGTTCGTCTACCTTTGCATCGCTTAACTGTTCAGCAGACATCCATGTTCCCGCCAACGATGAGTGATACATGTTGTATACAAGTGAATCTGTGTCTGGGGTAACCGCGCCGACTGCAATTTCCACGGCGTTAGGTGTTGTTTCCGGCTTAGAGACCAATTCCGTCAGGAGAGCCCATGGAACTTTGGTTATGTTGACCTTGAACCCCAGCGCCTCAAAATTTTGTTTCATGAGAAGGGCATTCTTTTCACGAGCAGGCGTTTCGGCAATCCAGGCAATTTCTAGGGGTACGTCACTCGGTTTGTACTTGCACTTAGAAAGTTCTTGTTTGGCTCTTTCCATGTCCTGAGCGTATACGGGTGAATCGTCGTGGCCTAGCATTCCGCTTGGAATTGGCCCATTCGCTGGGATTCCTATACTAAACTGCTCGTTAACCCTAAGGAAGGCTAAGGCGGCAGCGTAGTCAACTGCATAAGTGAGGGCTTGGCGGCAGTGGACATCGTCAGTAGGCGCTCGCATCGTATTTAACTTGACATACTCGCCGGTTGCACCACCCTCTGAATACAGTGCCATCCCCTTTTCTTTAGCTAGGGCACTAAGAACCTCTGGTGGTAGCCAGAGGCTTGAAATTTCATGGTCCCCGCGAGATAGTGCAGCGCGCACGGTTGCCGCTTCCATACCGTAACGATATTGCACACGATCAGGGGCCTGGGTCGAGAAACCCATAAAGTGATCCGGAAACTTAACCATCATTGTTTCAGACTGAGGGTTCTGGTTTTCCACCATATAAGCGCCGGTTCCTGCGCTATGCGAGGATAACCATTCAGCACCGTAGTCTCCATATTCTCCGAATGTGCCATCTTTTTTGTGGGTCATCACTGTCTTTGAATCGACAATTGGAACCTTAACTAGTGCCGCTAGAAAAGGCGCATACGCTGCTTTCAGAGTGAATCTGACCGTTAGAGGGTCAATAGCTTCCACTTTGTCTACTCGATCAACCAGTAAGTTGGAAAAGCCCTGTCCCATAGTCATCAAACGGTTGTAAGAAAATACTACATCGTCGGATGTCAGGGTATTTCCGGAATGAAATCGGACGCCGTCGCGCAGCTTGAAGGTATAGGAATTACCCTCAATTTTCCAGTCGACCGCAAGCAACGGATCTACTCCTGGAGTTCCGCGCTTGGGGTAGGTCAGGGTATCGTATAGGTTCACCATCAAAACAGTGTCCGCAAAGTCAGTAGCCTTGGCCGGATCTATTTCACCCACAGGTGATTCATCTAAACGAAGAATTCGCTCTCTCTTGGGTGTTTCAATTGCGGCGGTTGGTTCTGCTGTCTGACCAGCTGGTGCAGCGCAAGCCACAATAACTAGCATCATTCCAGCAACTGTAAATTTCCCAAAAACTTTCATTATAAAAAATCTCCTTAATTTTTGATTACAAGTTTGTCTAATTACACCAATCCAACACATTTGCTCGCATTATCGATGCCTCCTGTTTTTTTATGAATACTGCCCTTCGACCAAACTCGACAATATGGCCTTTATGCCCCGCATATACAAAACTTCCTGCAACTGCCCCGTGTTGCCACTTAACATAATTCGGTATCAGATACCCTTTCTGGAACATGACTTCTCAGGTGTCGATAAAAATTCAAAGAGTCTCATCCAGATTGCGTCGCCTGGCTTCCAGCGCGAACTTCGCTGCGATATCGTCCAGCCAAGCCACGAACTCGTCACGATTACTCATCACTTTGTACTTTTCACGTTCAAGCTCCGGCTGTATGGCCTTCAGAAAATCGTCATCAAATGAGCTGGCTAACAACCTGTCGACGGCATCAATCATTCGGAATGGGCCGTAGATCGCAGGCTCGTCCACTATATCACGCGCCGCCGTCACCAGAAAAGTTGCAAGCCTAAAAGCTGCGTGGTTTACTGTACTGCTCAAGGTTTGGTTACCTCCCATTGTTCACCACCCCATGCGTCCACAAACACCACTTGGTTTGGTGCCTTTGGGGAGGTTGAAGGCACTGCAGCTGGCCGGCCAACAGCCGCAAGCCAATCGACCCGGATGCTGGCTGGAAGATCAAGCACGGCGCGGAGCGCCGATTCGTTCGAGCATCGAAACAGATAACAGCCAAGTCCCAGACCAACCGCTGCCAGAGCAATGTGCTCAGCCGCCGCTCCTGCATCAATTCGAGAGAGGTGATCGCGACCCTGTGTACCCATATGATATGCAGCACTATCAACATCAGTTAATATAAGGATAATGGCTGCAGGTAGTGTGCCGATGTAGCTTGGTGACACTTCGACAACAGTCTTCACAAGCCGTGGATTTTTGACGACAATCAGAAATCTCGAGGGCTGATTACCTCCGACTGGCGCGCGTGTCGCAGCCCATGCAAACGTCCTCAGTGTTTGCTCGTCAAGGGGCGCAGGCTCAAAATACCGGTGCATTCTGCGCCGTCGCATAGCTTCAAGAACATCCATTTTAATTTGTGCCACCGTTTGTTATTGTACTGATTCTCATTGTTTTGTCAAGGTTAGCTTTACAATCAAATTTTGGTTCGTCGCGATGCGATTTAGTCTAGATTCAGCCGAGGAAACAGCTTAGCTGTAGGCTTACACAAAAATGTGTACATATGGGGTGGATCGGGGGGTCTGAAGTTACTGCAACTGGTTTCAGTGTAGCACTCCTCTGAAAGATCCATAAGAATGCGCGGGTGGTGTGGCTGCGGCGCGAGGTGATGGCTCTCGCGTTTATTCAGTTGCGACTGACGATGGCTGAGGCGTCACTCGTTTGTTGCGTTTACGCCAAGATCATAGCGCACTGGATCGAGCGCTGTAGGAAGGCGGTGCGGCAAGGCATGCTCGACCGGTCGTTGGGCCCACATCAGTGGCATTGGCCAACCGATACGACGTTAATCGAGACTATGATTGAACTCCATCGACTACACTCGGGCGGACAGCACATGACGCTGCAGGCTCGAATATCATCAGTAAGCGTAAACCGGGCGCTCCGCAACGCCAGTTGGCTGCAGCTTGCGCACCGTGATCCAGTCAGACTGTTGTGGCGCAATACGCGCTAACACCCTGGCAAGTTGAGACTTCTGGATAGCAAGTGCATGAGGCGTTCCAACCTGATCGGTTACCGTGTGAGCGGCGACCACAGAAGACAACGCAATAGCTTGGGTGTCGGGCAGGAATATGTGCATATCTGTATTAATGGATCTGCGCGCAACAGCGATAGTAAAAGCTTCCCCAAGTAGAAGGCAAAAAGCTTCCGCCTCCCTAAGCGCCGCTGTCGCTAATTTAACGGTCGTGGCACTGCCCCCATATGCGTCATGACAGATAACGGCACATCCTATTACGCCACCGCTTTACGCGATGCCTGCGAGCATCTTTGGTTGCACTTTGTTCGCACCAGACCATTAACCGCAAGGACTGGTCGCTGTCCTTGGATGATTTGTGGTTAATCGATGCACCCGGCACATATAGACGAAGCTATTATGCATTTGACTCAACTATCAAGTAGTAGTAATATATAGAAACTAGGTAATCAAGAAATTGCGAGTTAGTTACATAACACAATGAGTGCTTATTCCGAATTCACTAAAGCTCTTGCTTCTGACAAGCAACAGCCTGACGCCGCTTTTGTTGGGCTATTAGAGTTGACTCAAGCAGTTGTGGGCGCAAAACTTTTCACTATTATGGTTTACGATGGCAAATTGGGTCTCGCGAAGCGAAAATTTTCAAACATGCCGGATTACTATCCCGTGTCGGGTACGAAACCTGCCAATACCACCGACTGGTCCCGGCAAGTAATAGACTCAAAGATGATGTTTGTGGCTAATGATATCGAGGCGATTGCGGCTGTGTTCGACGATTACTCGCTTATTCAATCTCTAGGATGTGAATCCGTAATAAATGTTCCGATCGTGGTCTACGGCGAGGTTATTGGTACTATAAATTGTTTGCATGAGGCCGGTTTCTACACGACTGATAAAGTGGCAGCTGCTGAAACGTTGAAGATGCCTGGTGCTGCTTGCCTGTTGCTAAGCGAGTGCATATCAAGAAGGAAGGTTTCATAATGGACGGAAAAACAATACGCATAGCTACAGATGTTGGTGGAACTTTTACCGATTTAGTCTATTTTGAAACTGATCAGAAAAATGGGGCAACTCGGATTACGACTGCAAAAACGGACACCACTAGCCCCGATTTTGAAAACGGTGTTCTAAATGTTCTTGAAAAAGCAGGTGTTGAGCCGAAAGCCGTAAATTTTTTTGCCCACGGCACTACCGTCGTGATTAACGCGCTGACAGAGCGTAAGGGTGCAAAAGTTGGTTTGATCACTTCGGAAGGGTTTCGGGATGTTCTTGAGATTGCGCGAGGTAACCGCCCTGACTTTTTTAACCTGCATTACAAAAAGCCAAAACCATTTGTGCCACGGAACCTGCGTCGTGAGTTGTCCGGCCGAATTTCCTATAAAGGTGTGGAAATAAAGCGGGTTGATCTTTCGGGTCTTGAGGAAATAGTTGATCATTTTCGTTCCGAGGGTGTGGAAGCGATTGCGATCTGTTTCCTTCACTCCTATGCAAACCCAATGCATGAAAAGATGGTTTTCACTGAAGTGCATAATCTATGGCCAGATGTGTCGGTTGTCTGTTCACACCAGATTACGCGAGAATGGCGGGAATACGAGCGCACCAGCACGACGGTGCTATCTGCTTATGTGCAGCCGATTGCGGAGCGCTATCTTTCCCGGCTTGACATTAGCCTTAAGGAAAAAGGTTACATCAACAGTCCTTACATTATGCAGTCTAATTGTGGGGTAGCATCGCTTAAGTTGATTCAACAGATACCTGTCGCCATGGTTGAATCAGGTCCGGCTTCCGGTTTTTGGGGCGCAGCCGAACTTGGAAAGTTAATTGGTGAGCCAAACGTATTAGCCCTTGATATAGGTGGTACGTCTGCAAAATGTTCGCTGATCGAGAATGGCCAGGTTAAAATTAAGACCGATTATTGGATTGAGCGTAACGAGACTACTGCAGGCTATCCGATCTTGGTTCCAGTTGTGGATCTTGTTGAAATAGGCAATGGTGGTGGCTCGATTGCTTGGGTTGATGACTTTAAAAAATTGCACGTTGGACCTCGTTCGGCCGGTGCGGCTCCCGGTCCGGCTGCTTATGGTCGTGGTGGTAACAATGCGACAACTACGGATGCGAATCTGATTCTTGGCCGGATCAACCCAAATTATTTCTGCGGGGGTGAAATTACAGCTGACATGGCGGCATCTCAAAATGTCGTAGCGTCTGTTGGGAAGGATCTGGGAGTCGACGTTTATGAGGCAGCGCGGGGCATAGTTCGTATTGCCAATAATAATATGATCAATGCTCTGAAAATGGTATCACTGAACCGCGGCCATGACCCGCGCGAATTTACCCTTATCGCCTTCGGCGGCGGCGGTGCAATGCATGCGGTCGCGCTGGCGCAGGAACTTGGCGTCAAAAAAGTTGTTGTGCCTGCAGCTGCAGCCGTATTCTCTGCCTGGGGAATGTTAATGTCTGATTTGCGTCGTGATTTCTTTTTGACGCGTCTTGTCGACCTCAAGATGGGTTCTGCGGCGGAAATCGAAGCCCTATTTGCTGAGACCGAAAGAACGGCATACAACCAATTTTGCGAAGACGGTATTTCGCCAGATAAGATCACGATGATCAGATATGGGAAGTTCCGCTACCAGAATCAGGAACACACCACGGAAGTTCAGATTTTGGGCGATGTAGTTAACGAAGGTCAGATTTTAAGCATAGCGGCGGCGTTTCATGCAGCTTATGAGCGCGAGTATACCTACCGGCTAAGTAATCCTGTCGAATTGGTTGGCATTCATGTGGTTGCTTCCGCCGAAGTTGGCAAGTTGACAATGAAAGAGCGGCCGACCTCTGGGTTGGAGGCTCACTTGGCGCTTAAGAGTATGCGGAAAGTAGATTATGCCTTGGAGGGAATTAGGGAAGCGGCAATTTATGACGGATCCAAACTCGAGCCTGGCATGACATTCCGCGGTCCGGCAATCATTGAAGATCCGGGAACGACCGTCGTAATTCACCCTGACGACATCGTCAAAATTGATGGGTATGGCAACATACACATAACACTTGCAGTAGCAGCAGGTACAGATGTGACTACTGTTACAAATAACCCGATTACCATTGAAATTATTCAGAGCTCGTTACAGGCAACAGCAGACGAAATGTTTGTGGCTATGAAGAAAACGGCAATGAGTTCGATTATCTATGAAGTGCTTGATATGGGCACTGGTATCACAGATAGCAAGGGGAAGCTCGCGTCCTCCGGAGCAGGCATTCCTGCATTTATTGGAGTGCTTGACAAGGGCGTGCAGTTTTTGGTGAATAAATTCACATCGCCAGGCGAGATTGAGCCTGGCGATGTGTTCGCTACCAACGATCCTTACCATGGTGGCGTGACGCACCTTAATGACATTGTTGTTATGATGCCCGTTTTTGCTGAAGACCATATTATCGCTTGGACAGCGAATATCGCCCACAATTCGGATGTTGGCGGCAAGTCTCCAGGCTCACTTTCCGTTGATGCCACCGAGATTTTTCAAGAAGGGCTGCGTTTGCCTGCAATCAAATTGATTTCCAGAGGCGACCCTATTCTCTCAGTCTTCGATATTATTAAAGTTAACTCGCGCATGGCTGATGTGCTTGAGGGTGATCTGTGGGCCGCAATTGCATCAGTGCGCATTGGTGAGAAGCGACTTTCTGATCTTGCCCACAAATACGGTGTCGAAACTTTTGAAAACGCAGTGAAATCGTTCATGGATTTTGGCGAGGAGGTGTCGCTTGCCGAACTAAAGAAACTGCCCCACGGAACTTTCGAACTGACCGAGGAGCAGGACAACGGTATTTTCTACAACGCAAAAATTACGATTTCGGCGACCGAATTTGTCGTCGACCTGCGGGACAATCCGCCTGAAGACCACGGACCAGCCAATACGAGCCGCGACGGCGTAATGGTCTGTGCACAAATGATATTTAAGTCCCTGACTGATCCCTATTCGCCGTGCAATGAGGGCTCCTTCCGGCCAATTAAACTTCTTGTCACGGAAGGGACGGCATTTCATGCTAAAGAACCCGCAGCACTGGGATTTTATTTTGAAACAGAGGTGCGTGTGTATGATTTGTTCTGGCGATGCCTTGCCACACACGTTCCGGAACGTTTAGCGGCAGGTCATTTCGGGTCTATTTGCGGGACATTTATTGGTGGTATCCATCCTGACACAAACCGCCAATATACGATTATCGAGCCCCAGGTTGGTGGATGGGGTGCTAGCCATGGACGCGATGGCAACAGCGCGATCTTTTCTGGCTTTCATGGTGAAACTTACAATTGTCCGGCTGAAATTTCTGAAGCTCGCAACGGCCTAATTGTGGACCGGATGGAATTGAACCTTGAACCCGGTGGGTATGGACAATGGATCGGCGGACACGGCATAAGAATGGATTATCGGGTCCGGGCCAATGGGTCGTACCTTACGGTTGGCTTTACGCGTTCTCGTATTTTGCCTTGGGGCCTCGACGGTGGAAGTGAAGGTTCGCCAAATTATGCTACTGTGATTCGCACTGATGGGACTAAGGAAAGGTACGCCTATGTGTCGGGTGTTATTGTAAACAAGGATGACATTATACGTATCGTAACCGGGGCTGGTGGTGGATTTGGTGATCCAAAAAATAGGAATCACGCGGCGATACAAGAGGATATCCGCAATGGCTTTCTTACGGAGGAACAGGCCACGACGGTGTACGGCATGGAGTTGGAGATCTGAAAAATAGGATAATGCAATGACAACAAGTCCAAGCACCAAGATCATGTACTTGAGCCCGCTCGGCACAAGTGAATATGACCAGATTTTTGCCGGAATGGCTTCGGAGTATAAATTAGCAGAGACCGAAGTACATATCACCTCTTTGAATCCTGCGCACGGTGCATTTTCGCATATCGAGTTTCGCTCGTACGAAGCAATTGTGACGCGTGGTATTGTCCGCGCGGTACGTGCGGCGGCGAAAGAAGGCTTCGATGCATTGGCGATCGGATGTTTTTACGACACTGCGCTTTATGATGCCCGCGAAGTGTCGGGTGACATGATTGTTACCGCACCCTGCACGGCGGCGTGTGAAATTGCGGCTAGTCTTTCCAATCGTTTTGGCATCATTGTTGGGCGCCGCAAATGGGTCGAGCAGATGCATAGTATTGTGCGCGAGAACGGCCACGCGCACCGGTTATCTGGTTTCTATCACGTTGAGTTAGGTGTAAATGATTTCCAAACGGATCATGGTGAGACTTGTCGCCGGCTGATCGCCGCAGGTCGCAAAGCTGTTGAAGAAGACTACGCAGAGGCGCTAATACTTGGCTGCACACTGGAAGTCGGTTTCCATAAAGAGATCGAAAAATTACTGGGTGTGCCAGTGATTGACCCATCGATCGCAGTCCTTAAGCGGGCGGAATATGGTGCGGTACTGAAGAGGCAGTGTGGCTGGATACCTAGTCGCAAGTGGTCGAGCGAGGCGCCGTCGGAAGAGGAAATTGCACGGTTTGGAGGATTCGGTGACGACGAGGTTTTTGGAAATCGCCTAATACTGAAGGCAGGGTAACGAGAGCAATAATTGAGAATTGTAAATTGCTGTCTCGGAGTGTTATACACTAGACGATGATGGGAGTACTATGAGTTTCGACGCAAAACAACGTTTGGCGGAGGTTCGAGTGCAAATGCGAGAAAAGGGTGTGGACCTCATAGCAGTCGGACCCGGTTCGCACATGGAGTGGCTCGTCGGATTTCATCCCCACCCAGACGAACGGCCATGCATGCTGTTAGTTGGCTTAAAAAAAGAATTTTTTCTTATGCCGTACTTGAATGCACAAGGTTCACGCCAAAACACGGATATCGAGTTTCATACATGGGGTGACACCGAAAATCCGGCGGATGCCCTTGTAGTAGGTCTATCTGATATCGGTGCAACGAGAGCATCTGTGGTTGTCCTTGACGAAGCAATGCGATTGGAGTTCGGATTACTTCTGCTCGACGCGTTACCGGATGCACAACACCGGTTTGCAGAGGACACATTGGGTGTATTGCGGATGCGGAAACAAGACCGTGAAATTAGTGTACTGAAGATGAACGCCCATATCGCGGATGTTGTACTACAGAAGGCGTTTGCTGCCATAAGGCCTGGGATGACTGAAATTGATCTTGCAAGAGAAATCCGAGAACATTTTGCTGCGCATGGTGCGGACACGGAATTTACTATCGTAGGCGCAGGACCAAACGGCGCTTTTCCACACCATCAGAGTGGACAACGAAAATTTCACGCGGGCGACTCCATTGTAATCGACATTGGAGCGCGCAAGAATGGGTTTCCGAGCGACATCACGCGTATGGCGGTTGTTGGATTCCCACCAGAGGGCTACAGCGAAATTCACATAGTAGTGGAACGTGCTATACAGGAGGCACTAAAAGCTGCGCGTCCTGGTGCAAAGGCATCGGATGTGGACCGTGCGGCGCGAAATATCATCTCTGAATCTGGTTATGGAGATTGTTTTTTGCACCGCACCGGGCATGGGTTAGGCGTTGATGGTCATGAGCCACCATACCTGTCCGCTACCTCCCGGACAATCTTGGAGCCGGGTATGGTGTTTTCGATTGAACCCGGCATATATATCCCGGGGCGGTTTGGTGTCAGACTTGAGGAGATTGTAATCCTGCATGCGGATGGGCCGGAGATTGTCTCAACGTTACCTCGCGATTTATTTGTAGCGGCGATCTAGAACGGTTGCCGTGCGTTGACTTGATATGGTCACCATAGCGATAGCTGGGTACTGCGGTGTCACTAGCTCACCGCATTACAGGATATCGCTAAGTTGCTAAATTATTTGCTGCTCACGCACCTTTGACGACTTGCATAGGTGTCGGGTGGGTTGTTATAGTGGTCCAAACATATGCTGTAATGCATTTGCACCATCTGCAGTACTCGAACATCGAGATTAAAAATCAGCTTCTAGCTATGCCTTGTATCATCGGCAACTCCCCAATGTTCGCTCCAGCTCACAGTACAAGGAGTTAGGCGTATTGCTTTGCATATTGCTGTGGCGACAGACTCTGAAGTGCGTGATGAGTCTGATCAAGGTTGTATCGTGCAAACTAGGCTGCTGAGATCTGTTTCGCTTCTTGAATCACCGCAAACGATTTGGCTTTCCGGAAATCTTAGCGTTAGGTGTGATTGAAGCACTAAATGCATGTGTATGTTACTGGTTTTCCCCCTTGATATTGATCTAGTGCAATCTTTTGCTATTGGCCCTAGTCAGTGCGACACAAAATCAGACGTTTATCATGGTGGATAATCAGTTGCACGGCACGGTGTGGCAGGAGCAAGACCTTCTTGACGATTACCTATTCAGAGGCTATTAGGTATGTAACCCCCCTCACAAATCTCCGCGGTTGTATTCACTCAGAATAATCTATGTGCGAAAGATTTTGCTTTATGTAGGCTTGTTACTTATAAAAGTTTAGGATCAGATTTGATTGCGTGAGGGTGATTGCGCCAATGGCTGTGTAAGTTGGGTTGGTACCCATGCGAATGTTTTGCGGGAATATTCTGGCCGCGAGTGTTTCCCTAAGTGCAAGATTGTTGTACTGTGTTGGTTTGGTCATTTGGATTGGGATCGCGATTACAAATCAAGTTTCTAAACTGAGCGCTCGTGATTATCTGTACCAATATAAGCAGGGAGCAACGGCACCGTATTATGGAGCGAGACAAGCGTGTATGCGCCAAAGCTTGAGTGTCCATCAAGCATGTGGGTATATCCGGAAGGTTGTACTCTAAAATTTGGCGAAATTGGGCGCGAGAGGCTGGTGTTCTCAATCAGAGTAGGCGCCATATATCAGCGACCGCAAGCATGCACTATTGGTGGGTGATCCTTGTTCTGTTGGTGGGGCATGGGGGAATATTTTGTTTGGACTATCTGGAGCCGGGAGCAAGCCGCTTGTTATATGCGATTTGATGGCACGTCATGCATCAGTCCTGAGACCATTGATATCTAAATAGACTTTCAAACTTGAAGCACCTTACGGCGGTATTTGAGAATGCCGATGTCGCGCGCGTCATGGCTTTGGTCATTTTAGTAGCTTACGATTGCTAAGGTTTGCAAGAAATACTGTTTTGTGTGCATTGAATTGTGTTTTGGCTAGTTACCGATGTTACCTTACACTATGGGAAATGCTTGCAGATTTATCTGCCTGCTGTCTGTCAATCTGACCGGTATACTTCCAGTCAGTTGAGTTTTACTTTATTTTTGTTAATAACACCCATACGCGCGGCGTGCTGATTGCGCTGGCCGGCACAACGGCGTGGGCCACCACCGGAATCTTTATCAGTGTGCTGCTGAACCGCTATCAGCTGGCGCCGCTGGCGCTGGCGTTTTGGC
>Ga0209553_1000271_pt1 | contig 27449 bp, 23 predicted proteins | sample LauGreFBDMM110DN_2_FD_188217 | JGI IMG/M metagenome (GOLD analysis project Ga0209553, IMG submission 188217) | Freshwater lake microbial communities from Lake Michigan, USA - Fa13.BD.MM110.DN (SPAdes) (version 2) | ecosystem: Environmental > Aquatic > Freshwater > Lake | place: Lake Michigan...
ACCTTGTTGTCCTTGTTGTCCTTGTTGTCCTTGCTGACCTTGTTGACCCTGCTGGCCTTGTTGACCCTGTTGTCCTTGTTGACCCTGCTGACCTTGTTGACCCTGCTGCGATTGTGAACTTTGTTGGCCGCGTGACAGTTGCTGTGCCAGCTGTGCCACCTCCTGGCTCAATTGCTCCTGTTGCCGCATAAGCCGCTCCAGTTCCCGCCGCCTTTGTTCTTCAGTCAATTGCTCTTCGCGGCGTGCCAGATTGCGCTGTGCCCGGGTCAGGCCTTCTTGCCGACGTGCCAATTCCTCAAGCTTGTTCGCTTCTTCGCTGCTCTGTTGCGAGCCGCCACCGCCAGCACTATTCGGAGTCTCGTAACGATTTTCCAGCTGTCCCATTTCCATTTCGAATAGCTCGCGCAGGTCCTCACGTTCCTGTTGCGCACCACCGCCGCCACCACCGCCACCGCCCTGTTCCATACTGATGTTGGTGCGGTTGATATTCGCCTCTGCCTTCAGAATAAATTGCAGCGCGAGTTGTTCCGGTTTGAGGGCACTAGTTATTTGTTCTATGTCCAGCTCCGCCGCCGCCAGATTCATCTGTTCAATGGCGAGTGAAAGATTTTCTACCGCGGCATCATAGCTGGAATCGGAAAAACTCAGGCGTTCCGCCAGGCGATCGATGGACATACGGGCACGTTCGGTTGCCTCGCGCTGAGATTCAGCAATAATTTCTGCGTCAGCCGCGAATGCATCGGGGGATACCTGACTCTGTCGATTCTTTAATTTCCAGGTTGCGGCGATAATATCTTTCTGCACCGATACTAGTGCACTGCTTTCTGCGCCACCACCACCGCCGCCACCGCCTCCACCACCGCCCTGCCCAGCGGAACGGCGGAATTCCTGATCGGTGGGAATTACCTGGAGAAAATAGATATCGGAGATAACTTCGTTGGGACCGGTGAGGCCATTGTTGTCAGCCAAGCTCAGGAAGTAACTGACAAAATCACCGGGCTCCACACCAAGCTCTTCGAGATAAATCAGCTCATTGCCGGCAACTTCGCGCACGTTAGGTTCTGGCAGAAAATCCACTTCAACTTCATCTGCGCCAACCACGCTGTAATTAAGCGTAAACCGGCTGAGTCCGTAATCGTCACTCGCGTCAATCTCGAGTACAACTTCTTCCAGAGGCATAACTTCCTGATCCTTGCCGGGGCGCTGCAATGCGAGTTCTGGCGGGGCATCAGGAATGGAGCGAATAAAATAATCGAGGGGATTTTTGCTCTGGAGTGCGTCATGGTCAGTAGCCGCGATGCGGTACACGCCGTCCTGGGTCACGGTGAAACGACCCCTGCCAATATTTCCGTCTATGCTTAGAGCCAGGGCTGGGTAATCAACCACAGCAGCAAGGTCGGTCGCATCAGGATCGCGATAGCTGGCATCGAATTCAACTGTCGCTTGCGCGATGCTCTTGTTGAACGTAATCACGAAGTCGACTTCAGTTCCTTCGGGCACAACCATGTCGCCGCTGTCTTCTTCGAGCAGGTCCGCTATACCGGTATAGTCCGGATAGTCAAACGCAATATCGATTTTTTCCACCTGCGGTAAATCGAACAGTTGAATGCGGTATTGGGCTGAATTCTGTTCGCCACGCTCATTAAAAGTAATGTAGTACGTCGTATCTTCTTGCAGCGCAGGAATATAGTAGCTGTAGGTGGCAGTCTCACTGCCACTGGCGTCACGGTTCATGGAGACGTCGCGCCAATTCACATTGTCATTCTGCATACGCAGGTTGATGGAGTTTGGCATTGCATTCACAACGCGGGCGACAATAGTAACGCTATCGCCACGTTGCAATTCGAGGTCGCCAGGCTCAACCGATATTTCGATATCTGCCGGAATTTCCACAATCGTCACGGGCTCACTGATTGCGAACGGCCAGGCCAGCCGACTGGCGGAGTTATACAGAGATTCCGAGAGCAGCAACACCGTGCCGACTGCAGCTACCACGCCAACCGCTGAGGCGAACGACAACCACGAGCCGCGCGCCGGGGTAACAGCCTCGACTTGCGCCTGCTGTTGTTGCACGTGTTCCTGAGCGTCCTGCCAAAGCTGCTTGATAAATTGCTGGGAAACGCCGCGCTTGCCGTGCAACAGGTCCTGCTCGGTGAATTCAAGCGAGGTGAGCAGCCGCTGCTCCAGATCTGGAATATGGTCTTCAACATAATGGGCCAGACGACGATCATCAGTCTGTTGCCGTTTCAGTGTTGAAAGGAAATACAGCAACAAACCAATCGCCAGCGCTACGGTGACCGCAAATACAGCAGTCGTGGCACTCTTGTTCAATTCGATCCAGGCACCGAAGGCACTGGCAACGAGCACCAGCATGGCTAGCGCCATGATGAAATAACTGCCCTGCTTCAACAGGAAAAGAATGCTTCGTCGGCGACGAAGATTTCTTAGAGTTTCTCGCAGACTATCGAAAGTGGGGGTCGACATAGAGGCTATTCTGGCTAGTGGAGTAATGTCAGATGATGGTATTTCTCCTGACCGTTCGCTTATGCAGATTGTTGCAGCCTTGCGGGTTCAACTATCCCATTAACCAGCCCAGAAAAGCAAGCCATTCAGGGCGCGGATCAAGGCTATCCGGGCACTGCCGCCACTGGTCGCAGAGTCGCCACAATCTGCCTCAAAATTGCCACTATGACGCAGGCAGCGGGTCCGGTTTGCAGGCAATCGGTTTCATACACATACGTTGAATCCGGCTATTCCAGTTTGGTGCAGCCCATCTCCAGCGGTCGGTAATATGCTGAATTCTCGGGAAACACCCGAATGTTACTCTGCGTTACGGTGTGCACCAGGTCTGCTATGGACTTGTGCAATAACAGATCCTGCAATGTCACCATGGTGGGTCGTGGCAACACCAGTTTCTGCTCAGCCGCTTCCTGCAATGCCTGGCGGGGAGATATCCAACGATGCTCCAGAATTTCATCGTTATCGACTTGCACTGACACCGCAGTTGTAATCGGATAGATAAAAAACCAGGTGCAAAAGCGCCGCGCCAACTTTGGCGGTGTGGTCCAGTGCGCGAGATGAATCAGCTGCGATTCATCCAGTTCGATGCCAGCCTCTTCACGCGTCTCTCGCACCGCTGCCTTCAGTGCGGCCGGATATTCCAGTGCGGGATTACACCGGGCGAAATCCTGCGCATCGATACGGCCACCAGGAAATACCCAATGGCCACCATGAAACACGAGCGTGGCATTGCGTCGCAACAACAACACTTCGAGCTCTGCAGATTGCAATCCAGTTCTGACCAGTACTACTGTCGCAGCAGGAACTGGTTTTAATTCACGCTCTGGTGACATTTGCAAATCCGTAGCTGGCATTGTTCAGAGTTGCATCATAACCAATTCGCGCACGGGACAACTAGTCATGCGTTTGCAGGACGGGTGCTGATCGGCATAGAATCGCCGGCTTTGACCTGGCTTGGATAATTTGGAAATCATTATGAAAATTGGATTTGAGAACCGCGTGGCAATCGTAACTGGCGCCGGTGGCGGCTTGGGCAAACAACACGCATTGGAGTTAGGTCGCCGTGGCGCCAAAGTCGTGGTCAATGATCTCGGTGGCGCCGTTGATGGCAGCGGTGGCTCCACCTCAGCCGCGGAATTGGTGGCAGAGGAGATTCGAGCAGCAGGCGGCACAGCGATATCGAATGCAGCGTCAGTTACGGACATGGCAGCCGTGCAGGCCATGGTCGACGGGGTCATGCAAAAATGGGGTCGCATCGACATCGTCGTGAACAATGCTGGCATTCTGCGCGACAAGACGTTCGCAAAATTAGAGCTATCTAACTGGCATGCCGTGATTGATGTGCATCTCACTGGCAGCATGCATGTTACTAAATGCGTGTGGCCAATCATGATCCAGCAAAACTATGGTCGCATCGTGATGACCACCTCTACTTCCGGATTGTTCGGTAATTTTGGCCAGAGCAATTACGGTGCCGCCAAACTGGGTCTGGTTGGCTTCATGAATACACTGCGTTACGAAGGCGCCAAATTCCAGATTCACACCAATGCCATTGCACCAATCGCGGCGACACGCATGACACTTGACCTGCCCGGATTTGAAGACAGCGCCGCACGCCTGGCGCCCGAACTGGTGACCCCGGCAGTGGTTTTTCTGTGCAGCGAACAAGCGCCTAACGGCCGCATCATCCAGGCCCTCGGCGGAAAATATTATTCAGCTGACATTCGGGAAAATGCCGGAGTCGAGCTCGGCACTGGTGCCACCGTGGAAGACATTGCGGCGAACATCGATGCGATCCTGGATATGACGCACAACGTCGGCATACTGGAGCGTAACCCGCACCGGTAGCTCCCAATAAGCGCGCAATTCTGGGCTCGCGGTTCAGGCGCTCCTGGCCTGATCCGCTTGCACCCGCTTGATCGACTCGCGCTGATCCAGCAGGTCGAGCAATTGTTTGATATGGGGAACTTCCCGATAGGCGTCCCAGCCAAAGGCCTTGCGGCATACTACGGTGGCGAGGCTGACACTGAAGCGAAAATAGAAGTCGGCATAGGTGATCTGCTCGCCCGCAATATAAGGATTGAATTGCGCCAGTTTGCCCAGGGCGCGGAAGCCTTTTTCAAGTAATGCCTTCACGGCAAGCTTCTCACTGTCGCTCGCCGGCTTGCCAAAAAACACCTCGCCATACAGGCGCCGCGCCGGCAGTTCAATATAGAGTTCAAGATGGCGCATAAGCTCCTGTACCTTTGCCCGCGCGAATGGGTCTTCAGGATAGAAGGAGGGTCCGTTACCAACGGCATCAATATAGTCGATAATCACTGCAGCTTCGGTCAGAAATCCTGCATCTGTTTCTATGAACGGCACCTTCCCCATCGGACTCTTTTGCAGAAAGCCAGGTTCCTGATTCGGTCGCACATCAACTTCTTCGAAGTCCATTGCCTGCTCGATCAACACCGCTTTCACCATGTTGTAATAGTTGCTATAAGTCATGCCGTACAATTTGATCACTGACTGTTTTTTCATCGCGTCATTCCTCGCCGGCTCTGCACCAATTTCTGGCCAGAATTATGCAGCCAGTAGCAGGCAAACTACCTTGTCAGTCGATACATTGCAAAAGCCATGTCACCGGATCTGAATTCACCATGAAACCACGCGTTCTGCTGTTATCTGCCTACGCTGCGGCGAGCCATCAGCTCTGGTTCACGCGGCTGCAGTTATTATTCACTGAATATGCATGGACCATTCTTGTCCTGCCTCCGCGTCACTTCAATTGGACGATTCGCGGCAACAGCATGTTGTGGGCATTCCGCGAGCGCGAGCTATTGCAGCAACCTTTCGACCTGCTTATCGCCACATCCATGGTCGATCTGTCCAGCCTGCGCGGAATGGTGCCTGCGCTGACTTCGATTCCAACGCTGGTGTACTTCCATGAAAACCAGTTCGCTTATCCGTCTGGTGGCCAGCGTGAAGCAAATGTGGAGCCACAATTGGTGCCGCTCTATGCCGCCCTGTGCGCGGACCAGATAGTCTTCAACAGCCATTACAACCGTGACAGTTTTTTGCAAGGTGCCCTTAGTCTGTTCAAGCGCTTGCCAGATGCGATTCCGGATTCAATATTGTTGCGTCTGCAAGATAGCTGCGTAGTGCCGGTACCAATTTTGCAATCTGGACCGACACCAGCCACTGCGCGGGACCCAGATTCCGGGGCTGGAAATTCAGCATGTGGAATGCTCGAAATTGTCTGGAATCATCGCTGGGAATATGACAAGGGCACAGATCTCCTGTTGGAACTATGTAAACGCATTCGTACGGACATGCTCCCCATGCGCCTGCATATTGTTGGTGAGCAATTTCGCCAGCAACCCGTCGAGTTTCAACAAATTGATTTACTGTTAAATGCGCACGCAGCACAACTGCAGATCAGTCGCGGCCGCTTCGGATTCATCGCCGCGCAGTCAGAGTACGAGACGCTGCTAGCGCAATGCGATGTCGTATTATCCACGGCACGCCATGACTTTCAGGGACTGGCGATACAGGAGGCCTGTATGCTGGGCTGCACACCCCTAGCGCCGAACAGCCTGGTTTATCCGGAATATCTGGACAGTCGCTTCCTGTATGCAGTGGGTACTGATCACGCTGCCACTGCAACCGGATTGTGTGCCCGCCTGCAACAATGGCACGCGCAGAAAGCGGCAGGCGTAGCACTGCCGAAAACAGATTTGCAGGGATTCAGTGAAACGGCGGTACGGCCGCAATATGCGCAGTTGTTCCAGCAATTGCTGGCGACCTGCCAGAACTGATTACTGAGTGCGTTCCAGCAGCGGGAAAATTATTTTCTGTCCGATCTGGATGCGATCGAATTCCAGCTCGGGATTGTACTGACGCAGTAACCAGATTGGCGTTGAATAGCGATTGCGCGCGACGGTACTGATGTTGTCATTGCGTCTGATCTGATACTCGGCAACAGCTTGAATCCGATAATTGCTGAAGAATGCCTGTTGCTGGACTGAATGATACTCGCGTCGTTTCAATTCAAACTCGGCAATATTTACTTTCGAAAAATCCAGCCGCAAGCGTTCGCCGATAATTACTGGATCAGCGAAGGCCATGTGATTCAAACGTCGCACATCGCCGGAACTTACGCCAAGCCATTCAGCATAGTGACCCAGTGTTTCGGATGCCTGAATCTCAATACTGTTATTGGCCGCTACCGAGTAGTCAGAGGGATCCGTGGCCAGCGTTTCACTGATGCGCTCGCTGCTTGCGGCGACGTCGACTGCAGGATCGAGCGCTACCGCATCTCCTTCCACTTCCGTAAGCGTTGGCTCCAGAGTCTGGGTATCAGTCGGAATTGTCGTCTCGCTTGAGTCAGTTACTACTGCAAGCTGCTGATCCACAGTATCCTCATCTCCAGTTTGCAAAGTTGGCGCTGACGTGGCCGCAAAAGACGTGCGCATCAGTGTTGACGGCGCAGCTTCGATTCCCGGCAAAGTGATGCGCTGTCCTGGATAGATGCGATGGGGATCTTCGATGCCGCTGCTGGCCAGCAGCGCCTGTTCAGTCACCCGATAACGGGAGGCTATCAGCGACAGCGTATCACCCCGACGCACGGTGTAGATGCCGTCATCGTTGGCGCTCGCGGCGGCAACGGGTGCCGGTGCAGCGATTGCAACCGGTGGCACCGCGGGCACGCTCACCGGCGGATCAAGCACCGCCAGCTGTTGCGGAATCTCTGCTGGTATTTCCTGAGGCAATAACAGCCGTTGCCCGATCGACAGGCGATTGCTGCCGGGCAATTGATTCAAGTTAACCAGTTTCGCTACTGTGGTATCGAAACGTCTGGCAATCACTGACAGGCTGTCACCAGCAACGACCACATAGGCCACATCCGGAGTCTGAATTGCAAATTTCAAGTCGGCAGGGACCAGGGCCAGCAGATTGCCTGCGGGCACTGCTTCGCGCCGCAGCTTGAGCGGGAATCCTTCTGGAATACGCTTGTTGCCCTGCCATACTGCTGGCCGCAAGGCGGGATTGTCGGCGCGCAATTGCTCCAGACTGACACCTACCGAACGGGCGAAGTCATCGGCATCAATATAAGCATCGGTCCGCACTTCCACAAAGTTCGGGGCTGGATGCAGGCGCACATCGCCGAAATGTTTGCGGGCATCATTTTCTACCTGTAACACCGCCAGAAACTGCGCATAGAAATTGCGCGAGGCAAATCCGAAGGCCCGGCCTTTATAATTCGCAACGATGGTTTCCATGTCTGTGGTGCCCGTTTCCCGCACTGCCCGTGCCATACCCCCCGTGCCATGATTGTAGGCAGTGAGGGCCAGCGGCCAGGTACCCAGAGCCCGGTAGTTATATTCCAGCAGACTCATGGCAGCGGCTGCTGCGATATACGGGTCCATGCGTTCATCGACGATATGGTCAATGCGCATGAAGCGTTGTCCGGTAGCGCGGGTGAACTGCCACATGCCTGCGGCGGCGGCGCTGGAGTATGCGCTAGGATTGAAAGACGACTCTACGTGGGGCAGCACCACCAACTCCAGAGGCAAATCTTTTTCGCGGATTACATCATTTATATGCTGTCGATAGGCCCCGGAGCGCTCCAGTCCACCGAGAAAGCGATCTGATTGCCCCAATTGCCAGCGCACATTCGTCGCCGCATTACTCAGCACTTTGTTACTGACATTGGCCGGCCATAAGGCCAGGATGCGCTGTTGATTGTCGGTGAGATTATTGCGCTTGCCAGAGCCCAATACCCGCAGGTCGGCCTGAATGAGGGAGCGGGTTTCTTCAATGAGTTTGTTGTTGAGCGGCAGCGCCTCATACACCACGCTGAGGTATTCAGAGTCATGCAGGAACCCGCTCTCGGTATTCACTTCGGTATAAACCCGCACCCAGAAATTAATCGCGGGTTCCAGTTCGGGCGGGCGGGGAAATAGTTCGGTTGATTGGGCTTGCAGGCTGCTGGCTGACATCAGCAAGAGCAATAAATAACTGCTCTGGAACCAACTGCGCAGTGTGCACATAACACTGTTACAGCATCCGATTCCGATTTTTTCAGCTCTATTATGAATCAAGTTGGTTTTCGCTGATTGTCTGCACTGATTGTCAGGGTGTTAAAACATAGCTGTAAAAACATAGCAACATTGCGGAAACTCGCCAAGTACTAATTGACTTGACTAATACAGTGTATCGCCGCTGTGGCCGGCAACTTTATTGGGCTCGCGCATTAATTTTTGTGGTGCTGTGTCCCGTTGTACTGATTGTGGCTGACCATTCTCATGCGTCTGCTTTCGTGGCCGAATGGCCGCCACCGATTGACAGCGTCTGCACCTTGCGACCACCGTATATGACATTGACCAGCGCTCGCGTACCCCAGATCGCGGTAAACATGGAAGTTACGAGACCGATCATGAGTACCACTGCGAAACCCTTGACTGGACCGGTGCCGATAGAAAACAGCACTGCGGCAACGATGAAAGTAGTCAGGTTTGAATCGAGAATCGTGGTGAAGGCACGATCGTAGCCAGCATCGATCGCCCGCTGCGGCGGTGAACCTTCAGCCAGTTCTTCCCTGATGCGAGAAAAGATCAATACGTTGGAGTCCACTGCCATACCCACGGTCAGCACGATGCCGACGATACCAGGCAGGGTTAATGTCGCCGGAAGTATGGAAGACATGACGGCGAATATGAGCAGGATATTCATAATCAGCGCGGCATTCGCAATCAACCCGAACACGCGGTAATAAGCCAGCATGAACAGAACCACCGATGCTGCCGCGATCAGCACCCCACGGAAGCCCTGATCCAGATTTTCCTGACCCATGGAAGGGCCAATCACGGATTGCTCGACAATTGTCATTGGGGCTGCCAGTGAACCAGAACTGATCAGGCGTGAAAGTTCGTTTGCCTCTGTTGCAGAGAGCCCTGTAATTACAAATGTGCGAGGCAGTGCGGTGCGAATTGTGGCGTGACTGATCAGACGCTTCTCTTCATAAAATTCGGATTCTTCGACTTCCTCACCAGCCTCGTTGATTGAAGTAATGGTTCTTGATTTCGTCTCATTCAGCAGAATATCCATGTTACGACCGACATTTTCCCGGGTCACGCGGTTAATCTGGTTGCCCCCTTGTGCGTCCAGATTGATCTGCACTTGTGGCATTCCGTACTGGTCGAGCGTAGACCTCACATTACTTATACGGTCTCCCTGCAGGATTACATCATTGTCTACATTGATCGGGATGCCGTCGGGAGTAGAATAGGATTCATAGGACAGGCTTGCTGCGCCCAACTCCGCCTCCATATGAAACTCGAGCGTGGCGATGCGTTGCAGAAACTGGATGGCTTGTGCAGGATCCTGCACGCCGGGTAATTCCACAACTATGCGATTGGCGCCTTGCTGTTGCACCGTCGGTTCGGCCACACCCAATGCGTTGACACGATTGGCGATGGTCGTACGATTTGCCAGCAAGGTATCGCGTTGAATCTGCAGGATAGTTTCTGGCGTCATGCGCATATCCAGAATATAGAGCTCATCTGCTTCGCGATTCAGCAGCTGCAATTCCGGGAAATTATCAACAAGCTCAGCGCGTGCCTGGCTGCGATCCCCGGCATCAGCGAAGCGAATCTCAAGCTGGGTACTATCCAGCAGATTCAAGCCGCGGGTGCGGATGCGTTGCTCACGCAGAATCGTGCGGACATTGCCGAGATTGTCTTCCATGCGGCGCGCAATCGCCGCATCAATGTCCACTTCCATCAGGAAATGCACACCGCCCTGCAGGTCCAGCCCGAGATTCATCTTGCCGGCACCAATCGCCTGCAACCAGCCTGGTGTGGTTGGTGCCAGGTTGAGCGCAACAATGTAGCCAGAAGACAATGCAGTTTCGATCGCGGACTTGGCGCGTAATTGCTCTTCTACTGAATTGACTCGCAGCAGCAGTGATGTCTCATCGAACTCGAGTCCGAAAAATTCAATCTGAGCCGCTTCCAATGCCGTAGTAACGATCTCTCTATCGGATTCGTTCAGCGACAGATTGGTACTGGTGACCTGTATGGCCTCGTCATCCGGATAGAGATTGGGCACTGAATATAGAAAGCCCAGAAATACTATAAGCAGGATCAGCAGGTTTTTCCAAAGAGGATATTTATTCAACATAATGCTACTTGTCCGGCCCTGAAGCCGTTCTCCGAATGCGGGATGTTAGATCTGGGCAATGGTGCCTTTTGGCAGAGCGGCGGCGACAGATGCTTTCTGGATTTTTAGCTCCACGCCTTCAGCCACTTGAATGGCAATGTAATCATCACTCACGCGCGTGACCTTGCCGAGCAATCCACCTGAGGTGAGTACCTCGTCTCCCTTGTTAATACCACCGATCAATTCCCTATGCTCTTTGGCGCGCTTGGATTGCGGGCGCCACAGAATCAGATAAAACAGGACAAACATGCCACCAAACAGGATCAGGTTGTAAGTGAGGGAGGGTGCGCCGGGTTCCTGGGCGTAGGCAGTAGGGAATAAAAAGTTCATGGTCATTCTCTTGTTGGCTCTGTAGATGGTTCACTGGGTTTTGTTGCTGGTTTATTTCCGGGTTTTAAGCTTAGCAGTGCCCTGGACTATTTGGGCCAGTTTACCCTTGGTGTCAGCTTCCCGGTTGCAGCGGCGCTGAGCACCCCTGGTAACGGGCAATCTCTGCTTAGTTGGGCTAAATACGTGGCTTTCAAGGCGATTCTGTCAAGTTTTGCTGAGCCGCCAGAAATTGGCTGGCGAAGGCGCTCAATCTACCCTGTTCTATAGCCCCGCGCAAACCGCGCATCAGGTCCTGATAGAAATGCAGATTGTGAATTGTGTTCAGTTGCGCCCCCAGCATTTCCCGACACTTGTCCAGATGATACAAATACGCCCGACTGAAATGCTGGCAGGTATAGCAGCCGCACTGCGGATCCACCGGCGCCGTATCATCCCGATAGCGACTGTTGCGCAGCCGCAGCAAGCCCTGTGAGGTGAACAGGTAAGCATTACGCGCGTTCCGGGTGGGCATCACACAGTCAAACATATCGATGCCGTTGCATACTGCATGCACCAGATCTTCCGGAGTACCGACACCCATCAGGTAGCGCGGTTTGTCTGCCGGCAGACGCTGGCCAAGATGTTCGATCACGGCGCGCATTTCGTGCTTCGGCTCACCCACTGACAAGCCACCAATGGCATAACCATCGAAGCCAATTTGTTCGAGTGCAGCCAGCGACTGCTCACGCAAGGGCAGATACATGCCTCCTTGCACAATGCCGAACAGTGCGGCCGCGTTTTCACCATGAGCAAGCTTGCAGCGCTGCGCCCAGCGCAGCGACAACTCCATCGATTGCTGCGCGGCAGTATTGGTCGCCGGATAGGGTGTGCACTCATCAAATACCATGATGATGTCTGCGCCGAGGGCATGCTGCACCTCGATCGCGGACTCAGGCCCCAGAAAAATCTCGGCACCATCTATCGGCGAGCGAAACTTTACTCCCGCTTCGCTAATCTTGCGCATCTCACCCAGGCTGAATACCTGGAAGCCGCCGGAGTCAGTCAGGATCGGTTTGCTCCAACCCATGAACTCGTGCAGGTCACCGTGCTTGCGAATAACTTCAGTGCCCGGCCGCAGCATGAGATGGAAGGTATTGCCGAGCAGAATATCTGCCCCGGTGGCGCGTATCTGGTCCGGATTCAAACCTTTTACCGATCCGTAGGTGCCCACGGGCATGAAAGCAGGCGTAGGGATTTCACCCCGAGGAAACTGCATGTTGCCACGGCGTGCCTTGCCGTCGCCGGCGCTTACTTGAAACTGCATATGGCAATTACTACCGGGCATTTGCTCAATGCTCACGCGTTGCACGGAATTTGATATCCGGCCAACGTTCTTCCATGAGTGCGAGATTGACCCGGGTCGGCGCGAGGTAGGCGAGGTAGCCGCCACCGTCCACTGCCAGATGTTCATAGGCTTTCTTGCGGAATTCCTCCAGCTTGGCTGGATTGGTGGAGTCTACCCAGCGCGCGAATTGCACGTTAACCGGCTCATACAGGCAGTCCACTTTGTATTCATCCTTAAGCCGAAACGCAACCACTTCAAATTGCAAGGCGCCAACCGCACCCACCACAAGATCATTGTTACGTAATGGCATGAATAGCTGGGTAGAACCCTCCTCGGATAACTGGGTGAGTCCTTTTTGCAATTGCTTGACCTTGAGCGGATCCTGCAGGCGTATACGTTTGAACAATTCTGGCGCGAAATGGGGAATGCCCTGAAACTTCAGGTTTTCACCTTCCGTAAAAGTGTCTCCGATTTGAATAGTGCCGTGATTGTGCAGGCCAATGATGTCACCGGATACTGCTTCTTCGGCCTGGGACCTGTCACCGGCGCAAAATGTCACAGCATCTGCAACCTTGATTTCCTTGCCTATACGATTGTGCCGCATTTTCATGCCTTTGCGATATTCGCCCGAACAGATGCGCAAAAAGGCGATACGGTCACGATGATTCGGATCCATGTTCGCCTGGATCTTGAACACGAAAGCAGTGAAATTTGGCTCGGTGGCTTCGACCACTCGAGATTCCGTCGTGCGCGATTTTGGCGATGGCGCCCACTCGATAAAATCATCGAGCATTTCGCGGACGCAAAAGTTACCGAGTGCAGTACCAAAAAACACCGGGGTCATCTCACCCTTTAAATAAGCCGCCTTGTCAAACCGGTGGCTGGCCCCTTTTACCAGTTCGATCTGGTCCTTGAATTCTTGCGCGTCATTCCCCAAAAATTGTCGCGCCTCGGCGCTGTCGAGTCCGGCAATGCGCACATCGTTCGGAATCGTGCTGCCCTGCCCTGGCGTATACACATGAATGGTGTCGGTATAGAAGTTGTATACGCCTCTGAAATCCCTGCCCATGCCGATTGGCCAATTGATCGGCGCGCAGCGAATTTTGAGCACGGCCTCAATCTCGTCGAGAATTTCAATCGGATCGCGAATGTCTCGATCCATCTTGTTCACAAACGTGAAGATAGGTGTGTCCCGCAACCGGCACACATCCATCAGCTTGATCGTACGCTCTTCCACTCCCTTCGCACCATCGACCACCATCAATGCCGAGTCGACGGCCGTAAGCACGCGATAGGTGTCTTCAGAGAAATCTTCATGGCCCGGTGTGTCCAGCAGATTTACCACACATTCTTTATAGGGGAACTGCATCACTGAGGAAGTCACGGAGATACCGCGCTGTTGTTCCATGGCCATCCAGTCAGATGTAGCCATGCGATCCGATTTCTTGCCTTTCACCATGCCAGCCACCTGGATCAGGTTGCCAAACAACAGCAGTTTCTCCGTGATGGTGGTCTTGCCCGCGTCCGGATGGGAAATTATGGCCAACACCCGGCGGCGCTTGATGTCTTCGAGCAGTGCTTTCGTCGTCATTAATAAGAGCCCGCAGGGCATCCAGGAAATTGAAAAACAGCAGGTGGCATTGCAGAAGTCTGCGTGGCGGTAACGTGCATCCCGTAAAACCGGCGAGATTATAGCAGCAGCCACCAAGCTGAGGGAAACTTCAAGGCAGTTCTTTTAATTTGAATTGGTCCGATTGGTGCTGCCTTGGTTCCATTTCACTCCAATCAGATCAATTTCATACTACTTGTTTGGAGGCTGACTTTGGCAATGATGGTACTTGCTCTACAATGCCCTTTAATCCAACTACCCAAATGCACGCATTTCCTCTCGGAGACAATCGATGGACTTTACCCTGACTGATGAACAATTGGCGTTACAGGCATCGGTACGTCAATTTGCCAACAAGGAACTGCCGGCCATCGCCCGCGAGATCGAGGAGAGTGATCAACCCGCGTCAATAGAACTGCGCAAGCGCTTTGGGGAACTGGGTTATCTCGGCGTCAATCTCGATACGAAGTACGGTGGTGCTGGACTGTCCCATCTCGATGCCGTGCTGGTGCTGGAAGAAATAGCCAAAATTTCCATAGCCGTTGCCTTTCCCGTTTTTGAATCTTGTTTCGGTCCATGCCTGGCCATTTCCCATTTCGGCAATGCTGCGCTCAAGCAAAAAATCCTGCCAAGAGTCTGCAGCGGCGAAATTGTAGTGGCGGTATCGATGTCTGAACCTGAGGCCGGCTCCGCGCTCACTGACTTGACCACGCGCGCGCGCCGCAGCGGTGATACCGTCATCCTCAATGGCACCAAGCGCTGGTGTTCCGGTGCTGGGCACTCGGAAGCCTATGTCGTGTACTGTCGTATGGATGATGCCCCCGGAGCGGCCGGCATCGGCGCGGTGCTGGTAGAGAAAGACAGCAAAGGTTTCACCTTCGGCAAACGCGAGCAGCACATGGGCTTTCGCGGCATTTGCAGTGCCGACATGTATTTCGATGACGTGGCAGTGCCTGCGGAAAACATCATCGTGCCTGCTGGCGGTTTCAGCAAATTGATGGAGGCGTTTGATCTGGAGCGCTGTGGCAATACCACGATGTCGCTTGCGGTTGCCCAATCTGCCTTTGATTTCGTGTTGGCGTATTGCCAGCAGCGTCGGCAATTCGGCAAAGCCCTTGTGGAATTTCAGGCGGTACAGCTACAAATCGCCGAGATGAAGATGCAACTGGAAGCGGCCCGCTTGTTGCTCTATCGCGCGGTGGTTAATGCCGAGAGTGGTCTGCCCTCCATCGCCGAAAGCTCCATCGCGAAATGTTATGCCAACGAAACCGTACGCACAGTAACCGGCAAGGCGATGCAGCTTATGGGCGGCTATGGTTATTCCAAAGAATTTCCGTTAGAGCAGAAATTGCGGGATGCCTGGGGCTGGGGTATTGCCGGTGGCACTATCGACATTCAGAAAATCAACATCACCGCAGCACTGGTGGGAAAACGTTTCAATCAACGCAAATAGCACTTGCTGCAATTGGTATTTGCTGAAATTGGTATTTGCTGCAAAAAGTACCATGCTGATTGGTACCTGACGCGAGCTGTGATTAATGCAACCGGGTACCGGCGGGTTTGACCTTGTTCTCGGCGAATTCCGGATGCAGGATATCTCCGCGTTTTACCAACAACAGATCATGCCGGCTGAGACGATCATATTCATCAACTTCGCGCACATCGATATCTTCCAGCAGCACACACACCACATCATCGTCTTCCACATCGACTACGATACAGGATTTAAAACCGCTGATTGTATTCAGCGACGCGGCGGCCCCGATTTCGCAGTTATGCAGCGGGTAATAGCCTTCTGATTCTTTTAACAATCCGTACGAGGTGAATGCCACTCCGAATCCGGCCGCAGCGACTACGTGAATGATGTCGATGATATCCGGATCGGTTAGATCGATGCGCACCGTATCGGAGATGGGCAGGTTGCGACTCATTTGCTTCTGGTTAACCAGCTTCAGGAACAGGTTAATGTCCTCCTGGTTCCACTCGAGCGTCTCTTCTTGCTCAGAACGACTGCTGTCGGAGGACAGACTCAGCACGCTGGTTTCTATCGTGAGATCCTTGATCTCGGTGTCTGGCGGACACGGCACCACCATAGACACCGAACAATAGCCTTCGCTACTTTCGACGCTGAGACGCCATAAAAAGGGAATGTCGCTGGTGAGTTCTATCATTGCGCTGCTGAATTACACAAAAGGAGGGTTCGACTGGGCGCTAACATAGCATATTTAGCCGCCTGGCAGAATCAGGGCAGCATGCCAAGATCCGTCGCTTGCTTTTGCTGGCACCAGCCGGCAATCAGTACAGTTAGCAAATTCTGCTCAAGTCGAATAAAGATGATGCGCTTAACCCATTGAGTATCTTGATTATTTAAAGTTCGCTGCGGCGCCGGACTTTTTCCACAGATTCTGTGGATAAGTCGGTGCATAAATCCTGGGAAAGTGGCTGAAAGCTCGCAATTCAGGGTTGATGACACAAATTGGTCAATTTTTAGACAATGAAGTAAACTTATATAATTCAATGAGTTGCGAGTTTTTGAATTGACGAACAAAAATAAAAGCGGTGTTTTTAAGGGTTTTTCCACTGAGCTCTGATTTTTTGTGCATAAAAACGTGGGTAAAACGCGTTTTTGCCAAAGATACATTTCTTTATCACTGTTTTTATTGAAGTTTTTCAACCTATAATACCGCTCGTTCTTTAAGATTTTTCCTACAAGCACCCATTACAAGCACTTCTAAATTACGCCAAGGTTAAACGATGCCCAAACGCCGCCTACTGTTCTTGATCACCAGCCTTGCCACGCTCACGCTAGCAGTTGCATTGTTGGCGCTTGGCATCATCCGCAAGTGGCAACTGGATACAAGTAGCCAGGAGTTGGCAATCGCGCTGACTCAATCCGCACTCACCAGCAATCCTGCGATACTGCGGGAAAATGGCAGCACCGAGTGGCAGCAATCCATGTCAGAACAGGCCGTGTTGAACTATTTAGGCTTGGTACGGCAGACGCTTGGCGAATTGCGCACCATGCAGCGCATTAGTGGCAGCAGTCAGGTACCGCTTTTTATTCTCAGCCAAACTGTACCGATTGCAAGCTATACACTGGCTCTGGAATTCGCCAACACCGAAGCCGATGCCAGCATCGAGTTACGCATGCAGGATGGCAATTGGCAGATCACCAAATTCATTGTTAACTCAGATTTGTTGCTCGAATAAGAGACCGGCGGCAGCACGAAGCCCTGCGGGCTATTTAGCAGCCATTTGATAGATTGACGGCACGATGATTGCCGCGCCAATCAGCGCCAGCAACATATCTCGGTCGAGATGATATTGCAGCAAGGTAGCCTCAGGCAGATTCAGCGCAAGTATTCCCACAAAGACAATTCCAACCAGCAGCAGATTCCGTCCGAGCAGAATCGCAGCTAGCAGCAAGGCAATGGCAAACATGGCAACACGATTATCCTCTATACCAATGCGCGAAAAGGTCTCATTGGCAAAGGAGATGCCGAGCGTGATGAATATCATCACACCGTACACAAAGGGTTTAAATTGATTGGGGGCTCGTTCCATAGTGATCTCCTCAATACAACGGATCCGGCTCGAGTTGCGAAAAGCGAATCCATTGTTTGTGCTGTCAGGGTCACTATAGGTCAGGCGTCGGCAGCTGCAACGCGCCAATACCCAGAACTTGAACTGCATCATAGAAAGCTTGTGGTGCACGCAGCAATTTTGGCAATAGCCACAAAGTAGCCGTCAAAACACCGGGCAATTTTGCGGTCCAGAGCAACGGGGGAGCGAATCGGTATCACCACGAAGAGTGTGGCCATGACTGCGAACTATCGGCACTTTACTCAGCGACGACGCGCAATAATTGTTTATGGTCGCTGAGACCGTTCAAGATTTTGACGATGCCATCCTGCTTCATTGTGCGCATGCCATCTTTGAGTGCCTGCTCGCGAATCACCGACAACTCAGCCTTTTTGTAGATCATTCCTTGCAGGGTATTAGTGCCAACCAGTAACTCGTGAATACCGGTACGACCCTTGTATCCGGTATTACCACATTCTGTGCATCCCACCGGCCCCATCAGTTGGTGCGTTTTCAAATCTATATTCAGTTCATCGAACTGGTCCCTGCCGTAGGCGTTGATCAGGCCATCCAGTTCTTTCTGTTCCGGCTTGTAAGGTGCCTTGCACTTGCCACACAGGGTACGCATCAAGCGCTGCGCCAATACCCCGAGCAGTGCATCAGAAAAGTTTACCGGGTCCAGGCCAAGGTCGAGCAAACGAGTAATCGTTTCTGGTGCCGAGTTGGTGTGCAAGGTGGACAACACCAGGTGACCCGTCAAGGAAGCTTCGACGCCGATGCTGGCGGTTTCATGGTCGCGCATCTCACCAATCAGAATGACGTCGGGGTCAGCACGCAGGAAGGCACGCATGGCCGTGGCAAAGGTGAAGTCTATCTTTGGCATCATCTGCTCCTGTTGCAGACCAGGTTGGGTGATTTCCACCGGGTCTTCCGCGGTCCAGATCTTGCGCTCAGGCTTGTTGATGTGACCCAACACCGCGTGCAGAGTCGTAGTTTTACCGGAACCGGTTGGCCCCACGACGAGGAATAATCCGTGTGGGTGCGCGGAAAGGTCCACCACCCGATTATAGTTCGCAGGGGTCAGATTGAGTTTGCCCGGCGGCAAGGCACTGCCCGCTGCCAGAATACGCATCACCGCGCTCTCGCCCTGCACGGTCGGCACGGTAGCCACACGCAGTTCGAGCTTCTTGCCGCGCACTTTGAGTTTGCACTTGCCGTCCTGCGGCAGGCGCTTCTCGGCGATATTGAGCCGCGAAATAATCTTGACACGAGCGATCAGCGCCGCACAGTGTTCCTTGGGTATCTTGAGTAGTTCCCGGCAGATACCGTCAACCCGAATGCGGACAGCACCAGGCGCATTGTCCTTGCCGGGTTCGATGTGAATGTCTGACGCTCCCAGACGTTCCGACTCGGTAATGATGCGATTGACCAGTTGAATTATACCGGACGTCGCTGCAAGGCCTTCATCTTCATCATCGTCATCACCTTCATCCAGTTCAAGATTGCCTTCAAGCACATTGAACACATCATCGAAACCCGCCTCCATCTCCTCTTCTTCGCTACCGCGCAGGAACTGGAGAATGTGTTCAGGCAGACCGACCCGGAACACATAGTTGCGGGCGTTCACCACACCCTGAATTTCCATGATGCGCTGGTAATCAGAAGGATCGTCGATAAGAATTACGGCTTCTTATTTGGTTCCCGCTACCGGCAACCACAGGTTTTTGCGCAAATAGCTGACGCCGATGTTCTCCAGCAAATCGTTGGGCAGTTCATGGGCGGAGTCGTACTTCATGTAGGGAACGCGGTAATAAAACTCGAGGGACTTGCCGATCAAGTCTGCTTCGATATTGAAGTCTTCCATCAACTTGCGCGTAACTGAACCACCGTAAAGCGATGTCTTGTTTTCCAGATCTTCCAACTCCGCGCTGGTGATCTTGCCTTTCTGCACGAGGTAGTCGTACGGCCCCTGGGTGCTCTGCAGGGATGAACGGAACTGTTTCGCGAGCATCTGACACACCATCATCGCGTGTTTCATATCGCTCTTGGTAAATTCACGATCACCCTCGAAATTGATCAACTGCAATACGCCAAGCAGGATTTCATCCTTGATCGGCACCACAATCATCGACTTCACTTTCCAGCCCTTGGCCTCGGAAAAGCGCTTGTCGAATTGCAGACGCGGATGGATGTCGATCAGCTCGTTACTATCGAGCACATTTTTAATCACAAGTGCGCGCTGGCTTAGCGCTACATAGCCGGCCAGTGATGTTGGCGAGAAGGGCACCCGAATCTCAACGGAATCGTCATCATTGGGATCGCCGCCTTTGATGCTGGCGAGAATTTCCTTGCCGTTATCAACACTTTGATAAATGGTAAAGAGTTTCACCCCCCCAACAGGTTGAGGAGATCTTTCTCCACATCCTTCATGGGGGTTTTCAGTTTCTTGCTGTACTTCAGCCGCTGGTAAATCTTCGAAAGATTGGTAACAAACGGATCAGGTTTGTCCGCCGGCGCCGCTGCTGCCGTTTCAATCTCTACATCTGAAGTGGCTAAATCTGTCATAGAAGCACTCATTATTGCAGCTTACGGCCGATGTAAGTTGCCAGGACGGTTCAATTACTTATTATCCAGTTCACCTTTCCGCGAACCGTGGAAGCAAGTCAAAATGCCAGCAATTTCAATCAGTTTCAACCGATTTTTATGCTTATTATTGCTGCTGGCCCCGGCAAATTCGACGTCTGCTGACAATTTACCCACACTAAGTGCCGACCAATTGCAGTGGTTGGGTGAGCGGGTTTTCGCGAGCGAATGCAATTCACACTATGCCTGCCTCACCAGCTGGAATGAAGGTGAAACTTTCCCGTCGCTCGGCATTGGTCACTTCATCTGGTATCAAACGGAGCAGCAGGAAGTCTTCGAGGAGACTTTTCCCGCGCTGCTGGCCTGGTTACAGCAACAGGGAGCGATATTGCCCGAGTGGCTGCTGCGCCTGCCGGTAATGGATTCACCCTGGCAGTCCAGAAGCCAATTTCTGCAGGAAATCGACAGCCCTCGCACCACTGAATTACGCGAATTTCTGGTCGCTACCCAGGCCCTGCAAGTGGCCTTTATCGCACGCCGCCTGCAACAGCAGTTGCCGGCTTTGCTCGCGGTACACACCGGCAGCGCGCGAGAACTACTGACTGAACGCTTCTTCGCTGTGGCCAATAGCGCTCCGCCCTATGGCCTTTACGCATTAATTGACTATATGCACTTCAAAGGCAGCGGCCTCAATGCCGCGGAACGTTATAACGCTGCTGGCTGGGGACTACTGCAAGTGCTGGAGGCAATGACTACGAATGACCTGGCCAGTTTTGTTGCGGCAGCGGAGCTGGTACTGGCGCAGCGGGTCCTTAATGCCCCGGTAGCGCGCAATGAGGCACGTTGGTTGGCGGGATGGCAAAACCGGGTGCGCGGCTACTTGCCGCTGGACTGATAATTCCGTACCCTTCGTCACTCTTTCACCATTGCGCACATTACGCGCAGCATCTTCCTGGTGCAATCCTTTAACCTGAACTTTCACTCGTAACTCAACCCATGTCTCTCGAACGTCGCAACATTGCAAAGATGCAAGGCTATACCCCGGGCGAGCAACCGGACGCGTGCAGCACCATCAAACTCAATACCAATGAAAACCCCTATCCACCAAGCCCCAATGTGGCGGCAGCGCTCGCAGCGCTTGATATTGCGACCTTGCGTCGATATCCACCGCCCATGGCGAATGGTTTTCGTGCGGCTGCGGCGGCCCTGCATGGTGTGAGTACTGCGAATATAATTCCCACCAACGGCGGTGATGAACTGCTGCGTCTGGCAATCACCACCTTCGCCGACAATGGTGATTGTATCGCTGTTACCAAGCCCAGTTATTCTTTGTATCCAACGCTCGCGGACGTGCAGCAGTGTCGACTCGAGGAAATTCTACTCAACGATGACTGGAGCATGCCCGGGGATTTCTTGCAAAAGGCACTTGCTGCGCAAGCAAAGATGATCATCTTGGTAAATCCCCATGCCCCCAGCGGCAACCTGCTCTCTATCGAATATCTGGCCGCGCTGGCGCGGGCATTTCCTGGACTGCTTTTAATCGATGAAGCGTATGTCAATTTCGTCGCGCCCGAGCTCGAACATGACGCTGTCCCGCTTATTCACGAGTTCGACAATGTGCTGCTGCTGCGCACCCTAAGCAAGGGTTATTCCCTCGCTGGTCTGCGCTTCGGCTACGGCATCGCGGCCGAATCAGTTATCAGCCCCATGCTGTACAAGACTCGCGACAGCTACAACACTGATCTCATTGCGCAACAACTGGCTACGGCCGCAATTAAAGACACCGACTATGCCAGGGAGAATTGGGCGCGCGTGCGTGAGCAGCGGCAGTGGCTGCAGCAAGCGCTGGCCGCACTGGGTCTGCCGAGCGCACCCAGCCAAAGCAATTTCCTGCTCACTACCATTCCCGATGCTACCGGCGCCGAATCACTCTACCAGACGCTCAAGTCACGTCACATTCTCGTGCGCTATTTCAACCAGGACCGGCTGCGCAATCGCTTGCGTATAACGATAGGCAGCCCTGCAGAAAATCAGGCGCTGATCAAAGCGCTGCAAGAAATTCTGTGAATTAGCAGCACTGCGTTTTTCTGCATTTGACTTCAGCGTGTCGCAGGTTTAGAAAAGTGCACCATGACCGATCCGAAAAGCGCAGCCAGCTCCGGCAAAACCTACCACTGCCCCGACTGCAAAAAACCCATGCGCCGCATTGAGGGCAAAATGGGTCCATTCTGGGGTTGCACCGGTTATCCAGTGTGCAAAGCCACTCTGAACGATGTGGCCGGCAAGCCCTCCCATGAAGTGGATACACACTATCGTTGTCCGATCTGCACGCGCAAGCTGGTACGCGCCGACAAAGAGAAAGGTGATTACTGGTTCTGCAGTGGTTTCTCGAAGGGATGTAAAGTAACCTTGTCCGACCAGAATGGCGTGCCGGAATCTGCATATCGTTGCAAGTCTTGCGGCCAGCTTTTGGTCAAGCGCGAGCACAAAGTAACACGCGCAGTATTCTGGGGATGCAGTACTTTCCCTGATTGCAAATCAACTTTTCCTGACAAAAACGACAGACCAGATTTTGATTTTCTCACTACTAAAAATTCGTAAGAAAACTGCTGCAAACATCTCCAGCATTGTCATCGCGCTCGCCAGTCTGTGGGGCCTTGCCATGTGGCAGAATATTTCGCGCGAAGAAATTCTGCGCTTGCTGTGGTCGACTCTGTTGATGCTCGGGGTAATTGTGGTCTGTGCAATTCTGCTCATAACAATCTTCAAGTTGTTGAGCCATTTGCTGCAAAAAATCATGTCACGCGACCACGACGACCAATAAAATTCTGCTGCTTGAATTGATATTGATATTGATATTGATATTGATATTGATCAGAGCAGCGGCAAACTTCGGGACAGAATCAGTGCATTTTCCCGAGCTTGTTGCGCTCCATTTGGAGGGTAGTAATTTTTTCTCTCGCCGATCTGTGCGAATCCCAGCGAGCGATATAGCATAATTGCATTGGTGTTGGATGGCCGCACTTCAAGAAAACACTCTCTTGCTTCCAGCTTGTGGGCCCTGTCCAGCAACAACTTGAGAAGCTTGCGCCCAAAACCTTTGCGCTGGAAGGTCGGATCTACACACAATGTGAGCAGATGACATTCTTCAATCGCAACCGACATGACTCCATGAGCAACTATCTGTTGCTTGTTCGCCAATACCCAGCACAAATATCCGGCTCGCAGGCAATCGATAAAGATACGTTTGTTCCAGCCGTGTTCATATGCGGCAGTCTCGTTCTTTACCACGAGATCAAGGTCGCTCGTGCGCATCGTGCGCACAAAGAAATCTTGCTGTGGATTGGGTTGCGAATAAATTTGCATACAGGTTGGTTTCGGGCAGGCTCTACTTTGACTTACTGGCAAGCTGACGTCGTAAATCCTGCAAATGCGCCCAGGTCTCCCGCTTTAGAATCGGATGGGCGAGCAACGACTGCAGACTATGCGTTGTGGTAATGCGATATGTATCGGTAATGGCCTGTTGCTCGCGCCTGGCGGAGACGTCTGGTTTTAACTCAATAGCATCCGGTAGCAAGGTCGAGAGCTGCGCTGCGAATATCAAGAGATACTGAAAACCATCTCTTTGCTGGCGCATCTTGATATAGCCTAACAGTGCCTGCTTCGCCGCTTGGGCCGGATCACCCTTCATCACCATGCCAGTCTCCAGCGGCCAATTAAAGGCATCTGCCTGGAATGTGGCCGCCTGGCAATCCACTTCCAACGCGCGCAGAATCGCCTTGAGTAATACTATTGTTGTATCTGGCGCCTTTCGCGTTTGTTGAAAAGGTACCTCATCAATCACGGCGAGAGTGTCGTTGATCCGGTAGTACTGCAAGTGAAACCGTAATGCATCCAGCACCTCTGGCAATGGTGCTGATGCAACTGGTGACAGCTCCACTACGGTCGCAGTTGCCACCGCAGCAGTGTGAGTGATTGCGGTTTGTGGTTTGCTCACACGAGCCGCGCGCGGGGCCGGCGTAGCTGCAACCGGCGCGGGCTTTGCAGCGATCACGGCGGCGTTCGTAGTAACTTCGGCTGGACTGGCTACGATGTAGACTGGTGACTGCTTGGCGCCAGCAACTGGCACTCGCGGGAAATACGCCTGTATACCCATCGCCTGCAAATATGCTTGCCGCTGTGTTTCATTCATCAAGGGGGGGGTGGCACTGGTTGCTTGGATCAGGGCTTGAATATACTCGCTTGCCGCGCGCGCAACAACCAGCATACAGCGAGTTTTCATCACCATGGCAAGGTACATCCATGGGTTTGCCGTTGGCGGCGATTCGTGCTTGAATCCGTCTTCGCCGCGTGAGAGGAAACATAATGAAAGCCATCGTTTGCAACTCCTATGGCCCACCGGAAAATCTACGCCTGCAGGAAGTTGCAGATCCCATTGCTGGTCCGAATGAAGCAGTAGTTGCAGTCTATGCAGCATCACTGAATTTTCCTGATGGATTGCAAATTCAGGGCAAATATCAATTTCAGCCACCCATGCCATTTATTCCTGGATCCGAAGTGGGTGGCATCATCAAATCCATAGGATCAGAACTCACCGGCTTCAAGGTGGGCGACCGGGTAATGGCAACTCCAGGTATTGGTGGTCTCGCGCAACAGGTTGCGGTCAAAGCAGATGCACTGCGCGCCATTCCGGACAATATGGATTTCAAGACCGCGGCCGGATTCGCCATGGTCTATACAACCTCCTATTACGCGCTGAAGCAACGTGCACGCTTGCAATCGGGTGAGACGCTGCTGGTGTTGGGCGCCAGCGGTGGCGTTGGCCTCGCTGCTGTTGAACTCGGCAAGCTGATGGGAGCCCGGGTCATTGCTGCTGCAAGTACGGCCGAGAAACTGGCATTTGTTGATCGCTTACACCCGGATGCATTGCTCAATTACGGCGATGGCGATCTGAAAGAAAAAGTAAAACTGCTCACTGCTGAGCGTGGCGCTGATGTGATTTACGATCCCGTAGGTGGCGATTTGTTTGATCAGAGTTGTCGCAGCATCAACTGGAATGGCCGCCTGCTCGTAGTCGGATTCACCAGCGGTCGCATTCCCGAGTACAAGGCCAATCTGGCGCTGTTAAAAGGTGCATCCATGGTCGGCGTATTCCTTGGACGCTTCCGCAAGGAAGAACCAAAGGAATATGAGCAGAATTTTAAGGAACTGTTAGCAATGTACCGGCAAGGCAAGCTGCGCCCTATCGTTACCGAATCATTTCCGATGACAGATTTTGTCGCCGCGTTCAACGTGTTTACGGAGCGCCGCGTCATGGGCAAGGTGACTCTGCAATTCAATGAGGAACCCTAGGCCGCATGTTATCTGACGCGCAAATCAGGGCAGACCTGGCACAATTGAAGGAGATTGCGGCCGCACATAAAGCGCCGGGCACCGCCTTCGCAACTGCACCCATGGATATCGCCGGTCAGCAGCTGGAAGTGTTCCGTCATATTCCGCGCAATCTTGGTGAAATCTACGCGCTAGCAATGGCGACACCTGCCGCCACATTCCTCGTCTATCAGGAAGAACGCTTCAGTTTTGCTGAGACTCTAACTTTGGCCGCGGCCATGGCAAGGGTATTGCAACAAACCTATGCCATCCAACACGGCGACCGGGTTGCCATTTGTGCGCGCAATTCGCCCGAGTGGTGCATCGCTTACATGGCGATTACGCTGATGGGCGCTGTAGTAGTACCGATGAACTCCTGGTGGCGCAGTGCCGAGCTGGAATATGGCCTGCGCGACAGCGGTGCGCGCTTGATGTTTGCCGATCCAGCTCGCATTGCCCTGGCAACTCCCTGCCTGAAACAGCTCGGCGTCGAAGTTATTGCGATCAAGCCCGAACCCGCATCGCCATATCCGGAATTTTATGCATTGGCTGCCAGCCTGCCACCACTAACTCCGGCAGAAATCATCGCCTGTAACGTGCAACCGGAAGACAACGTTTCCATCATGTATACATCTGGATCTACCGGCGAGCCGAAAGGTGTGTTGTCGACCCATCGCAATATTACCCATGCCCTGTACACCTGGAAATTCATCAAAGAGATTAACGAGATCCTGCGCCCCGAGTTGGTAGAAGAGAATCCGGAGTTTCCCGTGGCAATACTTGCCAATGTACCGCTGTTTCACGTTACCGGCAGCCATGCGCAATTTCTTGCCAGTTTCTTGTACGCACGCAAGTTTGTGATGATGTACAAATGGGACGCAGCGGTCGCATTGCAGTTAATTGAGAAAGAGCGCATCTCGGTATTTCATGGCGTACCCACGATGACCTGGGAACTGATGCAGGCTGAGCAATTTGCGCACACCGACCTGCGCAGTCTGCGCGCTGTACAAAGCGGTGGAGCTCCCCGTCCGCCGGAACACCTCAGCCTGATGCTGCAACGCTTTCCGGACCGGGCCTTACCGGGACTGGGTTACGGGCTTACCGAAACGAATGCTATTGGCGCCATCATCACCGGTGATTTTTACAAGGCGCGACCGAACAGCACCGGTCGTCCGAGTCCGCCAGTTACTACCATTAAAATCAGTGATGAGGCCGGCAACAGCCTGCCGGAAGGCGCAATTGGCGAGATCTGCATCAAGGGGCCAACTGTTATGAAGGGCTACTGGAACAAGCCCGCCGAGAGCGCCGCAGTGATTCGGGATGGCTGGTTCTATTCAGGCGATATCGGGATGCTGGATGAATGCGGATTCCTGATTATCATCGATCGAGCCAAGGATATTGTGATTCGCGGCGGCGAAAATATCGGTTGCGCCGAGGTGGAATACGCCATCAGTGAACACCCTGCTGTAAATGAGGTATCGGTATACGGTATCCCTGATATTCGTCTGGGCGAAGTTCCCTGCGCCACGGTGATGCTCAAACCCGGACGCCAGCTCGACACTGCCGAATTGCTTGGCTTCCTGCAGACCCGTATCGCCAGCTTCAAGATACCCCATAAAGTGTTCTTCCAGTATGAACAGCTGCCCAGAATCGCCTCCGGCAAGATCGCCAAGAAAGAACTGCGCCAGCTGTCTATAGCCGCCCTCACCGTTTCCTGAACCCCTGCTTTCTGGCAGTGCCTGGCAAGCCATAGCGGGTACGTAAAAATCCTGCAAATCCCTCTTGAATTTGTTTACGAATACTTTTATATAGGGCCTGCGCGTGGGCAGGCGGGTCCATTAAATCTGCCTGGCCATAAATGCCGGTTTTGACACAGGCTTAAACCGGCAAAATCAACCGAAAAAAAACTGCAGATTTGTGCTGCAG
>Ga0209553_1000274_pt1 | contig 27261 bp, 16 predicted proteins | sample LauGreFBDMM110DN_2_FD_188217 | JGI IMG/M metagenome (GOLD analysis project Ga0209553, IMG submission 188217) | Freshwater lake microbial communities from Lake Michigan, USA - Fa13.BD.MM110.DN (SPAdes) (version 2) | ecosystem: Environmental > Aquatic > Freshwater > Lake | place: Lake Michigan...
CTCAGAGGTCTATGGTCGCGCATTCTATTTCCCCGCCCCGCCCTGATCGCCCTTTTCACATATCGCTGCTGGGCCACGCGCCGCGCTGTGAAGCGCGCGGCTACGATGAAATTTCCGTAGCCGAATTCACGGGCCTCCACTGCACGCTGCGAATCCATGTTGGGATGGAAAAATGCATCTAGCATTGGCCAGCAGGTCGCGCGGATTCTTCCTTTTATTGTCAGCCATCGGGATGAGTTGAGGGCGTTCGGTCGATTCAAGGGCGGCTCTTAAATAACACGAAGAGGTATCCCAACGCAGGCAGCAGCAAAGCGGCGCCTGTGAGAATGACGGCAAGCATAATCCAGAGGACGTTGTCGGGAGCCTTGGCAACATCACTGGTGATTACCGGTGGGATGATGGCGGGATACTGGGATATTCCCCACCCCCAAATCACGGCAGCCACGGCTCCGGTAGCCGCTACAACGGCCCGTCTGCTTCTAAATCGCCAGACTTCAATGAGCGAACCAATGCCACAGCCAATCGACAAGATGATCAGCGGCCATCCGCGCGCCGCGAAGCCCCCTGTCAGCGACGGAGCTTCCAGCCAGACCAAGATCAGCCCACCTAGCGCCCCGCCCCCCATCCCGATGCCGGTCAAGAGTGATCGTTGACGCCAGAGCTCCACCAACTCCATGTCGTTTGCCTGATCCGCTTCTCGAAACAAATACACGGCGGCCAGAAATGCGCACAATCCGATCATGTAGAAGCCACTGAAGACTGCGAGGGGCGACAACCAACCGCTCAGATAATCGGCCTCGTAGAAGCCGGTCACGGTGATTGCAAGCTTACCGGATGCGACTGCACCGGCACTGGCACCAAGAAACAGCGGCGTGGCGGTGGAGGCAATCGCGAACACGGCCTCCCAAAGTCTACGTTCGCGATATGACTCTTGGCCATATGAACGAAACGCAAAGCTGGCACCTCGAAATACAATGCCGCACAAAGCCATTAACAGGGGGAGCCACAATGCTCGACTGAGCGCCGCAAATGCGAGTGGGAATCCGTTCATTAAAATCACCAGCACAAAAATCAGCCACACATGATTGGCTTCCCAAACGGGACCGATCGCTTTGTAGATATGCTGTCGTTCTTTGTCAGATGCACGCAAAACAGTGATAAATTCCCACACACCTGCTCCAAAATCGGCCCCCCCCAGCAGTGCATACACTGTCAATGCGCTCAGCATCACGATCAACAACAGATCGTCAGGCCCCATGCTTTTGCTCCGGCAACGGCAATCTGGCGAGTTGCCGCAACACCGCAACCGTACCGACTCCGATCACAAGGTAGATCGCCAGCGTTGCGCAAAACAGATTCCACACTCCCGGTGCCTGCGTCACAGCTTCCCCGGTGCGCATATAGCCATGCACAATCCACGGCTGTCGGCCCACTTCAGTCACCACCCAACCTGTTTCCATCGCGAGAATCGAGAGCGGACCAAGTGCCACGATTGACCACAGAAAAAACCGGGATCGCGGCCATGCACGGGTCTTGCAGTACACGATGCCGCACCAAAGTGCTACACACATCATGAACGTACCGATCCCCACCATGATCTGAAATGCAAAATGCACGACGGCAACCGGCGGTGTGTCGATGGCGGGGAACTCGTTCAGTCCCTTCACTTCGGCGTTGATGTCACCATAAGCCAGCCACGACAAACCTCCTGGAATCGCAATTGCATAATTTAACTTCCGAGCTGCCAGATCAGGGATGCCGCCGATGTGCAGCGGAGCACGTCGCTGTGTTTCGAAGAGACCTTCCATCGCAGCAAGCTTGATCGGTTGCGACTTCGCGACCACTTTCGCAGACCAGTCACCGACGAACGCCTGCACAGGCGCGAAAGGCAACGCCAACAACAGACTCAACGTCAACGCGCGGCGGTCATATTCGTGGCCACTGCCTTTCGCGATCCGCACTGCATAAAAAGAGGCGACGCAGAATCCGGTGACAAGGTACGCGGCGACAAGCATATGTGTCGTCTGCGCTCCCGTTCCCACATTGAACATTGCCCTGATTGGTTCTACATCAACTAGTTTGCCATCGACCAGACGAAACCCCGTCGGGTTGTTCATCCATGAATTGGCCGTCACAACGAAGAATGCCGAGAGGAACCCTGAGATCGCGACCGGAAGTCCGGTCATCCAGTGTACGTGTTTCGGCAGCCGATCCCAGCCATAAAGATAGATCCCGGCGAAGATCGCCTCTAGGAAAAAGGCAAACCCTTCCAGCGTGAATGGCAGGCCAATGACTGCTCCCCAGCGACCTATGAATTCCGGCCAGAGCAGCCCGAGTTCGAACGACAGCACGGTTCCCGTAACGGCTCCAACTGCGAACAATACGGCAAATGCTTTTGACCAGCGCCGCGCAAGTGTGCGCCACAGTTCGTCACCCGTTTTGAGAAAACGCCATTCCGCTGCAAGCATCAAAACCGGCATTCCCACGCCGAGGCACGCCAGCACAATATGAAACCCCAAAGTAAACGCCATCTGCAGCCGAGCCGGGAGCAGATTGGCAGTCGTTGTGGCAATCATGTTCATCATGTTCATGACTGAATCATACGCAACGCAAACGGAATTGGCTCGTGAGAAACATTTCTGCCCGTGGCGTTCCCGCTGTTTATGTCTGAAGTGCCCCCTCGATCCTAGACCATTGATAAAATCGAGATGGTGCTGTCTCAAGAAAGTGATTCAACGCTAGGCGAAGCATGGGATCTTGCTTACAAAAAGCTGCAAGACTAATTCACAACGATTGATTGACGCTCCAGATCTCAACTGCAAAGTCCGGGCCAAGAAGAATGGCCAAGCCTGCGCACCATGAATTGCGTCGGGCTACGCGGCCCCGAGATCCATCATCCGGCGCCAGGCACTCACCTGACCAAGATGCATCATGATGTGGCCACCGCAGTAAAACGACTGCAGCGAACCCAGCGTCGGGAACAGGTCTGTCATGCGACCACCGAGCGGATTCACAGGCTGGAAGGCATCATCCGGCAATGAACGCAGTACGGGCAACGCGGCTTTGTAGCCGTCAAAGAACGCCTGCGTCACTGCAGCCATCGGTGGATAGACTGTTCCGGCTACATCATCCACGCACTTCGCGTCTTTCGAAAACACCGCGTCAAAACCTTCTGGAGCAACCGGCCCTGGCTGACCTAACTGGCTGAGAATTCGAGGCCCATAGAGGCAAAGATGTCCGTAAACAAATGCGGGATGATTAGATTCAATCACCTGTCCTTTGACGACTGCAAAACGCCCGAACTGTTCCGGTGTCACGTCTTTCAACAGACGCTCGGCGTAACCTAGGCACAGCTCGAGAGAATCCGCAATCACATTTCCGAGAGAACGACTCATGATAACCCTTCGTTTGAAAACATAAATTCCGTTGGTAAGATCTGTTCCGCTTACGGTTTTGCATCCAGTTGAAATCGACCGTGTTCCGATGCCAGCATGAGGACTAGATAATTGAGCCGTGCGGCATTGGCGATTTTGGAAAAGTTAATCCCATCCATCGTATCGCTGGTCTGATGGTAGTATGGACTGAAGCCGCCAAAAAGAAACGTGACAGGAATTCCCTTCTCAGAAAACGAAGCATGGTCGCTGCGTCCATCGACGCGTTCCTCTTCATCGTATTCAAACACAAAGCCCACGGACTCATTCGCCTTCTCCACCATCTGATGCAGCTGGATTGAATGATCTTTGCTGCCCACCAGATGAATCGTATTGAGGTTATTAGCTGCCGGTTCCTCCGGAGTTTCTTCATTGCGCCCGATCATATCGATATTCAGCATGCAGATCATGTCGCTCAACGGTCGCAGCGGGTTGGCAGTATAATGCTTCGATCCCAAGAGTCCGCGTTCTTCAGCGCAGAACGCCATTATCATGACACTGCGTTTGGGTTTCAGCGGATTCGCGTGGATAGCTTTTGCGATCTGAATCAACGAAGTCGAACCTGAACCATTGTCATCCGCTCCCGGATAGACTTCCCCACGTTGTACGCCAAGGTGATCAAGATGCGCCCCGATACAAAGATGTTCGTGCCGCACAGTCTCGTCGCTGCCCGGATACCAGCCCACGACATTCGGTACATCGATCGATTCGCGTTCGATCGACAAGCGGCAGTCCGCGATCTGAGAGGAATCGAGCGTCAAATTTGCAAGGGGATTTTCAGCGTCGAAAAAGTTCGCCGCCGCACCGCATTTTGTTGCCAATAAATTTGCAGCTGTGCGGGTAATCAAGGCCACAGGGATCGTACTCGGAGTTTGTTCGGACTCATTCACAGCTTCGTTGCGGACTCGTCCATCATCAGCCACGATCAGCAGACAAGCTGGTTTTCCTTTCAGGATAAATGGATCTTCAGCAGTGAAGCCACGCCCGGCGTGGACGATAAGCAGTCGTCCGACATATTGACCGTCTGCGATCTCCGGTGGCGAATTGGTGAGCTTCGCGAACGTGACTGGGACCGAATTTTCAAATGTCCCGGCAAATGAACTAATGCCATACGAATTACCGGCGACACACTCCTCACCGTTGACCTTGACACCACATGCGTCGGCATGCACAAGCAGTTTAATGAAGGGCACATTCTGGAACCACGAACCATTTTCACCTGCCGGCTGAAAACCGCTGCCTTCTAATTGTGACGCAAACCATTTTGCCGCCTTGAGGAATCCTTCTTGGCCAGTTCCTCGGCCGGCCATATCACCTTCGACCAAGTGCCGCAGAACCTGTTCAGAATCCGACTCCGTGATACTGGAGAATCCCACTGAGTACTCGGCTGGCACCGCCGTCACAACACGGAATGCACCTTCGGTTGCCGATGCCACTGCCGCAGCCAGCAAGAGCGTCCAAGTGACAAAAACAAATCGCTTTAAGCTGGGTCCCACGCGCGCATTCCTTCAAGAACATCGGGTAGAGCATCAATTGCCGCGAATGATAGAAGATTCGTCGACTTTTTTCGACTGGCCCGTCATGGAGGTGCCGGTGACGGTGCACTCATTGGCTTCACGCGTGGCCTAAAATGATGTTTTTTACGCCATGCGGCCACGCCATGCGGCCACGCACGTCCATCGAACATTGCTGGCGTTTAAGCGGCAGCCATGAGGGCCAGTTCGTCGGCGTTTACGGCGACGATCGAGATGCCGAACTTGTCTGCGAGTTCAGCAACGTCTTCGGGGCTGATAATGATGGTCATGCCGGATTCAATCGCAAGGACTTTGCCGCCTGATTCGTGCATCGTCTTGATGGTTTCGATACCAATTGTCGGCACATCAAAACGCATATCTTGTTGCGGCTTGGCAACTTTCACAACCGTAAATCCCCCACGGCGACACAGTTCCCCGGCACGGCGGATACAACGATCGGTGCCTTCAATCGCCTCAACGGCGATCACTGCAGTGTCATTCACGACCACGGTCTGCCCGATGTCCAAGCGACCCATTTCACGAGCTAGGTCCCAGCCAAAGCGAATGTCTTTCCATTGCGCGGCAGACGGGCGACGCTGTGTGAGGAATCCATGTTTCACGAGTAACTCCGGACAATACTTAAGAGCCGAGTCGAATACAAAACCGTCGCGTTCAAATTCCCGAATTACGGCCAAGAGAAGCGTGTCATCTTTTTTATTCTCGCGTGCATAGCGATACCACATGTGAAGCGTGCGCCAGTCGGGCATCAGCCTGAGCCAGCGAAAAGGATGAAACAAGACGGTCTTTTCAATCTTGCCAGCCATTACGATTCGCTGCACATTTGCCTTGCGAAACAACCGAATCGCTTTGCCAATTCGGGCCAATGGAGCGTAACGAAATTCGTCGCAATCCTGCGCCAGATCTGCGGATGCCATGCCGCCGATTCCCAAGGCGTACACATAGTGACCGGCTTCCCTTGCACCACGCGCGAACCGAATGGGGAATTCACCAGCACCCGCTAAGAGTCCCAAGCGGAGAGGCGATCTGGATTCCACGACGCCACTGTGCGCCGGAGTCCTAGCGAGGGGACGGCGCACGAACGGCAAAATGTCGGGATTTGAATCTGATTCCTGATCAGACGACATTGAACACCATGTCCAATTTCAAAATTTGATGTTTCGTGTTTTCGGAAGCATTACCTAGGTTACTAGCAGGGTACATGCATCAATCCGATCTGACCGATGCCCGCGCAACCGCTACGCTGCCGCAGATTCCGCTTCCGTACCACGATCGTCAGCTAGTTTCGAACGCAGCACGCCAAGTTCCTTGTCCATTCGTTTTATCGTATCACGCATTTCTGGTAAGCGTCGAAACGCGGCCAATTGCTTCGACGTCTCCGCCATCGGGCCGGCAGGATTACCAAGGTAAGTCTGGCCGCCTGGCATATCGCGAATCACGCCCGCTTGGGCACCGACGACAGCTCCGTCACCCAAATGAACATGATCAGCCACACCAACCTGTCCGGCACAGACCACGTAATCACCGGTGCTGACAGATCCCGCAAGGCCAACCTGCGACACCAGTAAGTTGTGACGTCCGATCTGACAGTTGTGTCCGATCATCACCTGATTATCAATGCGCGTGCCTGAACCAATCAAGGTCTCACCAACTTTGGCGCGATCGATCGTGGTACTGGCTCCGATTTCCACATCACGGCAGATGCGAACGGTACCGTAGTGGGGAATGTGCTGGTGACCACCATTCACAAATCGATAGCCAAAGCCATCCGCGCCGATCACGCACGACGCATGAATTGTCACATCATCTTCAACTATTACGTCGTGATATAATACGGTGTTCGCATACAGGATTACGTTGTTTCCCAAGCGACATCCAGCACCAATCACAACCCCCGGCTGAATCTCGCAATCATGCCCGATGATCACGTCCCGGCCGATCACCGCCAGCGGGTGAATATTGGTGTTTGTCCCAATGATTGCAGTCGAATCGACGACTGCCCGATCAGAGATTCCTACAAAACTGCGTGTACGACGTGGTCGCAGGATCGCGGCAATCGAGAGAAATGCAGTCTCCGCTTCCGGGACCAGAATGAATGTCCGATCATGGTACTTCGCCAACTCATTGCGGACCGTTTCAGGCACAATAATCAACCGACTCCTAGAGTTTCTAATGCGGCTGAGATTTTTAAGATCACCGACGAAGGATAAATGCGTCGCAGTTGCCCGTTCAATAAATTCGACATCGTCAATAATGATTGCCGTGTCACCGATCAGTTCGCCGCTCAGGACTTCGGCAATCGCAGTCGCCGTAAGTTTCCGTCGTGTCTCTGCAGCGTTCATCGAGCCCTCCATCTGCTCGTTCGAGTCCAACATCCATGCATTTGCAACCCTGAGTTGTAAGTCATTTCCCTCAAACGCTGCAAGACTAACGCCCGAGACAGAGAAATAGGGGCTATTGAGTACACTGGGGGTGGCTGAGTGATCTGTTGTCTCCACGTGACGCTCTTCTCGTAGACGGATGATTCGGTATGATATGCCGTACGTGGTGATGCCAACCGCATGCCGTATTCCTCGTTCAGTATCACCTATTTTCATGCAAAAGCCCCTCACAATGACGCATTGTCTCCATTTATGCTGCATGGGATTGTGCCTGACACTCCTCAGCTTGACGTCAGACGCTTGGGCTGAGGACGAGCCTGTTCGGCTGAAAATTGGCGACGAAGCACCGTCTTGGGCGGATCTGGTCGGCACCGACGACAAAAAGCATTCGCTGATTGACCTGCAGGACAAGCAGGTTGTCGTCGTTTGTTTCACCTGCAATTCGTGTCCGTATTCTGTTGACTATGAAGACCGCATGATTGAATTTCACAGGAAATTCAGGGAGCGCAAAGAAGGCATTGCGTTGATTGCAATCAACGCCAATCTTAAGCCGGCGGAACGGCTCGACAAGATGAAGGAACGCGCGAAAGCTAAGGAGTTTCCGTTTCCGTATCTGCTGGATGAAACCCAGCAAGTCGCGGCCTCGTACGGTGCGAATTTCACCCCGGAGTTCTATGTGCTCAACAAAGATCGCCGCATCGTTTACATGGGTGCGTTGGATGACCAGACACAGGCCGACAAAGTCGCCCAGCGTTTTGTAGAATTGGCGGTTGAGGCTGCCTTGAAGAACGAGTTGCCGTTAACCACCACGAATCCCGCCCGAGGTTGCTCGATTCCATACAAGCGGATAAAACGGTGATCGCGGCGCACAATTGTTGATCCCCCGCGCGTGCACGCATTGATGCTTTGACAACATGACGGACATGAATGTCCATTCTCCGTGAATTTCAAGGAAGATTTCAGATGCAACAGTTTCAGGGAAGAACGGCCTTTCTGACAGGGGCAGCGTCAGGTATCGGACGTTGCTTGGCCATCGAATTGGCTCAGGCAGGATGCAACCTTTGTTTAGTCGATGTGAACTCCGAAGGATTGAAACAACTTGCCGCAGAATTGGCACCGACGGGAGTCCGCGTGTTGTTGTTTCCGTGCGACCTGACCAATCGCCAAGCGGTGTCTGCGACGGTTGCATCTGCTTTGCACCAAACGAGCAGCCTTGATTTGCTCATCAATAACGCGGGAGTCGCCTATTACGGGCCAACCGACCAGATGACGCAGGCACAGTGGGACTGGCTGCTGACTATTAACTTGTTGGCACCGATTCAGATCACGCGTGAGCTGTTGCCCACGCTGTTGCAACGCCCCGATGCGCATATTGTGAACATGTGTAGTATTTCAGGGCTTGTCGCGGGCGGACGGTTTTCCGCCTACCACACCAGTAAGTTTGGACTGATCGGGTTTACAGAATCACTGCGTGCCGAATACGGGCGGCGAGGCCTTGGGGTGACGGCGATTTGTCCCGGTCCCGTGTTGACGAATCTCTATGACTCGGCTGCAAGTGGCCGAGCCGATCAAAAAGTTCCGTCGCCTCCGAAATGGATGTGTGCCACACCGGAACGAGTGGCCAAGCTCACCTTGAAGGCAATTCGCAAGGACAAACGGCAAGTTTTGATTACGCCTACGGCACACGCTTTGTTTCAACTCAAACGATTCGCACCATGGTTGCTTGATGTCGTCAACCGCTTCAGTCGCAGCGGTCGTAAAAAACGCCAACTGGCGCAACAAGCCGCGAAAGTCGCCCAACGCCGCGCGGCCTGACGTGCAGATTATTGAGCAGCCTCGTATCGCAAAGTCCACCGACGGTGGTCTGGCAGTTGCAGAGCCGGTCGCTGACGAACATGCATGGATCGGGACACATCTAGCGAAATGAGAGCCCGAAGCCTGTCCCACGTTTTTCAGCAGGCTGTTCAAAAGAGTCCGGCGATCGGCTCGCCGTGGTAGATGTTATGGGGGCGATTGAGCTCATCTTTCCAGGTGGCAATGCTTGGAATTCCCATGGCGTGATAAATCGTGGCTGCAAGATTTTCTGGTGGCTGCCCATCAAACGCGGGATAGGCCCCATTCTTATCAGACGCTCCAATCACAACACCGCCTGTGGTGCCACCACCGGCGATAAACACCGTTTGCACGGCTCCCCAATGATCACGGCCGGCCTTACAACCAGGGCTGCGATTCGCGGCGTTGACTTTGGGTGTGCGGCCCATCTCACCAATCATTACGATCAACGTTTCATCGAGCAGACCAAGCGACTGCAGGTCATCGAGCAAAGCGGACATGCCCTTGTCTGTGGGCGGCAACAGGCAGTCGCGTAGCAATGGAAAGTTGTTATCATGCGTGTCCCACGCCTCATTGTTGCCTAGGTTTACCTGCACAAGGTTGACTCCGGCCTGCACAAGTTGCCGCGCCATCAGCAGCGACCAGCCGAACGCATTGCGTCCATAACGATCAAGCGTCGCGGGGTCTGCGTTGTGCACATCGAACGCCCGTTGCACACTACTGTCCGTCAGGAGCGAAATTGCTGACTGACGATGTCGATCGAAGGACGCAGTCGCAGCTGCCCGCTCCAGATCTTGCCGCTGCAGATCCAGCAGCGAACGCAGGCTTTCCCGATCCGTCAGCCGAGATCGACTGAGCCCCTCAGGTAAGCTGAGGTTCGGTGATTGAAACTTCAGTTCGTGGTTTCGTTCGCGACCTCGAACAAAGTGAAACTCGTAGTCAGGATAGGCCCCGTACGATTTTGAGTTGTACGGCGAAGCTTCGATAAACCACGGGTCGCGTTGGCCTCCCATCAGGCCGCCAAACTGACCGGGCAGGGTTCGTCCCGTGTTGTGGATTAACCGCTCCGGAAGCACGACTGCTGGCGGCAGGTTGTTGTTGCGCTTCGGTACGGCATCACCCACGATTGAAGCGATCGACGGCCAGTCACTCGACTGTGGCTTGACCGGATTATAGCCAGGAGGCATCGGAGTGCGTCCGGTAAGAATCGACGTGTGCCCTTGCGAGTGCTCGTTGTACGGTGTCGTGAGCGAACGAATCAGGCTCCAGTTCTGGCTGCGAGCCGCAAGCATCGGCAAATGTTCGCAAACGAAGACACCGGGAGTTTGAGTGGCGATGGGTGAGAACTCACCGCGAATATCGGCCGGCGCATCAGGCTTGGGATCAAAGCTGTCATGCTGCGTGAGCCCACCAGAAAGAAAAACAAAGATGACGGACTTCGCAGTGCCGCCACGTGGCACTTGTGAAATCACGTCGGCAGCTCGAAGGGCCGTGACATGATTCATGCCCAATCCAAGCAGTCCCACCGAGCCTGCCTGCAGCATGGTTCGACGACTGATCGGCGAATGTTGAGGATGTGAAAACGACATGTGGGACTCCCTGACGTCTCCCGAATCGAAATCCAGCTACGGTTTTAAATTTTTGAAATCCCGCAGAGTTTAGCAAGTGCTGCTGCCCTCAGCATTCACATTGTGTCGCACCCCCGGGCAAACCACTGCGTTAACACAATCCGGCTCACGACGGCATCCTAAGGTGCGTTCCAACGCACAACTTCCAGATGTGACTGGCCGTCAGCACTTCGATAAGAATATGACGTGACGAGCGTGGCGTCCGCAAGTTGCACGGTCGGTCCGAAGCCTCCGCCTTGCGGTGTTCCACTTGGCGTTTTCACATCGAGCAAAATGCGATCGTGGGCAAAGTCGAAATCGAACCCGTCATCGGACTCAGTGCCAAGCATCGCGCGCACTCCCAGCGGCGGCATAAGATCACGAACGGTAAATGTGAGCAGCAGTCGTTTGTCCTGTAGACGTAGGAGCGACATGTACATCTCCCCATAGTCACCGAAGTCTTCGCTGCGATCGAAGGTCTTCGCGCCGTCAACTGATGACCAGAGAATGAAATGGTCGGCTTGATCGTTGTCGGCCTTAAGCGGTCGGTCCTTGATCGGCAGTTCGTTGCTATCGACGCGGACGAGGGCCCAGATCTTGCCCGAGTTCGCCTGCCACAGCCATGTCTCGCCCCCGAAGAAGCCGTATTGGCTTTTGAAATTCTGCGGCGCACACTGCTGCGTTTTGTCCCAAGTCACGCCCCCATCAGCGGAACGCCACGTGAAGTATGGACCATCTCCGCCATCATAGTCGACGCCCAGCAGCAGTGATCCGTCCTCCAGTTCCAGCACGTTTCGCGTCGTGTGATTGCTGGCTTGCGGCTTGATTTGTTCCGATTCGACGCGCGTTGATTTCCACGTCCGACCGCCGTCGGTTGAACGATGCAGGAAGCCGGTCGTGTAGCCCCATTCGTTCCGGACGTCCTGCGCGAGCAAATGGCCGGTGATGAAAACCGTGCCGTCTTTGAGCACCGTTAAATACGGTTCGCGGCCGAGCAGATCGAGCGACTGTGGCCCGGTCCATGTTCGCCCGCCATCCGACGAACGATACAATAGCGTCTGCTCCATCACTTTGGCGCCATCCCGTTTGTGCTGATGAAACGCGGTCAGCAGCAACTCGCCGTTTGGCAACTTCGCAATGCAGGGCTTGTAGTCATCCGGTTCGCCCACCGGAATTCGCTCGGCGAGAAGTTTGTCCGCCGCTAGTGACTTTCGATCTGTCACAGGAATGTCGGCGGTGGCCAGTCGGAACGAGTCCATCACAATCGACTGATCGGCTTTGCCGTAAGCATCGTCGCCACCGACGTGGCCAAAGACGAAGATCCGACCGTCTTTCGTTTGCACCGAACGAGGATAATAGGCCGTTCCCGGGACGTTGAGCGCGGTCCAAGTCTGGCCCGCGTCACTCGTCCAGTGGATGCCGCTAGTCGCGAGGTGGAGGATCGGACCTTGCAGCGTCTTTAATAACTCCGGCTGGCCGCTGTGGGGCAGTTCAATCGGTCCCACTTTGCCAGGAATCCAAGTCCCGTCAGCTTTCTTGAGAATTCCCTGCCAGCGTTTGGCGTCATCAATGCGTCGATAGATGGTCAACAAGTCGCCGTTATCGAGTTCCGCCACATCGAATTCCTCGGTGAAGCCTGCGAGTTGGTCTTCGGGAGCGGCCCGCAACGGCTTGCTCCAAGTCCGCCCCGTGTCGGACGAAATCAAGATTGTCGGCTCAAGACGATTGCTGAATTCCTGACGTGTATGTTTTCCGGCCGGGAGTGGGGCGACTCCCAACAACAACAGCACCCGACCGTCGCGGAGAGTTCGTATCCGCCGCGGCCAGACTGTATTGTTCTCGGGGCTGAGCAGAACTTCTGGTTTGCCCCACGTCTTCGTTCCGTCGGTCGATCGTTGCAGAAAACCTGTTTTAGGCAGGTCTTTGTCGTAGGGAAGGTAAAACCCAAAAACTCCGCGCACGATGGTCCCGTCGGGAAGGGCCCCTTGCGCTTCGCCGGTGACGCCGTTCATGCAAGTCTTAAACGGGTCTGCGCTCACTTGCTTCCAAGTCTTGCCGGCATCGGACGAACGGAGATGCACGTTGTGCAGATCAAGTCCCGTCATGTCGTACTGCGGATACCAACTCAAGAGGTCCATCACTTCTTTGGGAGCCTTCGACCTGCCTTCGACCGGGCCTGTTGCCTGAGTGAAGCAGGTCATCAGGTCACCGTCAGGCATGACCCACGCTCCGACCCAACAGGTGTAACCCGGCGTTTGCGGCGAGTGATAAATTGTCTGTCGCTGGTACTCAACGGCGGAGAATTCGTCCGCACGGACAGTTGCCATAAGTACCCAGCTTGCGGCGGCAAGCAGCATACAACTCCGCAGGTTGATCAATCTCATGCTCAGTGTTTCCCATCGCGTTAGATAAAGCCTAGTTCGACTGTCAACCTTTAAAGTTGGGGTTGAATTGTATTTGTACGACGGACTTCTAGTCGGTCGGCGGTAACCTTTGTCGACGGACTGGAAGTCCGTCGTACCCGAAAATTGAGCCTTGACAGAGCACTAGCGTGCCGCAATCTTTTGAGAATTCGCGCCGTTATGCAGTCACCGAATCGTCGCGAATTCGCGGGCTGAATGACAAGCACACAGATTCGATCCGCAAAGCCGCAGACGCACGGAGATCCTGCGACAACACAAGTTGTCCCAGCGTTTTCTTCTCGATCACAACTCGGATGCCAAGTCCGCTGCCGATCGCGAAGTTGGATCCGGGAGTCGTTGAGCCCAGAAACCGATCGAGCGTAAAAAGTTCCGGTTTGCCGAAGTTCGGAACGAATTCTGTCGAGGCAAGTTCCGTGACGGCGCGAGGATCCTTGCGAATATCGTTGAAACGAAACAGGGCAAGTCGAAAGGTGAAGTTTGCGACGAAGACCGAGTCGAAAACGTCGGCCGTCGACGCATCGCCGCCAGCCAGAATGGTGAGCGTGTATTGACCACCTCGCGCATTCCGAATCTCCTGAGCCAGCAGCGCGCTCGTACCCTGTTCCAGCACCGTATCGAGAGGGCTCTCATGCAGTCCAAAACCCATTCGCAGACACTTGTGATCCTTCTGCACAATCAACCCCGTCGCTGCTTGAGTCGTCAGCGTCGGAAAGGCCCGCCAGCCTTTGTCGCGTACCGGTGGCGCCGGAGCGATGAGCGACAGTTTTGTGTCAAACTCCGGATCAAAGAGGAGCCTTGTGTCAAATGGCGGCACGAATGTCATGTCGCCCTCAGATGGTCGAAGTTCAATTTTCACGGAGGCATTTGTCAGCATTGCGGCAATCGGTTCACCTTTTGTGATCGGATGCGGTCGGTTCAGCTTGTCGTGGAACACTCCGCTGGGATCGATGCCGAGCAGATGAAAAATTGTGGCCGTCAAATCGCCGCCGGTGAACGGTGTCGTGGCTGGATAGGCGCCGTTTTTGTCACTTGCTCCGATGACCTGTCCGCCCTGAATCCCAGCTCCCGCCATGGCAAAACTGAAAACATGCCCCCAATGATCGCGGCCTCCGTTCGCATTAATCTTTGGCGTGCGTCCGAATTCACCAATCACAACCACCAGCGTTTCGTCGAGCAACCCGCGGTCACTCAAATCATCCATCAATGCAGAAAATGTCACATCAAACTGGGGGCACAGATTGTCTTGGAGTCGATCCGCGTTCAACGCGTGGGTATCCCACAGCGGGTTATCGACAGCATTGTCCCCCGGATCTCGCGCCCAGTTCACATGGACTAGACGCACTCCTGCTTCAATCAAGCGTCGAGCCAGAAGCACGGATTGTCCCCACGTATATCGACCATATCGATCACGAGTCTTGTCGGACTCCTGCCGGAGATCAAAGGCCGCTCGCGCACCCCCAGATGTGAGCAACTCAAAGGCCTGCTGTGACAAACGATCCCACGCCCCCACTTGATCGTTTCGCGCTAATGCGTCAAACCCGGTCTCAAGCTGTCTCAGGAGGTCGCGGCGACGGTCAACCTGAATCTTTGTGACGTCACCAATCAGTCGCAAGCCTTCGATATCGTAATTCGGTGCTGCAGGATCACCGACGAATCGTTCGGGTTCCCACAGTTTGCCTAAAAAGCCGGAGGTTTGGCCGGCGGGCGTCACGTTGTCGTTCAGACGCATCATGTCCGGGATCCAGACCGATGTCAGAGCCGGCAGTTTTTCACTTGGCTTGAGCATCTTGACCACCGAACCAAAGTAAGGCCAGTCGCCCGGTTTAATCTGTCGGGCGGTGCCTGGTCCATACGGATACCCCGTGAGCAACCAGTAGCCGCTGACGTCATGATTCTCATCTCTTGTCACGAGTGATCGAACAATCGCCATTTTGTCTGCGTAGCATGATGTGCGGGGCAATAGTTCACTGATCTGGATTCCGGCAACGTTTGTCGAAATTGGCTTAAAAGGTCCTCGAATCTCGACAGGCGCGTCCGGTTTAGGATCAAAAGTCTCATGCTGCGGTGGGCCTCCTTGCAGCCACAAAAATATCACGTTCTTGGCTTGGCCAAATGTGGAGCCGAGTTCCCCAGATAATCGCGGTGAGGGTGCCGCGGTGCTTTGCTTCGCCTGCAATAACTGGGGCAATGTCAGACCCAACGCGCTGAGTCCGCCGACTCGCAGCCATTCGCGCCGCTCAAGCTGATTTGCCCGTAAACACTGATCATGAAGGGAGAACATGTGGCATCCTCGTTCGGTCTCAGATTGCTTGAACGTGGATTAGAGTTACCCAACCAACGGCTCGATCACATGCGACTTGTAGACATCCGTCAAACGTTCGTCACGGCTGTTGTGATTGAAAGTCAGGCGTTCGTGATCGAGGCCCAACTGATGCAATATTGTGGCGTGCAGATCGGCGGTCTGAGTGCGGTTGGTGATGGCTCGATAGCCAAAATCGTCGGTTGCTCCATACGCCTGACCTCCGCGAATCCCCCCGCCGGCAAGCCACACACTGAAGCCATACGGATGATGATCGCGACCTTCGATGCCGGGTGTCTTGTTGCCGTCACGCTGCTCGGCACCAGGCGTGCGACCGAATTCACCGCCCCATTGAATTAGGGTTGAATCCAACAGGCCGCGTTGTTTGAGATCCGTCAACAGGCCGCCGATCGGCAGGTCCGTCTGTTCGCAGCAACTCCGAATGCCGGAGACATTGTTCGAATGCGTATCCCACGGTTGCCCGGCCATGAAGATCTGGACAAAGCGGACTCCGCGTTCGACCAAACGTCGAGCCATTAGACAACGCTTGCCATACGCACGCGTCTTGTCGTTATCGAGGCCATAAAGTTGCTGAGTTGCCGCGGTTTCCTGATTGAGATCCAATGCATCGGTGGCCGAGAGCTGCATCCGTGCGGCGAGTTCAAAGCTGGCGATCCGGGCATCCAATTCGAGTTCGCCGGGCCGAACTTCCTGATGTCTTGCGTTGAGCTTTCGCAGCAGTTCCATCCGCCCCGAATCAATCTCCGATGTCCGTGCCGCCTTGGGTTGAAGATGCAGCACCGGCAATCCTTCAGACCGAATCGCCGTCCCCTGATAAACCGGCGGCAACCAACCGCTCGACCAGTTCCGGGCACCATCAACCGGCATTCCACTCGGATCCGGCAGCGAAACATACGCCGGCAGATTTTGACTCTCCGCACCAAGGCCATACGCCACCCACGACCCAATATTCGGTCGACCGGACACGATCAGACCTGTGTTCGCCATCCAGATCGCCTGTTCGTGATTGCGATGCTCGGTAAACATCGAGCGAATGACGGCGATGTCGTCCGCGTGCCGCGCGATGCTGGGAAGGACTTCGGAAAACTTTAGACCACTTTCGCCATGCTTCGAAAATCTGAACGGGCTGCCCAAAAGATAAGTCGTCCGATTTTCATCATCCGCAACTTCTGCTGGCGGAGCCTGGCCACTCAGTCGAGACAGTTCTTTCTTCTCATCTAACAAGTCTACCTGACTCGGCCCGCCATGCATGAATAGCTGAATAACTGCCCGCGCTCGTGGTTGCAGCTGCGGCGGCCTCGCGCGGACATTCTGAGTCACACTTTCCGTTGCCACGACCGTCCGATCGAAATCACCGAGCAATGCACTGAGAGCGATTCCGCCAAAGCCGCTGCCCATGCGGGAGATCATCTCGCGACGATTTTCGTGAAGCAGGCTTCTGGGTTGCCGTGTTTTTGTCATTGATTCCTCGTTCACTTCAGGCAAGACACTCATGACAGGCCGGAGCACAATCCTACGAGTTCAATCCACGTACACAAATTCATTCGACACCATCAACATCTGACAGAGATCGGCTAGGGCCTTGTGCCGTGCTGAAGCATCCGGATCTCCACCAGAGAAGTATCGTGCCTGCTGCGTGATTATGAAGTCATGCACCTCGCTGAGTTCCGCAGCGTTTGGTTCTCGCGAAAGTGCGGCAAGAAACGCAAACTCGGAAGGCGACTCGGGGGCTTCCCGTAAGGCACGATCGGCGAGAGCGGCGGCGTACTGGATCGCCGCATCGCTATTCAGCAACGTGAGTGCCTGAGTGGAAACTGTCGAGCGGTTACGACGCGTGCAGTTTGTTTCCATCACCGGTTGATCGTAAGCATGCAACATCGTCAGCGGATTACCGCGGAGGATCTGCACATAGATCGAACGGCGGCGATCGTTCTGTCCGTCAGCAATCGTCACGTCACCGTCCGGACGCCGTGCGACAGGAATGGAATTTCCGTACATGCTTGGGTCCAGCAATCCGGAAACACTGAGCATTGCGTCACGCAACGGTTCCGCATCAATTCTCCGCAGCCGCTGGCGCCACAGCAGCCGATTGTCAGGATCGACTTCCCGTGCGCGGGTGAGTTGCGTCTCCTCAGCTGTCGAACGCTGCCGATATGTGGTCGAAGTCATGATCATTCGATGGATGTGTTTCACGCTCCAGCCGCTCTCGACAAATTCCCGAGCCAGCCAGTCAAGCAGTTGGGGATGGCTTGGTGCAGAGCCCAGTGTGCCGAAATCTTCCGGCGTCGAGACCAGTCCTTCGCCAAAGTGGTGCAGCCAGATACGATTGACCATGACGCGGGCCGTCAACGGATGGTCGGGCTGAGTCAACCAACGTGCAAACGCCAGTCGCCGACCGCTGGTTTTGGCTGCAGCCGCGGGCTGAGTCCACTCGAAGGCAGTCGGAGCCGCTAACGCGGACACGACACCGGGATCGACTGGCGGTCCCGGAGTCAGTGCATCACCGCGCCGCAGTAATGGAACGACCACTGGTCCCGGCAGATCATAAAGGGCACGAAGTTCATCAAAGCTGATGCGCTGTTGCTCCTGTGCGGTGATCGCTTTGTTCCGCTCATCAACAGCTGTCCGATAATCCGCAAACGTCTCGGGCAACAGTGTGTCGAGCGTCTTATCGTCTGGCTGTAGCACTGCCAGAAATTTTTCGGCAAGGTATTTTTCGACCTCGGAACGCTGGTCGGCCGGCTTGTTTAACGCCTGCTGCACATCCCCACGAATCGTTTCCGGAACAGCCGCAAGTCGCTCGTCGAGCAGCCGCTGTTTGGCTTGGATCCGCAAGTCGCTCAGCTCTTTCTTCAGCCGAGCGAGTTCCGTATCGACTTTGCCGTTCTGTTCATCCGCCGCCTTTTTCTGGGCAGCGGTGGCGACGAGCACCATTCGCTCCATTTGCGGAATCCATTGCTTTGGCCGGTACGCCGTCATAAAAATGGACTGCATCCGGTAATACTCAACCTGCGGAATCGGATCGAACTTGTGGCTGTGACACCGCGCACATTGCAACGTCAGTCCCATCGTGGACGAGGCGACAATCTGCAGCGTGTCGTTGATCGTGGGATAAAAATACTGCGAGTCGGCATTCTTGATCGTCGAGAAGTCGGGGCGACTGGAATCGGGAGCACACCGCAGATAGCCTGTCGCCGTGACGGCTTCGACCACATCTTCCGGCAATCGGTCGAGCGTCTCGTACGCAGTCCAGTAGTCCGTCAGTTCATCACCCGCAAGCTGCTCCTGCAGAAAACGGTCGTACGGCTTGTCGTTATTAAATGCCCGAATGACATAGTCGCGATATCGGAATGCCGTCGGCAGCGGTCGATCCTCAGATAGCACGCCGGCCGAGTCCGCATATCCGGCCAAATCTAGCCAGTGCCTCGCCCAGCGTTCACCATAATGCGGACTCGCAAGTAAGCGATCAATCATTCGCTCATAGCCAAGCTCATCCTGAGCAGCGCGAAACTCACGCACTTCCGTGGGAGTCGGTGGCAGTCCGATCAAATCAAACGACGCGCGTCGCAACAAAACTTCGCGACCTGCATCGGGTGACAAACTCAAGCTGTTCGCTTCCAGAGTTGCGACCACAAACGCGTCGATTGGATTCCGGACGCGATCCGGATGCTGCACCTCTGGCACCGCCGCACGCACGGGAGGTCGAAATGCCCAGTGCTCGCTTGACTGCTGCCCATCCTCGGGATTGAGTTCGTTCGCATCGTCGTCCGACTCAGTCGTCGAAGCCGCGCCTTCGTTGATCCAGGTGCGAATCACACCCTTCTCTTCTGCCGACAACGCCGGACCACCTTTGGGCATTTCGTTTGAAGTCAGCTTTTCCCAGAACAAGCTCGATTCCGCGGCTGCGACGCGGATCGCGGGCCCGGATTTTCCACCACGCAGGATCTCACGACGAGTTGTGAGCAACAGTTCTCCCGCTGGTTCCGCTCCTGCATGGCATTTCAGACATCGTGTTTTCAGGATGGGCAGGACATGGTCTTCAAACGTGACTTTCGGTGTTTCTTTGCCCGCATCATCGGGCGATGACGAGGCGCAGGACATCACGGCCAGCCACACTGCAGACGAGGCCGCAAGCATTGCGAACCTGGCAACAGGAGTCGATCGGTGAGTCTGTCTTGCGTTGTTCATTTCGTGGCCTTGACTTATCCCACAGGCGGTTGGCATTGACTCGTTTAACCGCGTGCCCAGCGGGCCGCGATTGTTCTATTTGATATTTGACATTTGATATACGAAGCGCGGGGCGTTGCCCACGCGGTTAAACGAATGTGCCATCTCAACCGCGCGAAGTATAGGATTTGAAGTTCCTTCAATTGTGGCGTGCACAGATCACTCAACGCAAGCCGGTTGCTGAGGATCTAGCAACTGAATCACATGTCGCACGTGGAATGGCCGCTTGACAAGACCACTCTTGTGGGCCGAATTCCACTGCATCATGCACACATGATTGCTGGTCGCTAGGATCACGGGATTTCCTGCCGCAGCATTAAGAAACGAGGATTTCTTGGCAAGAATCTCTTGGGCATTCTCAGGTTGCTGAAGGTTGTAAACTCCCCCAGAACCACAACAGTCGCGAGCCAGAGGCGCAAGTTCCCAACGATAGCCCGTAGCATCGAGCACGGCCTTTGGAATTCCGGCGACCTTCTGACCGTGAATCAGATGACAGGGCAGATCAACGTAGACGCGCGTCCCATCGGCGGCACGATTTCGCTGGACCAGCGGCTGCTCGCCGAGAAAGTCGAGCACATCGCGCACGGGAACTTCCCCGCTCAACGCTTTGCCTAACGCCATTCCACAGCCCGACGAATTACAGACCACCGCATCGACCGCAAGCGCCCGAAACGCGCGACGGTTGTGATCGCGAAGCTGGTCGATGCCGTCCAGCCCAAGATGTTCCTGCATAGCGCCGCAGCAGCCCTGATCAGGTGGAATGAAGACCTGCACGTTATTCTCGATCAGCACGCGGACCGTCGCAAAATTGATCTCCCGGAACACCGCTTCCATGAGGCAACCAGTCAGCAACGCGACTCGCGGACCGCTCGGGCGATGTTGCGCCATCATTTGCTGCGCATAGCTGGCGGTTGATTGAGTCACCGCCGGATGTCCGGCAAACAGGAACCGATGCGGCAGCACGCCCCAACGCCGCAGTAATCGTGTCGGAAGCATCGTGAGATTGAAGAGCCAAGGCCGCGCCGCGAGGCCAGCTGCCATGCGGAGCTGGAGCGAGTTACGGGTTCGCCCGGAAGATACGTGCATGTGCCGCGTCTGCTCAAGAATTTCTCCATAAGGAACATTTGCGGGACAGGCCGTTTCACAGGCCAGACAACCCACGCACTCGCGCGTGTACTCGGCCGTCCACGGATCTGGAGCGAGCCGTCCTTCGGATTCCTCACGCCATAAACGCAGCCGTCCGCGTGGCGAATTATTTTCATCACCCGACAGCAGATAGGTTGGGCAGACTTCAAGGCACAAGCCGCAATGTACGCAGCTGGTCAGCATGTCGCGAACGGAGTTGGGCGTTGCGCAGGGCAGCGATGGAGCTGCGGGCGTTTCAGACGAGGTCATAGCGTCGCGAATTCCTGTTCCAGTTGCCGGAGCCATGGCACTTCGACTCCCGAAGGTGCAATGGATGGGATGTGTCTTGACTGCCAGTCGCCGCCGACGGCATGGATTTCTAACGCACAGCGTTCGATGATCTTCGTGATCTTCAGCTGAATTTCGGGAGCCGATGTCGGCAGGTTTTGCGCGGAACTCTCTCGAGTTTCGCGGCGTCCAGCATCTAACTCTAGGCTGTTTTTGAGGTAACCATGCACCACGCCGTTGTAGCACAGAACGACGCAGGTCACATGGTTTTCGTGGGCCACCCTGCGGGCCAGTGGAATGGCTTGATCCGGCGTCGTCTTCAACACGAAATCAGGGCAACCATCAACGACAACTAAAGATCTGGATGCAGCGTGCAACTGCAGTTCATGCTGCGCGGCAAACGCGGCCAGATGCTCCTCATAAACGCCAGATTCGTAAGCCGGACAATTCAAGGAGATCCGCAGTCGGCATAATTCTTGGCTGCCTTCCAGAACCACATCGATCGAGTCAAACCAGTGCTGCCAGCAGGTTGCCAGCAGAGCGCCCGCCGCGTGTGAGATTGACGCATAACTGCCCGTCAGAGCGAAGACATGCGTCAGGCCGCAGTCGGGCCGCAACCGCACTACGAAATCGACGGGTTCGCCAAAATCACTCGAAGAATTTAAGAGGAATCGCAACAGATCGTAGCCAGTGGTGGACTTCACAACGCGTTCCCCAATGCGGACGATACGTCCATTGGGCAGTCGCCAGTTCATCCCCGTGATGTTGTCACAATACGGGCCGAAACGCGATGACGCTGGTGCAAAGCCACTGGCCGCCACCTGCTCCCAGAGCAGTTTGTGTTCATCCAGAATCAACGGAAACCGAAGTCCGTGAGCCGCCGCCTGGTCACGGAGTTCAGCGGTCGTCATCGTCGCGGGACAGCACATCACGCCGTCAATGGCATCGATAAACGGCACAAACGTGCGCGGCATACTCAACATGTCAGCGGCCACAGTCGTGTGCGGCGGTACCGGGTGAGCTCCGCTGTCATGATCGGGAGGCTGCCCGCCCTTCCCATGCTTGAAGCGCCGCGACGCAAACACCTTCAGCGGATTCAATTGATGTTGCGGATTGAAGACACTTGGCACGGCCAATTGCAAACGCAATGTGTCTTCACCAAAAAACAGTGACATATAGGCCGTCTTGTCGTTACCGATTCCATGTTCTCCCGACAGCGTGCCCCCGACAGCAATCACGCGCTGCATTAAGCGTTTGCTGATCGCTTCAACTTTTTCTAGCTCTCCTGGTTTCTGTGAATCAAACAAAAAATTGGGATGCAGATTTCCGTCACCCGCATGGAACACATTGACGGCTCGAAGTCCTGCCGCATCGGCTTCGTCATAAACCAGTTGGAGCACCTCGGCGAGTGCTCGTTTGGGAATCACGGCGTCTTGGACGAGGAAGTCCGGGCTAAGCTGCCCCATTAGGCCACCGGCGACCTTGCGGGCTTTCCAGAGTCGATTCCTCTGCGTCTCATCGTCGCTGTACTCCACACCCGACGCGCCAGCAGCGCTGAGCAACTCTGCCACGGCCTTCACGCGGGCGTCGAGCAGCACCGCCGGACCATCGATCTCTGTGACCAGCAGAAAAGTGTCCTTCGGCAGTCCGACTGCCATCGGACTATTTTCTACCATAGCTACGCAGCGCGGATCCATCAATTCGATGGCAACCGGAAACGACGCGTGCGCGGCTAGCGCATGAATGGCTCGCTCCGCCGATTGGAGATCTGCAAACGTGGCACGGTAAGTCCATGCTTTTTCCGGGCGGGGCAACAGCCGCAACCAGAAACGCGTGAATGCGCCGAGCGTCCCTTCGGAACCGACCATGAAACGCTTCCAGTCCTCACGCCACGCACCGCGCCCGCCCGCTGGTCCACCGAAGCGATGCACGCTGCCGTCCAGCAAGACCACTTCGACGCCAAGGACGTAGTTGCTAGTAACGCCGTACCGAAAGCAGTGAGCACCCCCGGCATTCATCGCGACGTTGCCGCCCAGCGTACACACCGATCCGCTGGATGGATCCGGCGGATAGAACAATCCGTACGGTACGAGCGCTGCGTCCAGTTGGTTGAGCACCACGCTGCATTCGACTTCGCACCAAAACCCTGCGGCACAGATCTCGCGCACTTTGCGGAGCGCCGAAGTATGCACCACGACACCACCCTGTGCCGCAACGGGACCGCCCGAAAGCGACGTTCCCGCGCCACGAATGGTCACGGGCACATTGAGGCTCAGCGAGTCCCGCAACAATGCAACCAGCTCGTCAACATCCGCCGGAATCACGACCGCGTCAGGGCGAAACGTCTTATATCCCAGCCCGTCCGCATCATAGCCCGCGAGCTGCGCAGGTGCAGTCAGGACTCGTCCCCGACGAATCGACTGCTTCAGCCGCGAACCTAGATTTGAAACATTCATTCCGCAAATCTCCATCACCATTGATCTGCTCTCGATCCACAAAGTGTCTCAGGTCAGAATGTCTTTCACCATCGACCCATGACAGCGAGACACGGCTCGTCACGCTAACGCTTCAATCCGTCCGGCAGTTCCTGCAACCGTTCGAGTTCAAGGATCTCATGAAAAAACCACGGCTCCCCTGACTTGCGGCGATACAGCACGCATTTCGTCGGGTATTTCGTGCCGTCATAATCTTTCCAGTCGCTGAAGCGGTAGATATCGTCGCGCCAGTCGACACGGACCAGTTGGTATGTCTTCTTGTCGAAGTACATGTCCAGTGGCGGATCGACGGTGGCGGTGACTTGGAGCCCTACGACAAGCGTTTCGTTCTCGGTGACGTCGGCGATGACTTCGATTTTTGATTCTGGATCAGTCAAGGCACCGAGTGTCCAAGCCCAAGCTGCGATTTTCGCGGGCTCTTCACCGCGTTCCGCTGCATCAATCCACCATGATTTCGGCGGCTCGACCACCGAAGTGCGCGGGGTTCCCGATGCCTCACGAATGGTCCCTGAGTTGTATTGTTCCTTCATGCGGAACAGCTTGAGCAGCTTTGTGTTACCTCCGGCCGCCTCAATGGCGTGCTGGACGAGTTCTGCTGCTGCAGGGGATTGCTGAGCGGAGATTTGGGTCGCTGATACCACACAGATGATCGCAGCAAGCAGGGCTGTCAGCATGTTGTGAAAATACTTCATAGTCGCTCTCTTCCTCGGTTGTGTCAGGCTATTTCCGGACTTGCATTCGCAAATCCGGCGTGGAATTCTGGGGACGGCTGCATGATAGCTGATCCTGTGGGATTTCAACGTCAGTCTCCGGCACACGGAAAAGACAGATCTCGTCAGCGCTTGTCAAACCGCGTGGGCTGAAACGACAACGCTGACAAGGAATGCCCAGCACTTGACAACACCGAAGAACATGCGAACCTAGAGGAAATATTGACTTTCTTACCGGAATCTCGATCCTCAGGAGTGTGGCTCATGCTGAGTGTTGTTCCCCGATTCGTGTTGTCGTGCGCACTGGTCTTCGTTGCTGAATCCGCGGCCACGGCTCAGCAACTGAAGCTGGAACTGAAGAAGGATGATCATATCGCCGTGATCGGGAATACGCTGGCGGATCGGATGCAGCATGCAGGGCATCTGGAAGCAATGCTGCACTCTCGCTTTCCTGAGCACAATCTCGTCGTGCGAGATCTTGGCTTCAGCGGTGATACGCTGACCGAACGACCTCGGTCGGAGAATTTCGGTTCGCCTGATCAATGGCTAAGCAAAGTCGAGGCCGATGTCATCGTCGCATTCTTTGGTTACAACGAATCGTATGCTGGTGAAGCGGGCCTGCCGCAGTTTCGGAAGGATCTCGAGGCCTTTATCGATCACACGCTGGCTCAGAAATACAACGGCGAATCCGCTCCGCGACTAGTGCTCTGTTCGCCAACCGCCATGGAAGATCTGAAGTGGCCACATTTGCCAGACGGCGAAGTTCAGAATAAGAACCTTGAACGCTACACGGCGGAGATGGCGAAGGTCGCGCATGAGCGTAACTTGCCGTTTGTCGACCTATTTCATGACTCCCAGAAGTTTTACAAGCTGACTGCTAGTGATGACAGTGTGCTCCGCAATCTGGATGGTCAGCCGCGTGCGCGTTTTGGCGTGGATAGACCCAAAAATTCGGCTGATGGAACCGTTGTACTGCCTCCGTCGACGATCAATGGCGTGCATTTGACCGATCATGGAAATTCGATGGTTGCCAATTCCTTCGACGCCAGTGTTCTCGTCGATCGTGATCCGCGTCAGCTTGATGCGGGCCGCTTCGAAAATATTCGAAAAGTCGTGCTCGCCAAGAACCACATCTGGCACAACGTCTACCGAGCCACCGACGGTTTCAGTGTCTTCGGAGGTCGCTCGGGCTTGCAGTTCGTCGAGGGACAGACCAATTTTGTGGTGATGCAGAAGGAATTGGAAATTCTGGAAGTCATGGCGGCCAATCGCGACAAAGTTATTTGGGAAGCCGCTCAAGGTCGAGAAATTCAAGCTGACGACAGCAATCTGCCACAGCCGCTAGAAGTGAAAACAAACAAGCCTGGCCAGCTCGAAGACGGTCGCCACAAGTTTCTGGGAGCCGAAGAAGCCATCGACAAGATGACTGTGCATGCGGGGATGAAAGTGAATGTCTTTGCATCCGAAGAGCAGTTCTCAGACCTCGCCAATCCTGTGCAAAGTGCGGTCGATACGGACGGACGTCTGTGGGTCGCCGCATGGCCGACGTATCCGCACTGGAATCCGCTCGGTGCCATGAACGACAAGCTGCTGATTTTCCCCGACGAAGATCATGACGGCGTCGCCGATCGCTGCATCACGTTTGCCGACGGGCTGCATAATCCGACGGGTTTTGAATTCTGGAACGGCGGCGTTCTTGTCGCACAGACTCCGGATATTCTCTTCCTGAAAGACCTCGACGGTGATGACGTGGCCGATGTTCGCGAACGCATTTTTCATGGGCTCGATTCTGCCGACACACATCACACGGCGAACGGCTTTGTGATGAGCCCTGGCGGGAAGTTCTATTTTTCCCGCGGGATTTTCCACGCCGAGAACTTCGAAACTCCTTGGGGGCCGACCAAACGATTCGGCACCGGCGGAACTGGAGTTTACGAATGGGATCCTGTCACCTTTGATATCAACTTCCATTTCCCGATCGGCCCGAATCCGCACGGTGACACCTTCGACCAGTGGGGTAACCAGTTTGCGACAGACGGCACCGGCGGGACTGGCAACTATATCGGCATGCCCGGCCACGGGGCTCCGCGCGAGCTTTACGAAAAGCGAGTTCGTCCGGTTCCGGCGATCGCAATTCTGGACAGCCAGCATTTTCCGGAAGCGAATCGGGGTAATCTGCTGATCGCCAACGTGATCGGTTTCCAGGGAGTGACTCAGTACAAGTTTGAAAAGCAGGGCGCCGGCTTCTTTGCGAAAGAAGTTGAGCCCATTCTGTATTCGTCCGACGGCAACTTCCGCCCGAGCGACATGGAGATCGGCGGCGACGGAGCTCTGTATGTGCTCGACTGGCAGAACCCGATCATCGGCCACATGCAGCACAACCTCCGCGACCCCAGCCGCGACCATCTGCACGGTCGCATCTATCGAGTCACCGCTGAAGGCCGCGAAATACAACCCGTTGTGAAGCTCGACAAAGCCAGCACAAAGGATGTCGTCGCCACGCTGGGATCACCAACGCTCTCGGAACGTTATCGCGCCCGTCTCGAACTCACAGGCCGCAATCCGGATGAAGTGCTTGCGGCAGTGAATGACTGGGTGAAGCAGTTTGATGCGAAGAAGCCAGATCATGCGAGGCACCTTGTTGAGGCAATGTGGATGCATCAGCAGCACCGGCGCTCAGACGACGCTCTGATCGCAACTGTTCTCTCATCACCGGTGGCTGATGCCCGCTCCGCTGCTGTCAGAGTCCTGCGCGACATATCTCGCGAAACGAACCTCCTTCGTTCCCTCTCCCCCGGAGGTGGAATGGCTATTTCTCAAGACTCACCAACGGGGGAGAGGGCCAAGGTGAGGGGGCAAAAGAAGAGGATTGCCAGAGCGACGAAACAG
>Ga0209553_1000275_pt1 | contig 27171 bp, 21 predicted proteins | sample LauGreFBDMM110DN_2_FD_188217 | JGI IMG/M metagenome (GOLD analysis project Ga0209553, IMG submission 188217) | Freshwater lake microbial communities from Lake Michigan, USA - Fa13.BD.MM110.DN (SPAdes) (version 2) | ecosystem: Environmental > Aquatic > Freshwater > Lake | place: Lake Michigan...
TGCAAACCCTGTCGCGCACCCTCCCGTCTGGGTGGTCGATACTGAGATTGCGACTCAGACTTCCGTACCCTATGCTCAGTCATATGCGAAGGATTTTGCCGAGGGGTTTTTCCAGAAAATGTGGGCTAAGTTGATTTTTCCAGGAACACTTCTGCCACTGCTGATTCACAGCATCTTTGGTTGTTGCTGGCACCACGTCCATGACGCAGGCAAGTTTCAGTCGGCAGGCTCGTCAATCGCCTCACACGTAGGCCACAGTCATGGTGATAATCCGCACAGCCATTATGCTCAATGTCCCGAAGACAGTGAGCCAACTGTCCCGACGCCATGCCGGCACGACAGACCATGTGACGATGTGCGATGTGTGTACATTGAGGCGGAGTTCGTGCGTTTGGAATTTTTCTTGACGTGGTATGAGCATGTCGCCGCATTGAACGTCGGTGGCATGATGTATCGCAGCCTGCTGTCCACGACGCCCGGCAATCCTAATCAGACGCAAAAGGTGCTCGCGGTGATGCAGCACTGCGCGCTGAAGCAAGTCTGGGTAGTCTAGTACACTGCCGGCCGTCATGGATGTGATGGTTCGTTGTGACTCTGTTGAATGACTATTTTGCAACGTCGTTTCAGAGTCCTCTAGCATTTTTTTCACCATTTTTTCCGCGTTGCAATCTGAGAGCAACAGTCATGACATCTACAGAACATACTTCACGCTCTAGGTGGCTCTGGGGCATGGGCATCGCAGCCCTGATCCTGATCGGATTTGCAACACGCTCAAAGTGGTGGGAGCCAACTCAGGATTGGGTACGCGCCGCAATTTCCAGCAATCGCAAGGTCTCATCATTCGAGAGTCTTGACCATGGAGTCAACGTGAGCGATGAAGATCTGCATGCTCATGCAGGACATGATCAGGGTCTAGGCGAAGGGACGTCTCTGGCATTGTCCGCTCAAGCGCAGGGAAATATTGGTCTCACACCTGACTCTTTGCAGCCGGTCAAACTCGAAACATTTCGGCGTTCCATCACTGTGCCGGGGATAATCGTCGGGCGACCGGGTCGAACCCGCTTAGAAATTTCGACGCCGATGGCTGGTGTAATTACACATGTCCACGCAGTGCAGGGAGAAGCCGTTGATCCGGGTACCCTGTTATTTGAACTGCGGATTACTGCCGAAGAATTGGTGTCTACACAGACAAATCTGCTGAGGACGGTCGGAGATCTGGACGTGGAGAACCGCGAAATCGCGCGCCTTTCTAAAGCCACTGAATCCGGGGCCATCTCGCAAAAGACCTTGCTTGAACGTCAATACGCTAAGGAAAAACTGGAGGTCCTCATGAATGCGCAGCGTGAAGCCCTGCGTTTGCATGGACTTTCAGAACGACAGATTGATGACATTACCACGAATCACAAACTTTTGCGTGATCTGCAGATCGTGGCTCCCGGACGCGACAGTCACGGCGCAGAAGAATTGAAGTTATCAAGCACGGAGTTGACTCCTGTGTCGCTTGCGACTAACCAAGGACGACGATTGGTGGATGAGCACGCAGAAGACTTGGAGAGTGCGGGGCACGATGCTTCCGAGTCCCACGATGACTCAAAAATTCCCCTCATTTTGCAGGAAGTTCTCGTCCATAAAGGAGAAACAGTTACTGCTGGAACAACGCTTGGGGCATTGGCGGACTATTCTGAACTTTACATTGAGGGCCGCGCTTTTGAACAGGACCAAGAAGTACTGTCAGTGAGTGCGCAGCGAAACTGGAAGATCACGGCCGTGTTTGAAGGAGCCGGGAACTCTGTCAGCCGAATCGAGAATCTTGATCTGGTCTATGCGGCCAGTGAAATTGATGCGAATACGCGTTCACTGTCATTTTTTGTGCGACTTCCTAACGAAGTTGCACGCGAAGTTCCCTCGCCAAATGGTCAGCGTTTTCTGGACTGGAAATACCGTCCCGGGCAACGGCTTCAATTATTGGTGCCTGTCGATGAATGGGAAAACCAAATTGTGCTGCCGGTAGAAGCACTTGCCCGGGAAGGCGCTGAATCATTTGTCTTTCTGCAAAACGGCGACCATTTTGACCGTGTGTCGGTGCGGGTTACGTATCGCGATTCAGCGCATCTTGTCGTCGCGAATGATGGTTCGGTGTTCCCCGGCGATGTCATCGCACTGCGTGGCGCCCATCAAATGCAGATGGCATTGAAGAACAAATCGGGCGGTGGTGTGGATCCTCACGCTGGACACACCCATTAGAAACGGATGCCATGATGTTGAATTCCATTATTCGATTCGCACTGCGCCAGCGAATCATTGTGTTGGCGTCTGCTGTCCTCGTAACAGGATACGGAAGTTACGTTGCCTTGCATACGCCGATTGACGTCTTTCCGGACCTGAATCGTCCCCGCGTTGTGGTGATGACTGAAGCTCCGGGACTCTCACCGGAGGAAGTCGAATCACTGATTACGTTTCCCCTCGAAACAGCACTGAATGGTGCCAACGGTGTCGAAGCAGTACGTAGTTCGTCAGGCGTCGGAATTTCTGTGATCTATGTCGAGTTCGGTTTCAAGACTGATATTTACAACGATCGCCAAGTTGTCAACGAGCGACTGCAACTGTTGCAGGGACGTTTGCCAGATGGTGTGACGCCACAACTCGCCCCGATCTCATCAATCATGGGGCAGGTTCTGATGCTGGGGATGTTTAGTGAAGCGGACAAGACGGAACCATTGGAGCTCAGAACTCTCGCCGATTGGGTTGTCCGACAACGCCTACTGACGATTCCTGGAGTTGCTCAGGTTTTCACAATGGGCGGTGGGCGGAAACAATTTCAGATTCTTGTCGATCCGGAAAAGCTTTTGCGTTTCGGTGTTTCCCTGCAGCAGGTCAAGGATGCGGTTGTTAACAGTAATGAGAACGCGACGGGCGGTTATTTGGATCAACAGGGGCCAAATGAGTTGCTTGTGAGGGCATTGGGCCGAGTTCAGACAATTGAAGATATCTCGCAAATTGTTGTCACGATCCGGGAGGGGCGTCCTATCACACTGGCGCAAATTGCGCAAGTCACAGCTGGAGCGCAGAGTAAACGTGGGGACAGTGCGGCGTATGCAAGGGATGATCTTCCAGCGGGGGAAATTATTGCGATCGCCCCAGAGTCCTTGCCGCCTTCACCGTCGGCATCGCATTCATCGCTGCTTGCGAGTGGCTGGTCCGGTGGACCATGTGTCGTACTGACAATCAATAAGCAACCTGGGGCCGACACTCGTGCGGTGACCGACAACGTATTCAAGGCGATCGAGGATTTGAGTGCCTCGTTGCCGCAAGACATTCGCGTCATTCCGCTGTATTCGCAGAAATCGTTCATTGATCGTGCCATTGAAAACGTGCTTCTCGCTCTCCGTGACGGCGTGTTTCTCGTAGCTATCGTGCTAGTTCTGTTTTTGATGAACGTGCGTACGACGTTTATTACCCTGACTGCTATTCCGCTGTCGCTGGTTATTACGGCTCTCGTCTTTGCGATCAGCGGGATGTCGATCAATACAATGACGCTCGGGGGACTGGCGGTGGCCCTCGGTGAATTGGTCGATGATGCGATCGTCGATGTGGAGAATATCTTTCGGCGACTCAACGAAAATCGCCAGGCCGCAAATCCTAAACATCCACTACTAGTTGTCTATCAAGCAAGTACAGAAGTTCGTAACTCAATCGTGTTTAGCACCATCATCGTGTGCATCGTATTTCTTCCGCTATTCGCCTTAACTGGTATGGAAGGACGTCTATTCGCTCCCCTAGGGATCGCGTACATCGTTTCGATTGCAGCTTCACTGCTCGTTTCACTCACCGTCACGCCAGCCCTGTCTTATCTGTTATTGGGACATTCAAAGATATCTAAACACGTTGCGGACGGATTTGTGTTGCTATTTTTCAAACGCATCGCCAGCCGAATCATCCACTTCAGCCTAACATTTCCGCGATTCAACCTGATCATTGTCGCAATTGGTGTCCTGACTTCCGGAGTCTTTGTCTTGAATTTGGAGCGTGATTTTCTACCGCCATTCAACGAAGGGTCAATTCAGCTTAATGTGGTCCTCCCACCAGGCACATCGTTAGCCGTATCAAATGAAATTGCTGCCAGATGCGAGCGGCGACTCATGCAGGTTACAGACGTTGTGCGTGTCGGTCGAAGAACGGGTCGAGCAGAACTTGACGAACACGCCGAAGGCGTAAACACCAGTGAATTGATCATAGATCTGAATCCCAGTTCGCATCGTACGCGGGAAGCACAGCTCAACGAAATTCGTGAAGCGATGGCCGATATTCCGGGCGTAGTATCGGCGGTTGAACAACCAATTTCGCACCTAATTTCACACATGCTGTCGGGTGTGAAAGCTCAGATCGGCATTAAAATTTACGGAGACGATCTGGATCTATTGAGGCGTAAGGCGCAAGAGATGGAGCAGGCGGTGAAGTCCGTGCCGGGTGTTGCCGATTTGATGCTGGAACCACAGGTCCTGATTCCACAATTACGAATCGAATTGCGGCGTGACAAACTGACACTCAATGGCCTGACGGCACGCGATGTCAATCAAGTCATTGAGACAGCACTGAATGGAGTCGTTGTGTCCGAAGTGCTAGATGGCCAGAGAACGTTTGACCTTGTTGTGCGATTCGATAAACAAGATCGTGAAAATCTCGATGTACTTCGCCGCTTATCAATCGAACTTCCCGAAGGCGGATCGGTTCCCCTCGAATCTGTCGCCCGGATTTATGAAGCTGGTGGCCCAAACACGATCAATCGTGAAAATGTGCGTCGCCGCATTGTGCTGCAATGCAATGTCAGCGACCGAGGCGTAGTGGATGTTGTGACAGACATCCAAAAGAAGTTAGCCCCCATCACGGCCACTTTGCCACCAGGTTACTTTGTGGAATACGGAGGTCAGTTTCAGAGCCAGAGAGAGGCTAGCCGGATTCTGGGAGTTCTCTTTCTAGTGTCGCTCGTAGGCGTTTTTCTGACGCTGTTTGTCATGTTTCGCTCCGTCAATTTAAGTCTGCAAGTCATGGCTGCGTTACCGATGGCTTTCATCGGCAGTGTGGCCGCGCTCGTTCTGACAGGTCAAACGCTCACGATTGCCGCGATGGTCGGCTTTATCTCGCTAGCAGGCATCGCCTCACGCAATGGTATTCTTCTGCTGAACCATTACCTGCATTTGGTCAAATACGAAGGCGAGACGTGGTCACATTCCATGATTATCCGCGCAGGACTTGAACGCCTTGCGCCTGTCCTGATGACCGCATTGACGGCCGGCATCGGACTGGTTCCCTTAGTGTTGTCCGCGGGTGAACCTGGTAAAGAGATTCTGTACCCTGTCGCGACTGTGATCCTCGGTGGTGTCATCAGTTCCACCCTTCTGGATTTCTTTGTCCATCCCGCGTTATTTTGGCTATGCGGTTTGAAAGCCGCTCAGAGAGTTGTGAATGAAACAATGCAAGAGATTGAGTTGGTTGAGCCGCATGAAGATCTTTTGCATGCGCGGCAAGTCCACAATCCATCCCATTGAGAAACATTGGCTTCGGATGTCATTTATTTTGTGATCAGCAAAGCCAACAATCTTAATCCCCTATTCTCGATTTCTTTTGAGGTATCTTTTATGAAGTATTTTCAATTCGCGTTTCATGCCTGTCGCGTTGTTTGTCTGTCGGTGGCTGGCCTGAGCGCCTTGTGTCTAGCGGGATGCAGTGAGATGGGTTCTGTCCCGTCGCCCAATACTCGAGTCTCACCCGTGGTAACGGATGGCCCACCTCTACCTGATCTAAACACCGAGCACGCTCATGCCAGTGAGGGGCCGCACCACGGATCTCTAGTGGAACTTGGAAATGAAGAGTTTCACGCGGAAGTTGTGCACGGCGAAAGTGGCCGCGTATCCGTATATATTCTCGACAGTGCCGCACAAACTACTGTTCCCATCGACGCCACAGAACTGACGATCAATATTACCCACGATGGCAAAGCCGAACAATTTAAGCTGCCAGCCGAACGCGATGCTACCGACCCGGAAGGCAAGTCTTCACAATTTTCACTCAAGGATGAAGAACTCGCGAAAGATCTGGACAGTCACGATGCGTCAGCAAGGCTAGTGGTCATGATCAATGGCAAGTCTTACTCCGGCAAGATCGCACACGCTCACGATGCGGATCACAAACACTAAACATACCCTATATCAAGGGCAGCCCACGGCATGTAGATTGTCCTGCTGTGGTGCCAACTTCACCGCGCGTGCACCAGACATTAGTGAATTTTCTAGCGCTTGAAGTTCTATTTTGCGGCTTCGGTGATCGACCGGATAAACACCAGAAGATCAGACGCCTCCTGCGCTGTCAGGTCGGCGAGCACTCCGTCTGGCATCAGAGACTTTGTGCTCTTCTGCAGTTCGTCAATGTCGGTGGCTGCAATCGTAATCTGTTGGCGGTCGGCTAGCCTGAGAACCACCTGACTTGGCGACTGGCTCTCGATTAGGCCATTGAGCACAAGGCCGTCTTTGGTGAGGATCGTCCACGTCGCGAACTTGTCATCGACCTTCTGCGATGGTTGCACAATTTCCTGCAGTAGTTCCGACGTGTGGACGTATTTCTTACTGATCTCCCTGAGCGTCGGACCCACAGACAAAGCCAACTCGTCAGTATGATGACAGGCTCGACAGCGAGCCGCATCGCTGAAGAAAATCAGGCGACCACGCAGCGCATCGCCTGTTTTAGAGAGCACCAGCGACGGTTCAAATGTTCTTCCCAGAGTTTTCTTTCGCAGTGACTCGGGGACGAAGTTATCAAACAATCCGCGAACGTCGCTGCTGGCGTTACGCACTGTCTCGATCACGGTTTCGCGATCCGCAGGCGTCAGATCCCCTGCATGCATTCGCACCATTAGGGCCAGCGACCCTTCGGTGCCGCTCGTCAGTTGCTGGATCGCCGCAGTACGAGTTTCAGGATTGGAACCGCTGCGTTCTAGCGATGCAAGAGCCGTTGCCGGTAATGATGCAATGACTAGCGGATCAGACAACTTTGTAGACGGCTCGACAGGCAGCGATCCAATCCAGCGTGCGATTAACGAGATACCATGGCTGTCGACCACCTGAGATCCAACGTACGGCATCCGCGCGTAGCCGAGTTTGGACATGCGATACATCAGCACCGATCTAAACGGATCGCCCGGCACAATGATCTTTGCCTGCTGCATTCCAAAAGTACCGATGTTAGTCCCTTTGTTCGTCGCCATCTGCTCAAAGGAGAGATCCTTCGTCAGGAAAAATGACACGATCGCATTTCCGCCCTTATGGTGGCACATGCTGCAATTGCCATGCAGATACGAGCGTGCTCGGTCGGTCAAATCCAGAGACTCGTCCTGTGGATTCACCAACTGAAATACCGGGCTGCGGGCATCATTCGGAATTGTGGCGATCACTTGCTGTTCTAACAGGGACTCAAGCTGATCGGTGCTGCTGACGGTATTCGGCATCAGCGTTGTGAGTTGATTTCCCACAAAGCCGAGCACAAAACCCGGTCCGGCGTTATGGCAGAGGCGGCATTCATTGATGGCACTCGTATGCCACGTACGTTCCGTAAACTGACCAGCGGCATTTGCAGCAGGCCACTGCACAGTCTGGGTCATGCCAACGGAACTGACAAGCTCTGCATCAGTCCCCGCGTCGTTCCAGCGATAACTGTAGGGATTCCAGACTCCGTTCTGGAACTGTAGGATCTGAGTTTCGATGGGCTTCGTCGGATTGCCATCATGATCCGGAATTGAAAGCTGCTTCGCAAACACAGTTCCCTCCGGGTACTGACCGCGCATACCATTGTGAGACGCGAGTTCAATTCGCGCATGGCCCGGGACTGCGACAAATCGCTGAGCCACCGCGCCGTCGGTCCATTGAGGCACAACGACGTCATACTCCACGACGCCAGCGGCTGGCTGAAGCGGGGCCACTGATTTGAAAATGCCTGTCTGGCTTAGCAGTCGCGGGAAATCGGCCGATAGGTCTTCGACATTGTTAGGCAGCAATTCGTAAATCTGCCCTGTCAGGTCGTAGTCAAGGACATAAAGTTCCCCCGCTGCACCTTCCATAAAATCCACGATGCGGAGATCGGTATCGACAAGGGTTCGGCCGACAAACGATCCGTCTGCTGTTCGTCCGACAGACCAAATTGTCCCCGTAATGTAATCGCCATAGACAAATTCACCGTCAAGGGTCTTCAGTTTTTCGCCCCGATAGACAGGGCCTCCAATCACGGAATTTGCCTCCGAATGGTGATGATCGCGAATGGGAGGAGTGATCGGCGTCGGTCCCACACCAACCTCACTTCGCAGCAAGGCTCTGCCTTCCATAACTGGCCAGCCGCAATTAGTTCCGTTGCCGACGAGGTAAATCATCTCCCATGTTTCCCAACCATTGTCGGCGACATAGACTTCGCCCGTCTGATGGTCGATCCCGAATTTCCATGGATTCCGCAAGCCGTAGGCGAAAATTTCAGGCCGCGCCGTTGTGTGGGTTATGAATGCGTTGTCTGCGGGTATCGAATAGTTCTTACCGTTGGCCGGATGATCGACATCAATGCGCAAGATTGAACCGAGTAGATCCGTCACATCCTGACCCGTCGTCAATCCGTCAGGGGGATTGGGCCCTGACCCATCTCCGGTTGCGATGTACAGCAACCCATCACTGCCGAATCGCATGCAACCGGCATTGTGGCCGCCTGAAGGCCAAGTGATCATCACAGTTTCGCTTTTGGGATCGATCACAGGCACCGCATCATGTGTCATCTCAAATCGAGACACACGCGTATGTGAACCATTTTCAGGATGCACGAGGCACAAATAAACGAAACGATTCTGCTGAAATAGCGGATGTAACACTGCGGCAAACAGTGAAACTTTTTCGTGAGCCAGATTTTGCAGATTCACCGTAAGATCTGCGGCGATAGCGGCGGCTTTAGAGAAGGTGAAGATCTTCCCGTCCATTTCTGTTACCAGCACGCGGTCTGTCCCAGGAATCTCCAACAAACTTGTCGGATGATCAAATCTTATCTGAGGAAACGCGGGAACAATTCGAAATGCTTCCGGAGGCGTCGGCGTCCCACGCAGTCGGGACGTAGTCCATGCCTCCCGTGGTTGCACCATCCTGCCCGACGTTGCAGCAGGAGATGTTGACTCCGCCGACATCCCTGATGCGCCACGCACAACACAAACCATCAGAATTGCAATCAACCAAGTTTTCCGTAGCTCTACGGTCATAGCAATCAATTCCCTCGTAGACAATTTACGCACGGCGCATCCCAGAAAGAGTGCAGAACCTCTGTTAGAAACGTACGCCGAGACAACTTCCTCGGAGAACATAAGTCTTCGTCCGGGATCAGCAGTCCGAAATTAAACACACGAAACCGCTTATGGTATCCCATAATCTCTGCGAAAATGCTAACTCATGGACATGTCTCAACAAACCGCTCCTGACGCATAATATCACCAGCGACGATGCTTGTGTTAACGGCGCTGAGAAACCGTAGCGCTTGGCGGGTGGTAACGGGTGGCGGAATCGTGGAGCGACCATATGTTCAGTTGGCGACTTCGTAATCGCCCGGAAGCCCGCCATCATGGCTGTGAACAGCACATTCGTGGCCCGCGTTTTCAGCAGTTTCGAGGTCACCAGTCGGGGTGCTGGAATCTCGTTATGCGAGTCTCCCGGACTCGCCCCACGCGATTTTTTCGTGCGGAGCTGGTGGTGGGTTTCGGTTGTTGTCAGTCGCAGGGCTGCCACAGAACGCTGGTGAGTGCCGAGGGCCGGGGATGAGACACGGGGGCGTACCGCTGCCAGCTTCGGAGCTTAATCCAATTCCGAAGGGCGAGCAGGGTTCCCGGTCTATGGCTCAAGGCGTTGCTGCTGATGAAACCAAAACTTGCAAAGCCGGAGTTGACGGTCTACGACTTCTTTTGCGAACTGGCGACACTCGGCGGCTTCCTCGCGCGAAAACACGACGGCGAACCCGGCTGGCAATCCATCTGGACTGGCTACAAAAAACTCGATGGAAGAATCGAAGGCATGAAATTATTGATGTCCTGAATGCAAGAGTTCGTGGGTAATGACAAGGGGCGGTTACCGCCAAACGCCACGGTTTCTCGCCGCCGTTGACAGGGTCGCTGGAAAGTCCGCCGCGTCAACCACAGTGCGGGCGTGTATTCCAGCGTGTGAGCGATCGCTGGAAAACCTCATGAAACGCGGGATAAGAGATCACGCCGAAATCCGCGACAGCGCCCATCGTGGGCTGTAAGGTACGATCCAACTGTTGCGGACACCTACTTAAGGTTATCGTGAGCAAAGGTCTGCTGCATGAATGGCACCACGATACCTTTGGATATAGCGGTATCAGACTTTTTGATCGGACAATCTTTTCTATGGAACCAACACAATCAATCTCAGCGCTACGGGCGGCGATGAAGTCGGGAACACTGACCTCCACGGCACTTGTCGAACAGTGCCTTGCCCGTATTAAAGCTGGGGATGGGGAATTGGGGGCTTGGGTATCGGTAGATGTCGGCGGTGCGCGAGCGGACGCTGAGCGAGCTGATAAAGAGCTAGCTCGAGGCATTGTGCACGGCGTGTTACATGGCATTCCGATCGGCATCAAGGATATCGTCGATGTCGTCGGCACCGTGACTGGCGCTGGTTCGGCTTTGCGCATGAAACTTGAGGCACCCGCTGCACGCGACGCGACGTTGGTTGCTGCGCTACGTCGAGCGGGTGGAATCGTCATCGGTAAAACGGTAACTACTCAATTCGCATGTTTTGACCCTCCGTTGACGCGTAATCCATGGGCCGCTGATCGCACGCCGGGAGGATCATCGAGCGGTTCAGCGGCGGCCGTCGCGGCCGGCATGGTGCCCGCGGCAATCGGCTCACAAACAGGTGGCTCGATCACGCGACCGGCGGCGTACTGCGGTGTTTGCGGAATGAAGCCGACGTTCCAGACCGTGCCGCTTGACGGCGTTATTCCGGTAGCGCCATCACTGGATCATCCCGGTCCCATTACACGAACAGTGGGTGATCTGCGCGTGATGCTGCAGGCGATGACCGAGACCGCGTGTGTGGAATCCGAACTCCCTGCAATGTCCCACCTGAAACTCGGCCGCCTGCGACATTTTTTTGAGGATCGTATCGACCCACAAGTGCGGGATGCACTCGATGCGACGATCGAGCGGTTTGTTTCCGCTGGGGCGACAATTATTGACATTGACGTCCCGAGCGAGTTCTCAGACGTGCTGCTCCACCATCGGCGGATCATGGCAACAGAAGCGGCGTTATGGCATCGCGAGCGATTCCGGAACCATCGCGACGACTACGGACCCCGGATTGCGTCTCTGCTTGAAGAGGGCTTGGGAACCAGTCTCGCCGACTATTCTGCTTCGAAGGCGCATCAGTTATCGCTGACTCAAGCAATGGCTGCGTTGTTTCAGCCTCGAATCGCCGCGTTGTTGACGCCTGCAGCCATTGGACCAGCTCCGGATGCCACCACAACGGGAGATCCATGCATGAATTCCCCGTGGAGTTACACGGGTCTCCCGACGGTTTCATTTCCGATTGGCTTGAGCACTGAGCGACTCCCTTTAGCAATTCAGCTTGTAGGTCCGCATCGACACGACTGGCGACTGCTTAACGTTGCGGAAGTCTGCGAACGCTTGCTCCCGCCTGTAGCTTAATCGAGTTATTAAAAAGCATTTCAATGACGTGCGCCGCCGTCAGTTGTGGAGTGCGTCTGATTTCCTGTCACAGATTTGGTTTAACGACGCAGACGACCCAACTGCGTCGACCGAAAAAATGGGCAATTGATTCTGGTGACATTTCGTCTGTAAAGACTGAGTTTGGTGCCTGATCATTCCACACGAATGATCCGTTCACCCTTGAGGATCTGGCCGTTCGAATTCGTGGCACGCACCTGAATGAGGTGCGTGCCTTTCTGTTCCGCCGCTGTCAACGTGGCTTTCCAGAGGTGGGGACAGACCATCGGTTTCGCCAGTTTTCGCCACGGAAGATTGGCCGGCAGCATTGGCTGTTCTTCATCAAACAGTGCCTGAAAGAGTGGGTCTGTTTCATTTTCGGTCTTCAGCATCGATTGCCAGTCACGGTCGTTTATCCGCCATTCCACAACGGCATCAGGAAAAGCATTGAACACGTTCGCGCGAAATTCTTGAGTCATGGCATCGGCCAGCGGCACGACTTCCGGAGCCGTGATTCGAATCTGCTCACTGGGACTCCGCCGTGCGGCTTGATAGTCCAGCAGATAACTAGTGCCATCAAAATGCATGATCGTGTAACCGTTCGGGGTGCCGTCTGCACACATCGTATGCGGAATTCCGTGTTCATCCGGCTTCCCTGACCACCACGCGCCGCACACGGTGACGTTGATCATGTGATGGTGTGGTTTTTGACCTTTCCAGCCGTCGGAGTCCGTCAACATCACATGTTCGTGATGATGCGTGTGCCCCGCGAGTGAAATACAGTGTTCGCGTGATTCCAAGAGCCGCAGTAATTTTTCACGGCGGGGTTCAATCCACGGTGTGGACTTCACAAGGGGAATATGCATCATCGCCACAACAAGCTGATCTTGGGGTACATGTTTCAGATCATTTTCGATAAACGTGAGTTGCTTTTCACTTAGTCCAGAGCGGTAGAGTTTTTTTTCGCCTTCTTTGACCCAGTGAATATCATCCACAACGATGAAATGGATGGAGCCGTAATCAAATGAAAAATAGGCTGGGCCATACACGCGTTCGTATGTTTCGTCGCTCAACTCATCCGTGTCGGCGGCGAAATTGATATCGTGATTTCCAATGACGTTGTACCATGGAATCCCGATCTTCCCCAAAGTGCGATTGAAACTTTCGAAGAGGCTCAAATCGTCGAATAAAATATCACCAAGCGTCACCCCAAACGCCGCGTTTACACCCACTAGATTATCCACAACGTCATGCGCGATGTAGTCAATTTCCTTCTGATCGCGGGGCTGGGGGTCGCCGAAAAAAATCACGTCAAAGGCTGTTGGTTCTTCCACACGATACAAGGGAAAATCAATTTCGGCGGGCAATGGTCCCGTCGGTTCGACGCCGGGAAAACCGAGATCTCTGGGTGAACCTGCGGGCTTATGAATGTAGTAGAATCGAGACAAGTGATCCTTGTCGCTGACAGTCCGGTAGCCACTGGGTTTGATCACAAACACGATCGAATCGTTATCGACCGCCAGCGTATATCGACCGTCGGCGTTGGTTGGTACGACGTCGCGGCCATTTGAAACACGCACACCCGCGATGCCTGTTTCGTCCGCCTCACGCGTGTGATTGCCGTTTGTATCTACAAACACAACACCTGTCGCAACCGCATCATCAGCATGTGCCCCCGAGATTGAACTCAGCACATAGGCGACCAAATAAATTAACGCCACGGTTTTGAGCTGTAGCATGAGCTGGGATCTTTCGTGTTGGGTTGGCTAGGTTTCGTCTGCGAAATCATTCGTCCTGATTGTTGCGACATATTCCTTGGTTCGTCAGACGGTAAACACACGCGTAGTCGTGCAAACGGCATTATTCTGGTAATTCTGAACCATCTTCATCCACATGCGGAGGCACAGGTTCGCCAGTGTCATTTGCCCTAGAAACATGGCGTTCACGCGGCGGAGCTGGGCCCATGTACTGGTAGAACTGACACTCAAGCCTGCCATTGTAGAGTTTTCTGCGGCGTGGAGCGCGCCGACCGAAATGTTTTTCGAACCATGTGTTTGATGTGATCACGTAGAAACTCCATGTGGGCAGAGAATCGTAGACGCGGCCGAGTTCCCGATAAACCGCCTCCACTTCTTCTGGTTGGCCCATCCGTTCGCCATAGGGTGGGTTGCAAACGACCACGCCGTATTCGCGGATGGATTTGAATTCACTGATTTCTTGGACGCGAAATTGGATGTCTCCGCCAACGCCGGCTTCGGCAGCAGTCTTTTCAGAATGCCGGATGGCGGCTGGGTCATGGTCGAAACCCTGAATCGGCTCGAGCATTTTTGGCTGTCGCAAATCTTTGGCTTCGGTGCGCACATCCTTCCACATTTTTCGGTCCATCCACGGCCAGTCCTCGGCGATAAAAGAGCGTCCGGAGCCTGGGGCAATGTTGCGACCGATTAAAGCGGCCTCGATCGGAAGCGTCCCACTTCCGCAAAATAGATCAACAAACTGTCGATCACGATTCCAGTAACTCAATTGCAGCAAGCCGGCTGCCATTGTTTCACGCAATGGTGCCGGACCAGCGAATTCGCGATAACCACGTTTATGAAGTCCGTCGCCCGACGTATCAATGGTCAGCGTTGCCACGTCTCGCAACAAAGACACTTCGATGGCAAATTCTGCTCCGGTTTCATCAAAACGAAAACGGTTGTATTTTTTCTTAAGGCTTTCCACGATGGCTTTTTTGACGCATCCCTGCACGGATGGTACGGCATGGAGTCTTGATTGGACACTGCGCCCTGCGACCGGAAATGACGCATTGACAGGCAGCAGGTCACTCCAAGGAAGATCAACGGTCTTGTCAAACAACGCTCCAAAATCTGGTGCGTGAAACTCGCCGACTTTGATCAACAGGCGGTCCGCAGAACGCAGCCACATATTGCATCGCGCGATATCTCGTTCATCTCCGGCAAAATGAACTTTGCCATCCAACGTCCGCGTGTCAGAATAGCCCAGTCGTTCGAGTTCCCTCGTGACGACAGATTCCAGTCCGAAAGTTGTAGTGGCAATCAATTCAAAGCGCGGCATTTGAGGAAATCGTGAGTTGAGAGTGAGTCTGAGATTTTCAAAGAACGAAGCCATAGGAGGGATATGGGTTCGAGTCATGGATTGGACGAATGCGCGGACTCAGAGTCAATCCATGCCCGTTGCCGATACGCAGATTGCTGAGATTGGGGCAATTGTTCGTCATAATCGGCGTCGAATTGTCGGAGAAAGCCAAGGTTTAGCGAGGCGAACGCTTGCCAACGCAGCCTGAATCCGTGTGATATGACAGACGACATCAGGCACGCTGCGTGCGATGCGGAAGTCGGAGGCATGGAGTTTCTGTTCCAGAAGTGTTAGCGAAACCAGCATCGTGTCGTGGAATGCTTGCAGTGCATCGTCGCCAAGTTCAGTCCTGAGCAATACTGTTTGAGTGGCTGTGCGCTCGCGTTTGAGCATCGCCAATGAGGTGTGCTGACTGCGATACATGAGACCAGCGACGAATGCGCGGCGGAGGCGGCCCTCGGGGTCAAACTGATACACCGGATCCGAACCGATGAAAATGCTCATGGCAGAATTGGAGCGAAATCCGATCGTAATCAGCGAATCAAAACTTGGGACAGACAATTCAACTCGATCCGGCAGGGCGACGGCCTCGCGCATCAGGTCTTCGCGATCGTCTGGATGTAGCGTCATGATTGTTTTACCTTTCCACTTCTCGCAATTTTAGGGAGCATACCAGTTCTTGGATGTCAACATGCGGCCCGACAGGAAATCCTATGTCTGAAGAAATCACGGCTTTCCATGAAGCTGGGCACGTTTACGCGGCGCTCTACGTCGGGGCGAAGGTACGGTCTGTCACCATCGATCCGGACAACGATGACGGGCCGAATCGATCCGGTGATACCGTGGTGCTCTGGGATCGTCGCCGCTTTTCCCAGCAGGAGTTAATGGAAAAAGGGGCATGGGTCGCGTTGGCTGGTCCGGTAGCGGAGATGATTCATGCGGAGAAGCCTTTTCACCCGGCGGTAATTGCCGAATGGCGACAGGACTGGGAAACAGCATGCGAATGCCTTGCCGGTATCGGTAATGTCCAGCAGCGTTTCGCGTGCTTGGAACAGTTCACGATTGATCTCTATCAGGCATTCTCACAGGATCATCACTGGGCTGCCATCTGTGCGATAGCAGATCACTTGTTGGCCCACGAAACCTTGGATCAAGAAATGCTCGAGGAGATCGTAGAGCCATGGATGATGGACTCCTGATCGGAGCAATCGGATGCCGGGATGGAGCATGCTTGCGACGCGGCAGAACACGTTCTTCGAGCACAACTATTTAGGATTTTGCAAAGTTGCAATGAGGCATTGGCCGAAGTCCAGAGATGGAGCCTCACAAATCAGGGTTAAACGAGGATTAAACAACGTGAAAACAATCGCAAAACGTTTGGCCTAAACTTGGAAAATGTGGACTTTGATGTGACGTTTTGATGTCTAAAGGCGTCTGAATGGTGTTCAAATGATGGAAACCTGTGGTGCAAGATGTCTAGAATCAGGTGGCTTGCGGTTCAGGCTCGCTGCTGATCGTCGAAAAACTGATGATGAGAGCAGCGTTTGTCACTCAAGCATCCAATTCAAACTGTTTACAGCTTTGCTGGAGTCAACAATGAGGCATGTTTCTTGGCTGTTGCGTTGCCTATCCGTTGTCGGGCTGTTCGCATCGATTTCAATGCCGGCTGGCAATGTTCGTGCGGCGGACGTTCAGGATGAATTGCAGCAACGCCAAGTCCTGCTCACAAATGCCCTAAAAAAAGTACGTGAGGCGGTCGTCGGTGTCTCCGACGGAATGGGTGTTGGAAGTGGCGTGATCGTCACCGCTGACGGTATTGTCCTCACCGCGTCCCACGTTGTCACAACACGCAACCGCCGGTCTCGCAATGAATCAGCCACAATCACAATGGCGGATGGTCGCCAGCTTGCAGCGACAGTGCTGGGTAAAGACCGAGATTCCGACGCGGCAGTGCTGCGAATCAACGCATTGCCAGATGATAAATCCAGCTTCCCTTTCGCGGAAATGGGACGCGTGTCCGAATCCAAAGTCGGGGAGTATTGCTTCGCTATGGGGCATCCGGGGGGATACCGTCTCGAACGCGAAGCCCCGGTCCGCTTCGGAAGGATCCTATCGATCGGGAATCGGACGGTGGTTTCGGACTGCGCCATATTGTTGGGAGATTCCGGTGGCCCGCTGTTTAGTCTGGACGGCAAAGTTATCGGGATTCACAGCATGATCACAAGTTTGATCATAGAAAACCGGCATGTCTCAATCGACAGTTTCCATCACGACTGGGATCGATTGCTGGCAGGCGACCGCTGGGGCCACTTGAGATCCACAGACAATGATCTTGTGCAGTCGGGATTTTTTGGGGTGCATTTAACATGGAAGGACTTCACGCCGATTATCGCGGATGTCATCCCGGACACGCCAGCTGAAAAAGCCGGTCTGAAGCCCGGTGATGTGCTGTTGACGGTCGAAAAAAACAAGATCGCTGATCGGTTAGACCTGAGCACAACCTTGGATCTGCTCGAGGAAGACCAAGAGATCGAAATTGGGATCCTGCGGGATGGCAAAGAAACCAGCCTCGCACTGGTCACAGGGGACGATACTGAAGACATGGAGAGCTCAGACGATGAAGACGCTCCGCAGCCTGAATCGAATCACGCAGAAGATCTAGATCGTGAACAAGAGATCATGGATCAGCTGAGTGAGAATCGGGCAATTGGTACCTTCGAAAAACGTTCATCTCTGGAACTGGGTCAATTTTCGACAGCAGTCAAGCCGAATCAGAACAGCATCGTCTCGATACGTGATGGTGGTTTGTTAATGTGTCTCGGAACTGTAATGTCGACGGATGGATATATTTTAACAAAGGCGAGCGAACTGCACGGCGCGATTGATCCGGAAGTTATTCTGCCAAGCGGTCGCCGTTTCAAGGCACAAGAACTGGCAAGCGACTATGCGTTTGATCTGATGCTGCTCAAAGTTGACGCCACGGATTTGCAGCCTGTGTCTCTCATGGGAGAGGCTGCAAATGTCGGCGACCTCGCGGTGTTACAAAACGGCAAAGGTGAAGCACTCATCCCCACCGTGATCAGCGTCAAGACGCATTCCATGGAAGGCGCAAACAAGGCCTTCATGGGAATCCGGATGGCGGAGGATGACAACGGCGTCCGAATTGAACGTATTCTGCCAGGGGGTGCCGCCCAACGCAACGGGATGAAGCCGGGTGACGTGATCATGTCGCTGAATGGACGCACCGTAGATCGAATGATGACCTTAATCGACGCGATTGGTGGGTTCAAACCGGGCGATAAGATTTCGGTGCGATTCATGCGTGAAGATAAAATCCGCACGATCGACGTTCTGCTGACGTCAAAGTTTGTCAATGACGATACGATGCTGCCGTTGTACCGCGACCAACAATTCGAAGGTCAATTCGCAAGCACGCATGCGGGGGGATTTCCGCAAGCCATCCAGATCGACGCCGATGTTTATCCTCGTCAGGTAGGTGGCCCGTTGCTGGGGCTGAACGGCAAAGCATTGGGAATCGTGATCGCACGTGCCGACCGTTTTCCTGCCTTTGCAATTCCTGCAGACGCCGTGGCAAAGGTCTTTGAGCAGTTGAAGACGGAAGCAAAAAACAAGAAGAGTCCGTAGTCGGCCTTCAGTACCTGCCTTCGAAGCCCGCTGATGTTTGAGACTAGTGCTCTGTCAACCTTTAAAGTTGGGGTTGAATTGGATTTGTACGACGGACTTCCAGTCCGTCGGCGGTAACCTTGGTCGACGGACTGGAAGTCCGTCGTACCCGAAAATTGAGCCTTGACAGAGCACTAGTATCTTTCGCTTCTTTGCCACCTTCTGTGACTTTCAAAGCGAGTTATTCGACTCCAAGCCGCTTGGCGATTTGCGGCAACCTGTCTTTGTATTTCTTCGCAAGTGATCTCGGAGTTTGACCATCAATTCTGATCGACTCCGGATCGGCACCGGCTGCCAGCAGCGATTTGACAATCTGTATATCCTCGGCGGTTTCTGCCGTGGCTTTCAGGGAATTTTCCCGATCAATCGCGACTATGAGCGATGTTCGACCAATGCTGTCGCGGACATTAACCTTTGCTTTGCAGGCCAGCAGCGCATCGACAGCATCAGGCTGATTCCACTCGGCGGCTCTAATTAACGGAGTTATACCCGCAGACAATAATGAAGTATTCCCCTTGTTAACTTGATTAACATTAGCTCCATGTTCTGCCAAGACCCTGATGATCTCCGGCAAACCACGTTGAGCTGCCACATCGAGCGGTGAGACACCGTTATTATCACAAATGGTCAAATCGGCGCCTGCGTTCAACAGGATGACGACGTTCTCCAGTCGCTTGCCTCGAACCGCCAGCAGCAATGGCGTTTCTCCGTACTTATTCGCCACATTGATTTCAGCACCGTGCTTCAATAAAAACTTCACTACTCTAGGATGTGAGCCCATCGCAGCGGCGTGCAGCAGAGTTTCATCGCCCTCCCGACGCTCTGAAATTAAATCCGGATAGAGCTTCAATAGACGCTCCATTCCATCGAAGTGCCCGAGGGTTCCTTCGCTCAAAAACCTGGAGTAGGCAATGTTTCTGGGGACCGGTTTATCAACGCATCCCAGAAGGAATATGGAGGCGAAAAATAATATCGCACGGAGTCCGTCAGTCGAATGCTTTATCAACTTTACCCCATCCCAACTAGCCCGACCACAGTATCGAATTTACTGAATGCGGCTGCAATTGCCCCTCGTCTGCGATGCGGCTGAAAAACTTTGACAGGCCACTCAGAACACTCTGCTGACGATGAACAGGTATTTAACGCTTAATGATTCAAAAATAATAGGAACTACTGAACGTCCTGATTATCACCGGATAGACTCGGCGAAACCTAATCTGGCAGCCCTCTAACCCTATTGAGTTCAGCTACAAGGTCTGAGAGATCAATCCACCACGGCCAATCAGCAGTTTGAAACGGATTTGCACTAGTTGAAATATAGTAATAGGTGCCAAACTGTTGCTCGTGATAGTCACTGCCTTGAATCAAACTGGACAAACCCTGCGATCGCACATACGTCATCAACATATTCTTATACATAGTGTTGACGCTCGGAGGCATTATCAAAGATGCGAGCCTACCAGTCACCGAGTTCCTGAGACAGTTCAACCCAGCGCTCTTCAACTTCGGCCAGTTCTTTGGCGATCGTTTCGATCTGAGTGTGCAGTGTCATCGCTTTCTTTGCGTCCGACGTATTCAGCATCTCTGCGTTGAGAGCCTTGCGTTGTTCGTCGAGTCGGGCAATGTTCTTTTCGAGATTGCGAAGCGTCTTCCGCTGTTGGTGAATGTCTTTTCCGGATGAAGGTTTTTCGACCTTGCTGCCCGCTCCTTTTCCCGCTGGAGCACTCGCCATACGGTTGGACGCTCGTTCGCGTTCGCCGTCTTCGATCTCTTTATTCACGTAATAAATGTAGTCATCGTATTTCCCCACATAGTTCCGGGCGCGACCGTCGTGGACTTCAATAATACTGGTGGCGATGCAACGCACGAAGTGTCGATCGTGGCTGGTGAATAACACGGTGCCTTTGTAGGTAAGCAGAGCTTCCGCCAGCGACTCGACTGTCTCCACATCCAGATGGTTGCCAGGTTCGTCGAGGACGAGAATGTTGTATGTCCCCAGCAACAGCCCAGCCATGCACAACCGGGCTCGCTCGCCTCCGGACAGAACTCTGATCGGCTTCTTCGTATGAGCACCGCGAAACAACAATGATCCGGCGCAGGCGAGACAGTCCTGTGTCGTCGTGCCGGGTTTGGCCTTGTATTCGAGGTATTCCAGGACAGTCTGGTCCGGTGGCAGCGTGGTATAAACATGTTGGGCGTAAACTCCGACTTCGCAGCCGTAACCCCACTTCACTTTGCCATCGACTGGTTTGAGTGAATCGACGAGTGTTCTCAGCAGCGTCGTTTTACCCTGACCATTGTCACCCACAATCGCAGCACGCTGCTGATGCAGAATTTCCAGTTCGATGCCGGACGCAACGGCCTTGCCGTCATAACCGATGCTCAGGTCCAAACACCGAACCGCAGGCCCCTGACGCGGTTCAACCTGTGGGGCCCGAATGTGCGCCCTGGGCAGATCGACTTCAATTTCTTCCAGTGACAACCGGTCAAGTTGCTTCTGCTTCGAACGGGCCTGACTGGCACCGGTCGCACGAGCCTTGTTCTTGTCGATAAATCGCTGCAGTTGTTTCTGCTTTGCCAGAACCGAAACGTTGGTGCGTTCAGCCCGGACCTTTTCTTCCTCGACCTGTTTCAGATATCCGGCGATCTTGCCGTTATACATCGTCAATTTACCGCGATTGATATCGAGTGTCTGATCGCAGGTGGCCGTGAGGAATTCACGATCGTGCGACACGATGAGGCAGGCGGCGGGAAAGTGCTTCAGAAAATGTTCGAGCAGAATCTGGGTGCGCAGGTCGAGAAAGTTCGTAGGCTCGTCCAGCATCAGCAGATTTGGATCGTGTAACAACAACGCCGCGAGTTTGACGCGTGTCTGCCAGCCGCCGGACAGTCCCTTCACAGGACCATTCAGGTACAAGCCTTTCAGTTCAAATTCAGCGGCGACTTCACCGCATTTCCAGTCGGGCTGACCGCTGTCACGAATCAGAAAGTCGAGTGCAGACTCTTCCGGCAGAAATGGATCGTGCTGTCGCAGGTAGCCGACGCGCAGATTCGGCGAACGCATGACGGAACCACTGTCGAGTTCCTCATCGCCCAAGAGCACGCGCAACAGTGTGGATTTCCCGGCTCCGTTACGTCCGATAAATCCGACCTTTTCGTCTTCGTACAAAGTGACGTTGGCGTTGTCGAGAAGCATCTGGTCGCCAAAACTCTTGACGCCGTCGGTGAGTTGAATCAAAACTGACATAGGATCAGAAAAAACCTGTTTTTGACACGAAATTGAATTTCAAAACGCGGTTTAACCGCCTCATCGCACTCCATCAAGGACGATCTTCCTGTTTTCCCGCCGTCGGGTGGGAATCTCCTAATTTTATTACAAAGCTGCGTGCGAATGGCGATTCCTTAACTGAAAAACGGTGTCTTCGCGTCGCGAGTCTGTGCGTGACACGATCGAAAACAACTCGCTGAGCGGATGATCTTCTGAGATGGTGCCCTTTCGTGTTTGAGAGCTGTGCCGTACAACCCGTGTTCGGAGACACGATTTCGCGGATTATAGGATGTGAGATTTTTTCATGGTTGCAACGAACGATACGACGGTACTAATTTTTGGAGCATCAGGCGATCTTACATCTCGTAAGCTGATTCCTGCCTTGTTTCGCTTATCACAACAGCAGTATTTATCGGTTCGCTCTCCAGTCATTGGAGTGGCGCGGCGTCCGAAGTCGCATGACGAATTTAGAAGTGAGATGCGTGAGAAAGTACAGGCCCGTCTGGGATTGGACAAGTTTGATGCGGCAGCGTGGGATGTCTTTGCAAATCAACTGTTTTACCAACAATTGGATCTGACAGACGCCGGGGAGTACGCCATGCTCAAAACCTCGGTTCAAGCGATCGAATCTCAAGTGGGGGCGGGAAATGATGCGTCACGGATTGTGTATCTGGCGACCACTCCAGACTTAATTGCGCCGGCCGTTGAGGGGTTGGATGTGTCGGGCATGATTCCACCACGGGAATCCAAATCGATCCTGCGTGTGGTCGTGGAAAAACCATTCGGACGCGATCTGAAATCGGCTCAGGAATTGACATTAACATTATCGCGGCATCTGCAGGAAAGTCAGATTTATCGCATCGACCATTATCTCGGTAAAGAGACCGTCCAGAATATTTTACTGTTCCGATTCGGGAATGCCATCTTTGAACCACTGCTGAATCGCAATCATGTCGATCACATTCAGATAACAGTTGCTGAAGAGCTGGGCATGGAAGGGGCGCGTGGTGGATACTACGACACATCAGGAGCAATGCGGGATGTCTTGCAGAATCACGTGCTTCAATTATTGTGCCTGATTGCAATGGATCCTCCATCGCTCTTTCAGGCCCGCGAGATTCGCGATGAAAAAATGAAGGTGCTGCAAGCTCTTAGACCGGGAGTCAGCGGTCCGATCGAAAACTGGGCGATTCGAGCTCAATATACGGCAGGGCTCGTTGAGGGTCAGCCAACGCTCGGGTATCGCGAAGAAGATCGTGTCAACCCGAATTCGAATCGTGAAACGTATGTGGCCATGCGCGTCGCACTCGACAATTGGCGTTGGGCGGGTGTGCCCTTCTTTTTGCGAACAGGCAAACGATTGCCGAAGCAGATGACCGAGATCGCAATCCAGTTCAAAAACCCTCCGTTGAATTTGTTTTCCACCGTTGAATGTGACGGCGACTTGTGCGACCTCGTCGAAACTCGCCCCAATACCTTGATTCTGCGAATCCAGCCCCAAGAAGCAATCTCATTGCGGTTTTCCACCAAACGCCCGGGCATGAATTATCAGGTCCAGCCAGTGTCGATGGATTTTGAATATGGGGCACACTTCACGGCACAGTTGCCGGAAGCTTACGAACGCCTGTTGCTGGATGTGATGCGCGGCGATTCAACCTTGTTTACGCGTAGCGATGAATTGGAAGCCGCATGGCGATTCGTGACGCCAGTCTTAGAGTCATGGGAAAGCAGTTCTGCGGCTCCCGATTTTTACCCCGCCGGCACATGGGGACCCACATCTGCAGATCGACTGATTTCCGACACCAAGGCATGCTGGCGCGCCCCGAAATGAAAGGCCACGTGGCGCCACGAACCACCGGGATGCAGTACGAAGCTGAAACCCCAGATCGAACCCAGCCGAGGGATCTTTGCATCAGGGTTTGCGAAAACGTGGTTCATTCCTTTGTCTTGAAGGTTGTCAGTCCATCCGCTTTTGCTTTTGACACCGTCATAAAGACTAGCTTCTTTCCGGTTTCATCGACGACGAGCGCCATGGGGTCGCGTTCGCCTGCGTATTTTGTGAAGATCGTGTCAATGGCTTTCAGTGCTGTCACATTGCCAAGGTTGTATGTCTGTGACATATTCTGGGTGAACCCGGCCGCTTTGAGTGCGTCGCCGTCAATGGAGATCTCGGTCTTGATGGAATCGCCGATATAACCCAGTGCTTCTTGGAGCGGTGTCGCGCGAAAATCGATGAGCATTTTGAGTTGCAGGCGATCGGCAATTTTATCTGGAACCTTCGTCATGTCGGTCTTAGTCAGATGCGAATCGTCAGCGAAGTTCGTCAAGAGGGACTGGTTCCAAGTCAACATTGCTCCCGCAGCAAGGTTGGCTGCTGCATGTTGCGGCAGCAGTGTGATCAGTCTGACACCAGCAGGATCAATGTGCGTAGTCGTGCCAATTTCGAAAGCTTTCATCATCGCCGGGAAGCGTCCGATGATGCCGCGGGACCCCACTGTGGCAGGTCGCATCATCCGGACGCCGCTCAGGATCTCATCCGCAAGGTGCGACAGCTTGACTTGCGTAAATCGCTGCAACTTTACCGGTGTGCTGGCCTGTGTCTGATGCAGTAAGGTCTCCATGAAAAGGTTGGGCTCGAGGTGCATACTCCAAGAAACGGTCTGCACATCTTCACCAAACCAAAACAAAAACTTGTCCGCTATGGTCTGTAGCTGGCTAGTAAATGCGTCTTCCCGATGTGAATCGACGATCTTCAAATCGAATAGCAACGACAAGTGCCGATCACGATCAGACTCCCGGATTAAAGGCTCCATGTCGGGCGACACAAGTGCCGGATCTTTCAAAGACATCGCTAGCGACTCTGACATGTTCGATGGCGCGACGGCAAATGTCTGTTTATCAATGATCATGTAACTAAAATCGGGGGCTTCGTACAACTCCACTTTGGGATCCGCGTAAATGCGGCCCTTGAAACGCTGCATAAATTCCTGTTCAGTTTGTGGTAACTTGAGACGTACGACGGCGGCGACATCTGGGGCTGACATTCGCGGCCCAAAGTTGACGGCAAATGTCAGTTCGGAAATCTCGTCGGGTTTGTAACGTGTTCGCGTCTCAATCTGTGCTTTAAGCCACATCCCGAGCGTGCTCAGCATCGCTTGAAACTCTCCTGTGTTGCGGTCTTCTTTCCAGAACTCGGCTGGGTGGATATGACACAATATCTGCGGTGTAAAAGGCAAATAATCGACAGGAATCAACTCGCCCGATGTAGGACTCAATGCTTTTGCGTCATCATTTGATGCCGCCCTGTCGGCAACTGTCTCCTGATAATCAGCATTGGGCTTGATTCCTATTTGCGATGGAGAAGAACCACTGGATGCCGTAAAAAACCAGATACAGCCTCCGACCGCGGCGATCAGAAATGAAGTAACGCATGCCACCAAGGGGACGTTACGAGATTTTTTGCGACGACCTTTGACCCGATCAATCACGCTGCCGAGGGCAGCTTCGGAATCAGCTGCAGATCCGGGAATCGTGAACAGCGTGGCTAAAGTTTCCGGTTTGGGATCGGAGGGTAAACAATCTTGGCCAACCAGACCCCTGACCGGTGAAGACTGGATTACGGGTGTTTCCGCCAAGATCGCTACGGGTAGATCTGGAACCCAACGCGGCGAAGTCCCGATCATCGGCGCACCAACGGCGGCTGGGGAATCCGCTAACTGCAGAGGCACTTCCTCTGGCTCGGCATCTCTAACCGGGGGCATCGTCAGGATGAATCGGATCCCGCAGTTGGGGCATTTGACGCGTTTCCCGACTAAACTCAAATCGGGTAGTTTCAAAGACGTTCCGCACGACGAACATGCGATCGAAATAACAGCCATGATTCAACCACTCAAAAACCGCGATGAACTCGTTCTCACGCCTTTGCATTGTGGCTGTTCAAGACCTCCGTAACAAGGCAAAAACAAGCGATTGCGAATCAGCATTGAGCCCACATCATTATCATTTGTCGCACGAGCCCCCCCCTTGCCCAGAAAAGTGCGTTGCGAAAGCGGAATGCCGAGAACCTCGAAAAAATGGCAGGGACCTTTTCGATGGCGAACGACACCACCGCATCCAAGTGAATCGACAAAAACGCAATAGCCACCGTTTCGCATCCATGCCTGCATTCACATTTGAATCGAGATTTGATGCAATCCGCCACAATTTTTCCCACAAGCAGAAATTGCCGCACAAACCGTATCATCGGCAATTTACGAAGAAACTAATCCTTCGTAAATTCTATACTTTTGGAGGATTCGATACTCTGGGGAAGTTCGTATCTGGGCCACCAAAAATTGCAGCCGATACGAAAACCCTGAGCGGCAAAGTTGTATTAGTTTCATGATTTGACAGACACAAATTAAGGATCCAACGCTCCGTCCTAGAATTCGGGCTTTTCATAAAGCTGTGATACTGTCAACATTTGGGAATCCAACAATCTTTCCAGAATTCAAATGAATGAACATCTTGTGCCCGAGGTTCTCTTTGCGGCAGTCCTTTGCGTTCACCCCACCTGCCTCGGGACGTCTTAAAAACAGTTGCACCTGCTTGATAAGGTTTCAAACACCGTGTTTGGAATCCCGCTTAATGTGCTATGAAAGGTATTGATCCTCGAGTGCTGTCATGCCAAACGAAAATTCCCCACCTGACGAATCACGCGGCCTAATTGAAAAGCGATCTGTCAAAGATCGACGAAAAAAACCTTTAGGCCGATTACCCGACGATGATGAAGGAAAGGCTGCCAACGCCGCTTCGGCGCGCAAGCCACCGCGAGATCGTCGCCAGCAAAAGAACTTCCGCGATCTGCTTGACGAAGACGACGAATAGTCGTCCCGACTGCATGCCGAAGACGATTGCATAAACGCAAAATCTAGGCGTCTAGATTTGCTGCGCGGAGCGTCGGCGTTCACGTCGAGTCAGCCGTTGGATTTGCGTTTCCTGTGGGGAGCAGTGCATCAACTCGCTGCGCAGAGTGCCCATGGATTGGCGGAGAGCGGCGTTAGAACTATTTGGTCGTGTCCGGCTGGAGATGCTTGGCGAAGAAGTCAAATCGGGCGTTCTCGATCTCAGCCTTGACCTCTGGCGGGGATTTCCCGAAGCCATGATCGCCGCCTTCGATGGTCATGAGTTTGGCTTCGACATCAGAGGCCAACAATCGGTCGATGAGCCAGACGGCCTGTTCATGAGCGACATATTTGTCATTCGTGCCGTGGATACACAGAGTCGGAGCAGCTTCGGGTGTCACCCAATACAACGGACTGGATTCGATGTGGCGGTGTCGTTGTTCCTGAAGATTTCCACCCAGAAATAAGGGCAGAACTTCAGCGGCATCAAC
>Ga0209553_1000282_pt1 | contig 26847 bp, 26 predicted proteins | sample LauGreFBDMM110DN_2_FD_188217 | JGI IMG/M metagenome (GOLD analysis project Ga0209553, IMG submission 188217) | Freshwater lake microbial communities from Lake Michigan, USA - Fa13.BD.MM110.DN (SPAdes) (version 2) | ecosystem: Environmental > Aquatic > Freshwater > Lake | place: Lake Michigan...
GCACTACATAGGTCTCAATCACAGGATTAGATAATAAAACCTCTGCAGCTTTCTCTACCTGCGCTATCTGGGAGGCGGTTGGCTCTCCCTCTACCTCAATCTCAAAGCGCTTCCCTTGTCGGACAGATTTAGCAACAGAGAATCCAAGTCGCGCCAGAGCAGATGCAACAGCGTTTCCTTGTGGGTCAAGGATCTCAGGCTTTAACATTACCTCAACCACGATCTTTGCCATTATTACTCTTCCCCTTATCTAGAATCTATTGCCGGTCAGATGAAAAAATGCATCTTCATATCGCTGAGCAGTTTTCTCTACGATTTCTGCAGGTAGTTCGGGGGGTGGGCTATTTCTATCCCATCCACTAGCCATGAGGTAATCACGCAAAAACTGCTTGTCGTAGGAGGCTTGGGCTCGCCCGGGCTCCCATGTCGAGAGCTCCCAAAAGCGGGATGAATCGGGGGTAAGAGCCTCATCGCCCAAGAGAATCTCTCCCGATGCGCTGCGACCGAATTCAAACTTAGTATCGGCGAGAATAATTCCTCGACTCTGTGCAAACTCACTGGCAGTCTCATAAAGAGCGATAGTTAACTCCTTCAAGGTCTGGGCCTCATCTCGGCCGATAATTCTTGCAGCGGATTCAAAATCTATGTTTACATCATGATCACCGATATCTGCTTTGGTCGCCGGCGTGAAGATAGTGTGTGCAAGTTGTGATCCATCGAGTAGTCCGACAGATAACGAATTACCACAGACTGCATTAGTACTTTGATACTCGCTCCAACCGCTACCAGTGAGATAGCCACGTGCGACACATTCGATCTCAAACATCTTTAGGGGCTGCACAATAATCCCTCGATCCTCAACGATCTCTGGGACTTCGGTAGAGATAATGTGATTGGGAACAATGTCTTCTAAGAGTTCAAACCAAAATAATGACAATTGGGTTAAGACTGCGCCCTTACCCGGAATCATCGTTGGCATTACCCAGTCATAGGCGGATACACGATCAGATGCGACCAATAAAATCTCATTACTCTCGTTGCTATAGAGATCACGGACTTTACCGGTGCGCATATGAGTCCACCCCGGTATCACAGGCGCTGGCGGTGGGCCAGCTTGGCCAAAGCCACTCACCGAATAGAGCCGGGCTTGTACTGCACTGCTGCAGGGTGCGCGGATGTGATCGCATCGATGCGATTAACAACTCGAGCAACTTGTTGGCGAGCATCGCCAGTAAATTCAAGTGGTGTACTGATTAATGAATCTAAGGCGGCACGATTCAGCGGTAGGCGTGTATCACTCGCTAAATCATCAAGGAGAGTATTGCCTTTACCCTCGCGCATTTGTAGTGCTGCCTTCACTGAATGCTCCTTAATAACTTCATGAGCTAGCTCGCGACCCACCCCAGCTTTTACTGCCGCCATCAAGATCTTGGTCGTTGCTAAGAAAGGGAGGTAGCGATCTAATTCGGCTGCAATCACAGCGGGAAATACCCCAAATTCATCAAGGACTGTCAACATCGTCTCAAGGAGTCCATCGATCGCAAAAAAACTATCGGGTAGTGCAACACGTCTGACAACACTGCATGAGACATCGCCTTCATTCCATTGGTCACCAGCGAGCTCACCTACCATCGAAGAGAATCCACGTAACACAACAGCTAAGCCATTTATCCGTTCGCAAGAGCGGGTGTTCATCTTGTGTGGCATAGCACTGCTACCCACTTGACCATCTTTGAATCCCTCAGTGACCAACTCAGCGCCAGCCATCAATCGGATTGAGGTTGCCAAAGATGATGGTGCAGAGGCTAACTGAACCAAAGTTGTCACAACATCGTAATCAAAAGAACGTGGGTAGACCTGCCCTGTTGAATCCAAGACCTCTTTGAATCCGAGCTCTGTAGCGATCTCACTCTCAAGACGTGCATGTGCCTGAGACGAGCCAAGTAGATCGATTGAATCTGCGGCGGTACCGACAGGGCCTTTGATACCACGCATCGGATATCGCGCTTGTAATGCTGATAGGCGCTCGTATGCAAAGAGTAACTCTTGTGCAGCCGTTGCAAAGCGCTTACCAAGAGTTGTGACCTGTGCCGGCATATTATGTGATCGCCCAGCGATTGGCTGATCAGCAAACTCAGTGGCCTTCTGCGCTAAGCGTGCGAGCAAGGTTATTACCTTCTTATTCACAAGTTCTAAACCGTTGCGGATCTGAAACGCCTCGATATTCTCAGTCAGATCTCGGCTTGTCATCCCAGCATGAATCGCCTCATGCCCAGCAAGGGCGTTGAACTCTTCGATACGTGCCTTTACATCATGACGGCTATGTTTCTCGCGTGCATCAATCGATGCTAAATCTACGCGTGTAATAACCTGTTCGTAGGCGGTAATTACATCGGAAGAGATTGTGTGACCGAGCCCAGATTGTGCACGCATCACAGCGATCCATAATCTGCGCTCTGCGATTATCTTTGCCTCGGGTGAGAAAATCAGACGCATCTCGGGGGATGCATATCTATGCGCGATAAGGCTCACTGGTGAATTATCGGCCATTTAATTACCCTTCTCAGCCACTGAGGCGTTAAATGCAATGTCGCTGCGATAAAAAGAGCCCGGTAATGAGATTTGGCTGATTGCGCGATAAGCCCGATCTCTCGCCTCGGTCAGATCACTACCTACCCCAGTCACACTCAAAACACGACCACCTGTTGCGATAAGGCCTTGACCGTTGAGGTTGGTGCCTGCGTGAAAAATCTGGACGTTCTCAATCGTTGGGAACTCCGAGAGATATCCACCACTTTCAGGCGCAGTTGGATATCCCTTAGCAGCTAGTACAACGGTCACGGCTGCATCATCTCGCCACTCTAATACTGTGTCTGCAAGTCCAGCAGTTGCTGCTTTGTACAGAAGGTTCGCCAATGGAGTTTTCAAAAGTGGTATCAATACTTGTGTCTCAGGATCACCAAAGCGAACATTAAATTCAATGACACGAATCCCATGATCAGTAAGTGCCAAGCCTGCATAGAGAAGACCAACGAATGGGGTTCCTCGCGCATTCATCTCAGCGATTACCGGTGCTAGCACCTGCGTATATGTATCATCGACGATATCTGATGGTGCCCATAAAAGTGGTGAGTAAGCACCCATGCCACCGGTGTTTGGTCCTTTATCATTATCGTGTGCACGTTTGAAATCCTGTGCAGGTTGCATCGCTAAAATCGATATCCCATCACTGATTCCAAAGAGTGAGACCTCTGGCCCGTTCAAATACTCCTCGATAACGACACGTTTGCAAGTAAGTGCATGGGCAAGTGCCTCTTGGCGATTGTGTGTGACTACGACACCCTTACCACCGGCTAAACCATCATCCTTCACAACATATGGTGCGCCAAAAGAATCAAGTGCTTTTTCAATCTCAATCTGTGTAGTGCAGGTAAAACTATGTGCTGTAGGAACTCCGGCATCTGACATCACCTCTTTTGCAAAGGTTTTGGATCCCTCCAGCTGGGCTGCCGCCTTTGATGGACCAAAGACTGCAATCTTTAGTCGCCGAAGATCATCGGCTACTCCATTGACTAAGGGGACTTCTGGTCCAATGACTACTAAATCCGCAGCGATCTCTTGAGCCAGCGCAACGATCTCGGCATTGCTTGTTATATCGATTGCGTGACACTGCGCGAAAGTGGCGATACCAGGATTGCCGGGTGCGGCGTGAAGTGATGTACATGCAGGATCTGCGAGTAGACCTAGTCCAAGGGCGTGCTCACGAGCGCCGCTTCCGACTAGGAGGATTCTCATCTCTTAAATGAAATCCGTTACGACGATTGTTTCATCGCGGCCCGGACCGACACCAATCGCACTCATGGGGGCACCAGAAATCTTCTCTAGGAAGGCTACGTACTCTTGCGCCGCTTTGGGAAGATCGCTGAGCTTTCTCGCCTTTGTAATATCTTCGCTCCACCCTTGCAGATACTCATAAATCGGTTGTGCATGGTGGAAATCACTCTGTGATGACGGTAGCTCTTCGACACGCTTCCCATCGATTTCATATGCAACGCATACTGGAATCTTTTCCCATCCAGTCAAGACGTCCAACTTGGTCAAAAAGAAATCGGTCAACCCATTCACGCGCACTGCATATCGTGCAATAGGTGCGTCGTACCATCCGCATCTGCGTGGGCGACCTGTTGTCACACCAACCTCACCACCGATGCGGCGCAGCGCCTCTCCATCTTCATCCAATAGTTCAGTTGGGAATGGCCCACTACCCACACGGGTTGTATAAGCCTTGACGATTCCAATCACTTTACTTATTTTGGTGGGCCCGATACCGCTTCCAGTACATGCACCCCCGGCAGTTGGATTACTCGATGTCACAAATGGATACGTTCCATGATCGACATCGAGCAAAGTACCTTGTGAGCCCTCGAGTAATACTCGTTTTCCTGCTTGGAGCGCCTCATTCAGGAGTAAGACAGTATCTGCGACGTATGGCCTCAGGACTTCGGCGTATCCCAAATACTCCTGTAACACCTCATCTACCTCGATATTTTTGCGGTTGAAGACCTTGATTAATACCTGGTTTTTATCGCGTAGAGCGCTCTCTAATTTCTGACGCAAAATCGAGGGGTCAAAGAGGTCTTGCACACGAATTCCGATGCGATTGATCTTGTCGGCATAGGCAGGACCGATTCCACGACCAGTTGTACCGATCTTGGATTTACCCAAGAAACGTTCAGAGACTTTGTCGATCGTGCGGTGATACGGTGTTATCAAATGCGCATTCGTTGAGATGACCAATCTACTGCAATCAATCCCTCGCTCAGTAAGTCCCTGTATCTCCTCAAGTAGAACGCCAGGATCAATAACTACGCCATTACCAATCACTGGAATCACATTCGGTGAGAGAATCCCCGAGGGCAGCAGATGAAGTGCATACTTTTGATCACCGATGACAACTGTGTGCCCTGCGTTATTGCCCCCTTGGTAGCGGACAACATAGTCAACGCGATCGCCAAGTAAATCCGTAGCTTTACCCTTGCCTTCATCGCCCCATTGGGCGCCGAGCAAGACAAGTGCGGGCATCGATAAAGCCTTTCTATTGAGAGATTACTTGAGAGAAGAAGTGCCAACTGAGCGAAGATCTTCACAGCCCCGTACGACACGGGCGGCCATTCCGGCCTCTGCCGCCTTACCCCATGCGCGTGGATCATAAAGTTTTTTATTACCAACTTCTCCGTCGATACGCAAAACTCCATCGTAGTTTTTGAGCATGTGATCTACCACTGGTCGCGTGAATGCATACTGTGTATCGGTATCGATATTCATCTTGATAACGCCGTAATCCAAGGATTCACGAATCTCTGAGAGCAGTGAGCCAGAGCCCCCATGAAATACTAGGTTCATAGGCTTACTTCCTGCAGATAAGCTCAGCTTTTTCGAAACAGCATCCTGTAACGTTGCCAGGATTTTGGGCTGTAAGACAACATTGCCTGGCTTATACACACCATGAACATTTCCAAATGTGGCTGCAACCATATAGAGATCATCGGCCCCGAGTGTTTCAAGGGTCATGAGAGCATCCTCTGGAGTCGAATAAAGCTTGGCATCATGTTTTGCCTCGACACCATCTTCCTCACCACCAACTACTCCAATTTCAATCTCAAGAATGGTACGAGCAGCCTTTGACATCGCCAACATCTCTTTTGATACCTTCATATTCTGCGCCATAGAGACGGCTGAGCCATCCCACATATGCGAGTTGAATAATGGGGACTTACCTGATGCAATTCGCTGGGCACCAAATGCCAAAAGTGGGCGCATAAAGCCATCTAACTTCTCAGCTGGGCAGTGGTCGGTGTGGATTGCGATATTGACGTTGTAGTTTTTGGCAACGACATGGGCATACTCGGCTAGAGCGACTGCGCCATCGACCATATTTTTGACCGTTGATCCTGAGGCATATTCAGCACCGCCCCACGAGAATTGAATGATCCCATCTGACTGGGCTTCGGCGAAACCACGAATAGCGGCGATGATGGTTTGTGATGATGAGACGTTGATTGCTGGATAGGCAAAGGCGCCCTTCTTGGCGCGATCCAACATATCTGCATAAATTTCGGGAGTTGCAATTGGCACTTTGGCTCCTAGTCGCTCTAATGTAAAACTCTAGGAGAGCGCATCCTTGGACTATCTAGAGGCTTACAACCAATCCTCTCACTTACCCAGTCATTCCAACAAAAGCGGCGCGAAAAAGCCCCCAACTCGCGTGAGTTGAGGGCCTTTTCAAGAGTGGCTAGCTCAGATTCTTCAGGGCATTCGCCAAAAACTTGGCTAAGGCCGCTACCAATACTGGGCTACTGAGAAGTTTTAAAAACATGAGAATAAATGAGGTCAGCATCTGTACTCCTTTCCGGGGCGAATCATTGGCCTTAACCACTCATACAGAATCACTCCTGCATCTCCTTGTTGATAACAATGAAAAACAGGTACTCTCATAGGTTATGAGCCAAGACCATGAATCTCTCGAGAACCTCTTACATGAGGAGCGACGCTTTGCGCCCAGCATCGACTTCGCAGCAAATGCAAATGCACAGCCAGAGATCTATGAACGCGCCGAAAGAGATCGTCTGGCTTTCTGGGAGCTCCAAGCCAAAGAGTTGACTTGGGATAAATCATGGAGCGCAGCATTGGAGTGGGATATCCCCTATGCCAAATGGTTTGTGGGCGGAAAATTAAATGCCTCTGTCAACGCACTTGATCGCCATGTTGCCCAAGGTCGCGGTGATCGAGTTGCCTTTTATTTTGAGGGTGAGCCCGGAGACACACAGACCATCACATATGCACAACTCCTGATTGAGGTGAAAAAAACTGCAAATGCCTTGATTGAGATTGGAATCACCGCAGGTGATCGAGTCGCCATTTATATGCCGATGATTCCAGAGGCTGCAATTGCGATGCTGGCATGTGCGCGTCTCGGTGCGCCGCACTCAGTTGTCTTTGGTGGATTTTCAGCAGATGCTCTACTCTCACGAATACAAGATGCCGATGCAAAATTAGTTATTACCGCCGATGGTGGATTTAGAAAAGGAGCCGCCTTTGCTTTAAAACCCGCCGTTGATGAGGCACTTAAAGGCCAACACAATGTCGAGAAAGTACTGGTCGTTGCACGTACCAAACAGGAGACCGCGTGGAGTGATCGGGATATCTGGTGGCATGAAATCGTTGACCGACAGGCCTTTAGAGCATGTCGCGCAGAGCTTTGACTCTGAGCACCCTTTATTCATTCTCTATACATCGGGCACTACGGCCAAACCAAAGGGTATTTTTCACACAACTGGTGGTTACCTCACACAAGTCGCCTACACGCACAAGGTTGTCTTCGATATTAAAGCCGAAAGTGATATTTATTGGTGCACGGCAGATGTTGGATGGATCACCGGCCATAGTTACATCGTTTATGGCCCCTTGATCAATGGCACCACGCAAGTCATGTATGAAGGAACTCCCGATACCCCACATAAGGGACGTATCTTTGAGCTCATCGCAAAGTACGGTGTGACAATTTTGTATACAGCCCCGACGTTAATCCGCACATGGATGAAATGGGGTGATAATTTTCCTGCCGCACACAATCTAAAGACTCTTCGTTTACTTGGCTCCGTTGGCGAGCCAATAAACCCTGAAGCATGGATGTGGTACCGCGAAATTATCGGTGGTAACAGATGTCCCATTGTTGATACGTGGTGGCAGACCGAGACAGGTGCGATCATGATCTCACCGTTGCCTGGTATCACCGCAACCAAGCCTGGCTCTGCGATGGGTGTGCTTCCTGGTATCAGCGCACAGGTCGTGGATGAATCGGCGAAGCCAGTAGGAAATGGACGAGGTGGATTTTTAATCTTAGATAAACCTTGGCCATCTATGTTGCGGGGCATCTGGGGTGAGGATGCTCGATACAAAGAGACGTACTGGTCGCGCTTTGAAGGAATCTACTTCGCTGGAGATGGTGCAAAGTTAGATGAGGATGGTGCGATCTGGTTACTCGGCCGAGTTGATGATGTGATGAATGTTTCAGGACATCGAATCTCAACCACTGAAGTCGAATCCGCACTTGTCTCACATGAGGCGGTAGCAGAGGCTGCCGTCGTTGGCGCTGCCGATGCGATGACCGGTCAGGGAATCGTCGCCTTCGTCATCTTGCGCGGTGGAATCGCACATGCCGATGGTGAGGCGCTCTTGACCGAACTGCGAAATCACGTCGCAAAACAGATAGGGCCAATTGCCAAGCCCCGTCAAATCTTGATAGTCAATGAACTTCCCAAGACACGCAGCGGCAAGATCATGCGCCGTTTGCTCAAAGATGTCGCCGAGGATCGACAAGTGGGAGATGCAACGACATTAGCCGATCCAAATGTTATGAAGCTCATCGCTGCAGGATTACAGAGCGCTAAGGATGAGGATTAGAGCTCTATACCTAGATACTTCTTGGTCAGCGCGATCAACTCTTCCTCACTCTTTATCTCACCTATTTTTTTGTGGGCGATAGAGCCATCTGGGGCGATGAACCAGGTAACGGGTACGCCCATTCCAAAGTATGCACGTGAGCTGCCATCACCATCGTAGAGATTGGGCCAGGTCATGCCGTGAGTAAGAACGAAATCCTGCCCATACTTTATCGATGCCTCTTCGACATCAATCCCGACTAACTCCACTTTGCCTTGGGCTCTCTCATAGAAAGCCCGGAAGTGAACCATCTCCGCCTTACATGCCGCGCACCATGAGCCCCAGACATTGATGAGCATCGGTCCTTTTAAGGCATTGATCGCTACACCCTCTGAGCCGTCAAGACACCCCAGTTGAATTGGGTTAGCAACACTTCCTGTGGCGAGTGAGGCACATGAGACAAGCTTGCCCGCAATCTCTGGCTCAGGTGCTGCGCAGCTTGTAAGTAATAATAAAGATAGCAGCGCTGCTATTTTTTTCAACGGAAATCCTTATCCGTTTTAACAAGAAGCCTGGCCTTTTCAACATCCATCTCACCCATCCCATAACTTGGGCAGAGTTTGGACAATGGGCAGACTGCACATGCAGGCTTTCGTGAGTGACAAATACGTCGACCATGCCAAATCATGCGTTGTGAGAGATTCGTCCACTCTGGCTGCGGAATTAACTCGCCAACGATGTGTTCGACTTTGACTGGATCCGTCTCATCTGTCCACCCAAAACGGCGGGCAAGGCGACCAAAGTGTGTGTCGACGGTAATCCCTGGGATATCGAAGGCGTGACCTAGAACGACATTTGCTGTTTTGCGACCAACGCCTGGCAACGTAACGAGCTCCTCAATAGTTTGCGGAACCTCTCCATTGAAATCGGTGAGAATCTTTATCGCCAATCCCTTTATGTGTCGGGCCTTTGCGTGATAAAAGCCGGTCTGAAAGACAAGCCTCTCGATATCGCTCAGATCTGCTTTAGCAAGTGCTTTCACATTCTTGTATCGCTTGAAGAGAGCGGGTGTAACAGTATTGACTCTCTTATCAGTGCACTGGGCGCTCAGGACCGTTGCGATCATCAACTGTAAGGGTGTCTTGAAATCCAATTCGCAACGTATATCTGGATATGTCTTGGTGAGTATGCGGTATACAGCCCTTGCTTTCTTCCGATTCTCACGATATGCCCACATAGGGCTAAAGTACTCCTTGTGACTCCAGAAGATGATGTGTTCCGCAAGGCCCCACTCTTTACCGCCCTTGATGATGCAGCTGCGGCATCACTACGCGCATCGATGAGCCCTGTGAAGATTCTCAAAGGGAGTGTGCTCTTTGCTGAGGGTGATGATGGTGATCACTTGTACGTCGTCCTTGATGGAAAATTAAAGCTTGGCACATCAAGCGGTGATGGCCGCGAGAATCTCTTATCTATTCTTGGACCAGGTGAGATGTTTGGCGAGCTCAGCCTCTTTGATCCAGGCCCTCGCACATCTACTGCAACTGCTGTGACAGATGCAAAACTATTGAGCCTTAGTCATAAGGATTTAATACCATGGCTCGCCTTGAACCCTGCAGTGGCCTTACAGCTCCTGGCCCGCTTAGCCCAGCGCCTTCGCCGCACTAATGAGGCCGTTGGTGATTTAGTTTTCTCTGATGTTCCTGGCCGCGTGGCTAAGGCATTGATCGATCTCGGTGAGCGCTTTGGAAAACAAAGCCCTGAAGGTCTTTATGTACTCCATGAGCTGACTCAAGAGGAGTTAGCGCAGTTGGTCGGAGCATCACGTGAGACCGTCAATAAGGCTCTCGCAGACTTCGCTGGACGCGGTTGGTTAAAACTCGATGGCCGAGCAGTTTTGATAACCGATCTCGAGCGCCTATCAAAGCGTGGTAAGTAAAGGCAGTCCTTAGTCGGTAATCTCGACTGTAAGTTCGATTTCAACGGGAGAGTTCAGAGGTAACTCAGCGATTCCGACGGCGCTTCGCGCGTGTTTTGCGCCATCGCCCCAGATAGCTAAAAATAACTCGCTTGCGCCGTTAACGGCAGCTGGTGCATTGATATAGCCCGCTACACCATTCACATATCCCACAACTCGGACGATCTTTGTAATCTTATTCACGTTAGCAACGGTGGCGACAGCGGCAAGGGCATTGAGTGCACAAATCTGAGCGAGCTCTTTTGCGCGCTCGGGAGTTATCTCTGCGCCAACTTTGCCAACACCTGCCATCTCGCCATTGACCAAGGGCAGTTGACCGGCGGTAAAGACAAGATTTCCTGTGCGAATCGCTGGAACGTAAGCAGCAACCGGTTTAGCGGCAACTGGTAGTTCAAACCCGAGCTCGATCAACTTCGCATGTACATCGACCACATTCATTTGATTTCTCGCTTCATGTAAGCGACAAGTTGTTCGCCGGTGCCTGGTGCTGGGATCACTTGAACAAGCTCCCAGCCATCTGAGCCCCACGTATCAAGGATCTGCTTGGTTGCATGAGAGAGCAATGGCACTGTCGCATATTCAAATTTCATTTATTCAACGCCTCTTTCACTAGAGATGAAACTATAGAGCCATCTGCCTTACCTGCAACCAGAGGCTTTATTGCACCCATTACCTTGCCCATATCGCCAGGTCCGCTAGCCCCAGTCGAAACAACTGCATCCGCGATCATCTTCTTGATCTCATCTAGGTTTAATTGCGCGGGGAGATATCGTGCAATCACCTCACCCTCAGCCTTCTCTAGCGCCGCTCTATCGCTACGCCCCCCTGTTTCAAATGCTTCAGCGGCCTCACGACGCTTCTTCGCCTCCCGCGATAAGACGCTGATAACCTCATCATCACTCAAAGTTCGAGCCTGCTTACCTGAAACCTCTTCATTGGTGAGTGCGGTAAGGACCATACGAATTGTGCCCGAAGTAATCTCATCACGACTACGAATCGCCTCAGTGAGATCGGCGCGTAGTTTCTCTTTAATACTCATGATGTCAACTCTATCGCGAGAAGTTCAGCGATCTGAGCGGTATTGAGTGCAGCACCTTTGCGTAGATTGTCACCACAGACGAACATATCTAAGGCCATTGGATCATCGATGCTTTTACGGACCCGGCCTACCCATGTTGGATCCGTACCCACTACATCGGCAGGTGTAGGAAACTTATAGTTTTCAGGATCATCAACTAATTTTACTCCCGCAGCATTGTGCAAGATCTCTTGGGCCCCTTTTCTTGAAGGCTCTTTTGCAAATACTGCATGGACTGTAAGCGAGTGGGTTGTCATGACCGGCACTCTCACGCATGTAACAGAGACCTTCAAATGAGGTAGACCCAATATCTTTCGTGATTCATTGCGCACTTTGAGCTCTTCCGATGAGTACCCATCGGCTTTGAGTGAGCCTGCCCATGGCACGACATTCAAGGCAAGAGGTGCTGGAAAGGGTCCATTGTTAGAGATGATGGCACGCAGATCTCCCGGAGTATCGCCTGCAGTCGTACCTGCGACCAAGGAGATCTGTTCACGCAAAATATCAATGCCTGCCTGTCCAGCACCTGATGCAGCTTGATAAGAAGAGACGACTAACTCTTGCAGATCATAATCTTGATGCAGCGCACCGAGTGCAACGATCATCGATAAAGTTGTGCAGTTAGGATTTGAGATGATTCCACGGGGACGATTCGCAACCTCTTGTGGATTCACTTCAGGTACAACAAGTGGGACATCGGCATCCATGCGAAATGCACCTGAGTTATCGACAACGATAGCGCCACGAGATGCTGCAATCGGTGCCCACTCTTTCGAAATCTCATCGGGAACATCAAACATCGCTACATCAATGCCATCAAAACTCTCTGGAGTCAGTGCAACAACGGTCAACTCCTCGCCGCGACAGATAAGTTTTTTTCCAGCACTGCGCGCCGATGCGATCAGGCGGATCTCTCCCCAAACATCTGGGCGCTCTGAGAGGATTCCCAGCATCACTGTGCCCACCGCGCCAGTTGCACCGACGACTGCAAGTGAGGGTTTACTCATCGACCAGTGCCTCCATAGACAACGGCCTGGCTCTGATCGGCATCTAGATCAAAGGCGGTGTGAGCAGCTTTGACCCCCCGCTCAATATCGGCCTCACGACAGATAATGGAGATACGGATCTCAGAGGTTGAAATCATCTCGATATTCACACCCGCTGCAGAAAGAGCGCCGAAAAACGTCGCAGTTACACCTGGATGTGAGCGCATTCCAGCACCTACGAGTGAGAGTTTGCCGATTTGATCATCGTATTGAATCGATGCATAACCAACTTCGCCCTGTAGTTTTTGCAGAATTGCTGTGGCATCAGCACCCTCTGCCTTGGGCAAAGTAAATGAGATATCAGTCAACCCGGTGGCAGCAGCAGATACGTTCTGAACAATCATGTCAATGTTGATGTCGGCATCGGCGATTGCTTGGAATATGCGTGCAGCAACTCCCGTCCGGTCAGGTACACCGACGATTGTAATCTTTGCCTCACTCTTATCGTGTGCGATGCCTGAGATAATTGCCTGTTCCATATCTACTCCCTCTGGATGATCCGCAACCACCCAAGTCCCCTCGTTGGTTGAAAAAGATGAACGTACGTGAATCGGTAAGTTAAAACGACGTGCATACTCAACGCAGCGCAGATGCAGAATTTTTGCACCGCTTGCCGCTAGCTCGAGCATTTCATCATATGTAACACTCTTTAGTTTGCGGGCATTCGGTACCACTCGTGGATCGGCGCTATAGACACCATCCACATCGGTATAGATCTCACAAACATCGGCATCAAGGGCGGCTGCAAGTGCAACTGCGGTGGTATCACTTCCACCTCGACCTAACGTTGTAACATCTTTTGTATCCTGCGAGATTCCCTGAAAGCCAGCAACGATTGCAATCGCACCCTCTTTGAGCGCCTCTTGAATCCGCCCCGGTGTCACATCGATGATGCGCGCGCGACCATGAGCCGATGTCGTAATCACGCCTGCTTGACTACCGGTAAATGAGCGAGCCTCATGTCCAAGATTGGATATCGCCATCGCAAGTAGCGCCATCGATATCCGCTCTCCCGCGGTAAGCAACATATCTAACTCACGCCCCGATGGAATCGGTGTGATCTGCTCAGCCAAATCGATGAGCTCATCGGTCGTATCTCCCATTGCCGAGACCACAACAACGACCTGGTTGCCATCGCGCTTTGCCGCCACGATCCGATTGGCAACGCGCTTCATCCCCTCGGCATCGGCTACGGATGAGCCCCCGTACTTTTGAACGATGAGTCCCATGGAGTAATGGTCGCGTATGAGGCGAGATGTGGCCGAGGTATTTCCTAGATTTCTCACTATGTAAGACAGCGAGCGTCTCAAATTATGAGATTAAACGCTACGTCGACCCTCAAAGGCGCGCCCTAGGGTGATCTCATCGGCATATTCAAGATCCCCGCCAACAGGCAGACCCGATGCAAGGCGAGAGACCTTTATATCCAGTGGCTTAATCATGCGCGCTAAATACGTTGCCGTGGCCTCGCCCTCAAGATTTGGATCGGTGGCCAAGATGACCTCTTTAATCTGCGGATCGCCAAGGCGCACCATCAATTCGCGGATGCGTAACTGCTCTGGACCAACTCCATCGATTGGAGATATCGCACCACCGAGCACGTGATACTTACCCCGAAATTCACGGGTGCGCTCGATTGCAATGACATCTTTACTCTCTTCAACGACACATATCGATGAGTTCTCGCGCCTTGGATCGCGGCAGATTCGACACTCATCCTCTTCAGAGACATTGCCACAGATCAAACAGAACTTAACCCGCTCTTTTACCGTGCGAATCGAGTCGACGAGAGCACTGGCAATCTGCGGATCGGCCTGCAAGATGTGAAAGGCGATGCGTTGAGCGGATTTAGGGCCAATACCTGGCAGACGGCCTAATGCATCGATGAGATCTTGTATCGCACCTTCGTACATTCCCGACATCGTTACTTCTCAATCAATTTGGCGCCGAGCTCTTGTGCCAACAGCGCAGCCCCCGAGAGTAACGTCTGATCACTTGGTGCCTCTGATGTTCGAGTATCACCTTTGATTGCCAGCGTTGTATCTATCGATGGATCGACGACACATTCGATTTTCCGGTCGATACCGACGACATCGACAAAAGCTTTGCGCAAAATCTCATCTGACTCTGATCGAATGAATGAATCACGGGCCCCTGCATTCATAATTCCTATTGTTATTGCACTCTCATCCACGGCTAATACCTGCGCCGATGCACTCAGTAATGACCATGTGAGCCTGCGGCGCTTCTTTACATCCTCAATGACATCGGGCCAAGCACGGCGAAGCGCCGTGATATCGAAGGCACCGGGCGGTGTGGAAACTGGCTGGGCTAGAGCAGGTTTCACTTCTTTAACTTTGGAGTGAGTGGGTTCAGGGGTCGCATCAGTGGAGCCTGTAGTTTCTTTTGGCTTCACGGTGCGAACCTCTGATGAACGAATAGAGGTCATAGGTGCAAGGTTTTCTGCACGCTCTAAGCGTTCGATCCGAGAGAGCATCCCAGACTCACTTGCATCACCGATAGGTAAGAGGATTCGACCACAGATAAGTTCGAGCATCAATCGAGGAGCTGTTGCACCACGCATCTGAGTCAAACCTTCAGCTGCGATGTCGGCGGCGCGAGAAAGATTGGCAGTGCCGATACGTCCAGCTTGATTGCGCATGCGCTCCATCTGATCATCGGGCAAGTCTCGTAAAATTGAGGTGACTGTTGAATCTTTGAGCGCATCCACAATCATCAAATCACGGATTCGCTCCAACATATCGGCGGTGAATCGACGTGGATCATGGCCTGATTCAATGACCCGATCGATCGTGTTGAACAAGGTTGCACCGTCATGGGCAGCGATCGCATCGATAGCATCATCGAGTAGTGCGCCATCGGTAAAGCCCAGTAATTGGATGGCGATCTCATAACTGACACCATCACTTCCAGCACCCGCTAAGAGCTGGCCCAGTACCGATAGGGCATCACGGACTGATCCTCCAGATGCACGAACGACAAGTGGGATGACACCTTTAGCGACACTGACACCTTCGAAGTCGCAGATCTTCTCTAAATGCGCTCCGAGTGTTCCAGGAGGCACAAGACGAAATGGATAGTGATGGGTGCGCGAACGGATAGTTGCGATCAACTTATCTGGCTCAGTTGTTGCGAAGATAAAAATAACATGTGGGGGTGGCTCTTCGACGACCTTCAATAGAGCGTTAGCAGCCCCTGGTCCGAGTTGATGTGCCTCATCAATGATATAAATCTTGTAGCGGCTTTGTACCGGTGCAAAGAATGCCTTATCACGCAGATCGCGCGCATCATCGACCAGGCCATGGGTCGCGGCATCTAACTCAATAACATCCAGTGAACCCGGGCCGTTAGCGACTAGATCTTTACAGGATTGACAAAGCCCGCATGGATTTGGTGTTGGGCCTTTTTCACAGTTGAGCGAGCGCGCCATGATCCGTGCACTCGATGTCTTTCCACAACCACGTGGCCCACTAAATAGATATGCATGGTGCGTACGACTTGACTCCAAAGCATTGGATAGCGGAACGGTCACATGCTCTTGACCAATGACATCGGCAAAGACTGAAGGACGATACTTACGATATAAAGCTAATGACATCGCTCGCCCTTCTCTACTCTTCGTCGCGCTCATTTTTCTTACAACCAAACCCTATTAAAAGGACCCCTCGCACACCCGCCAGAGCGTACCTACCCTTGCTGCATTCCTGCCCTGGGGGAGTTCAGTACGGATAACGCCGTACGAGGGATCTGGCGTAATCATAGTTATAGCCACCGATAGAGTGCTCCCCTCGGGAGGATTCGCATAGCGGCCGAGTGCGCACGCTTGGAAAGCGTGTATAGGGCAACCTATCGAGGGTTCAAATCCCTCATCCTCCGCACTACAGGGAACTTACGTTCTCTGTTTTTGGAGGATTCGCATAGCGGCCGAGTGCGCGCGTCTCGAACACGCGTAGACGAGAGTCTCGAGGGTTCAAATCCCTCATCCTCCGCTCAGAAGGTTCATTTAAAAACTATTCCACTTCTAGTGCTCCTGGCGTACCGTTGCCAATCATCGCAAAGAGTGGAGAGTAATAATGGCTGAACAAGCACTTGACTACGCCGAAACGATGCAGTGGAAGCACGGCAGCACTTGGTATCGAGTCATCGGAGATTTGAAATCAAAGATGACTCCGGCTGTTGTGATCCATGGTGGACCAGGTGCTCCGCATAACTATGTTCTGGGAATTGTTCATCTCATCGCGATGTCAGGCCGCCCCGTGATTGTCTATGATCAAATTGGATGTGGCCAGTCAACACATCTAGATGACAAACCAAGTGAGTTTTGGACTGTTGGGCTGTTTAAAGAAGAACTTAATTTGCTTCTCAAAGAGTTAAAGATTTCAAAGAAGTACATTCTTGTTGGTCAATCATGGGGTGGAATTCTCTCTTTTGCACACGCAGTTGATAAGCCAAAGGGGCTTAAAGGTCTTGTGATTGCAAATTCACTCGCATCTGTTCCAAAGTGGCTGCCTGAAATTGAAAGACTTGTTTCTGAATTGCCAGCGGTGCATCGTAAAGCCGTTCACAAAGGATTAAAGGAAAGTAATTACACTTCCCCTGAGTTTGAAGCAGCAAATGACTTCTTCACACTTCGACATTTAGTGCGTGTTCCAATGACAACAGATGTGGCTGAAGCTTTCGGTCAACTTGCAGTAAATCCGACTGTTTATGCAGCGATGTGGGGACCAGTTGAATTTGCACCTATCGGTTCATTAAATACATGGGATGTTGAAGATCAACTTAAAAACATTAAGGTCCCGACACTTCTCATTAATGGAAAGTTCGATGAAGTAACACCAAAAACTCAAAAACGTCTTGTAAAGAAAATTAAGGGCGCAGAGTGGGTTTGCCTTCCTTATTCTTCACATCTTGCTTGGGTTGAAGAACCTGCAGCATGGATAAACGCAGTAAGTGATTTCTTGAAGCGTAAAAAGCTTTAGCTGCAACCAATCAACTAGGAATATCTCTCGCCCTGCACCAAATTTTCTCACTCTGATCAAAAAGTTAAATCTCGACACCTATGTATTTTGATTGTAAGAACTCATGAATGCCATCAAAGCCACCTTCACGGCCCAGGCCTGATTGCTTCACACCACCAAATGGTGCGGCGGGATCTGAGATAACACCCTTGTTGATGGCAACCATTCCCGACTCCATCGCCTCTGCGGTGCGCAGTGCACGGGTGAGATCTTTGGAAAATACATAACTGATGAGGCCAAAGTCTGTGTCATTGGCCATTGTGATGCCTTCTTCATCTGTATCGAAGATAACGATCGGTGCGACTGGGCCAAAGATTTCATGGCCAAGGATTGGATTATCTCTCTCCACTATTAGGACAGTTGCTGGGTAGAAAGCACCATCACCTTCTGGTTTTACGCCACCAACCTCGACTTTTGCGCCAGCTGCTATCGATTGATCAACGATCTCTGCGATCTTATTGCGCTCTTTCATAGAAACATAGGCACCCAGTGTTGTCGTGGGGTCAGTTCCGCGACCCATTACATATGAACTCATGGATTTGGTCATCTCTGAGATGAACTTTTCTGCGATTCCACGTTGGACAAAGATTCGATTTGCCGATGTGCAGGCGGCGCCACCATTGCGCATCTTTGCAAGTGAAAGCTGAGGAATAGTTACACCTAAATCTGCATCATCGTGAATAACAACCTGTGCATTCCCGCCAAGCTCCATGGAGCAGCGGATGACACGATCTGCCGCCTCTTTGAGCAAGATGCGCCCGACTTCAGTTGAACCAGTAAATGAAAGATTTTTCACACGAGGATCGTGCAACATTCTCGATATCCCTGGACCAGTTTTCTCTGGCAGAACTAAGTTAAGAACGCCCTTTGGAAGACCTGCCCGCTCCATGAGATCGACGATGTACATCGCCGTAAGTGGTGTCTCACCAGCGGGCTTTAAAATCATTGTGCAGCCGGCAGCAACTGCTGGACCGATCTTGCGTGTAGCCATTCCCGCTGGGAAATTCCACGGTGTAATCAGAATCGAAAGACCGATTGGTTCATGGCTGACAAGGATTCGCTTATCTCCTGATGGTGATTTGCGAAAATCCCCGGGAGTGCGGACTGTCTCCTCAGCAAACCAGCGGAAGAACTCGGCTGCATATGTTGCTTCACCGCGAGCATCAGGCATCGCTTTACCGTTCTCACGCGATATCAGCGTTGCAATGACCTCATTCTCAGCAATCATTAACTCAAAGGCTCTGCGCAAAATCTCTGACCGATACCGCGGAGCCGTCTTTGCCCATGCTTTAGCCGCTGTATCTGCGGCAGTAATCGCTGCATCACATTCTCTATCTCCAGCCAATGAGACCTGCGCTATCACCGAACCATCGCTTGGATCATAGACAGGAAGCTTTCCAACACCATCAACCCACTGGCCATCGATATATAACTGTGTCTGCATAGGGCGAGCATACGCTCTGCCTGCAAGAAGTTGAAGCCAGTGCGCTCTACGATAGAGGCATTACAATTATCTTGCATTAAATGCATTTAATTAAGGAGTTCTTGTGCCCAAGTCGTGGAGCGATGATGCGCAAGAGCCTGTTGTTAAACATGATCATGCGCATCTTAAGGATCCTCTGAGTTACAAGATCAAGCGGCGCCTGCTGGGAACGGCCCTGAACCGACACACCTTGGATAATCACAGGTTAAACAAAAAATACGCATTTGGCGTTCTCTCTTCTGACTGCATTTCATCGTCTGCATATGGCGGCGAGCAGATGTTAATTGCATTGATTCCTGCCTTCGGCCTTGCAGCCTTCACAATCTTTCCACCTATGGTTGGGGTAATTTTGTTGATGCTTCTCATCATTACTTTTTCTTATAGAGGTGTAATTAATACCTACACAAAGTCGGGGAGTGCATACATTGTTGCTCGAGAGAATTTTGGGCGAGTAGTCTCACAGATTGCAGCGATAGAGCTCATGTTTGGCTACATTATTACCGTCGCTATTCAATCTGCGGCCGGCGTTGCAGCGATTATTTCTGCTTTCCCAGAGTTAAATGATTTTAAAGTTCAACTTACGCTTACGATTGTAGTGACTTTGACCTATGTAAATCTAAGAGGCGTAAAAGAGGCTGGTTTGGTCTTTGTGATTCCATCGTATTTATTTATGGGCTCGATGTTAGTTGTATTTCTATGCGGTATTTACAGATACTTCTCTGGGACTCTACCAACATACTCTCTGGATTCTGAGGGCTTGGTAGTAATAGGTGAGCCACAAGGCCTTTTATCCCTTGCAGCAATCTTGCTGATTCTCAAAGCCTTTGCTAACGGAAGTTCCTCTCTTACGGGCATTGAGGCAATTTCAGATAGCGTCCCGCTATTTAAAACTCCAGAGCACACTAATGCACGAAAAGTATTACTTTTAATGAGCGCTACTCTTGCTGCTTTGATTGCAGGCATTGCATGGTTGGCTAAGGAGACCCAATCTGTTCCCTACGCCGATGGAACTCCTACCGTAATCTCATTAGTAGCCAAAGCATCATTGGGTGAAGGGATTATGGGCTCCTCACTATATCTGATCACGCAGATAGGAACGATGCTCATTTTATTTGCTGGCGCCAATACCTGCTATAGCGCCTTCCCAAACATGGTCAATAACGTTGCAAATGATGGTTTCTTGCCACGCCGGTTGACACAACGTGGCCACCGTTTAGTTTTTTCAAATGGTGTGTTTTTTATCGCCGGTGGAGCTTCATTACTGATCCTTATAACCTCAGCAAGTATCACGATACTGGCTGCTATTTATGCTCTTGCTGTATTTATCGGTTTCACGCTAACGGGTGCTGGTATGACGAAGAAATCTATCAAGGAGGGCGACAGTAAAGGCAGGATTGCCTTGCACGCTCTCTCGGCATCAATTTCAGGTTTTACTGTCATTGTTCTATCTCTTTTTAAATTTACCGAGGGTACGTGGATTGTTGTTCTTGGGACCCCATTGGTTGTGCTTCTGATGTTGAAATTTAATAATCAATACACCCGCGAACAAGATGCTCTATCCGTAAAACGCGAACAGGAGCGTGCGACATCGATCTCTCGTCATGATGTAACTGTCCTTGTTGATAGTGTCGATATCGCGACAGTTGGTGCCATTCGCTATGCACGAAGCCTCAATCCCCACCACTTGATTGCAGTTCACTTTGTCATCGATGATCGTCGTGCCGAGCAGATTCAAAGGGCCTGGGCGGCATCTGATGCCCTAGATGATGTGACTCTAGAGCTCATAGACTGTCCAGATCGACGCCTGGCAAATGCAGCGCTTGATTATGCGATTCGTATGACTGAAAAGCCCGATGTTGAACTCACTTTATTACTGCCTCGCCGTGCATATTCAGGCTTCTTAGGTCGCTTACTCCATGATCAAACAGCTGAACAAATTGCCGCCCCAATCTCACAGTTAGCTCGGGTTGTTGCAACGATTGTTCCATTCGATGTTGAACGCATCGCCTCTGGTCAAGCGGTCATGGAGCCGGCCAAAGTTCTAAATAAGGTTATTGTCCAGAGCAAAGATAAGAAAACTCCCCCCGAAAACTTCGAACCGGTCAGCCATTACGCCGAAAATGTGACACCGATCGGTCAGATACAGTGGCGCAAACGTGCCCGGATACATGGCCGAGTCACATCGATCAAAACTGCGCCACGAGGTGCAGCTCCATCTTTAGAGATTGAAATTTGGGATGAGACTGGCGGTGTATCTCTCCAGTTCCTGGGTCGCCGAGATATTGCAGGCCTTGAAGTCGGATCACAAATGCGCGCTGAGGGAATGGTTGGCGAAGAAGAGGGATCGATGATCATTCTCAATCCCTCTTACGAACTCCTTGTATAAAGCTCTTTAACATTGCAGAACACTCCTTGGCTAAGACTCCTCCACGTACTTCGACTTTAAAAAGCGAGCGCGGGTCGCGCAATAGATCCCACACCGAGCCAACGGCGCCGGCCTTCTCATCCCAGGCTCCAAAGATCAGAGTTGAGATCCGTGACTGGGCGATCGCTCCCGCGCACATAGCGCAAGGTTCAAGTGTGGTGATGATTGTGTGCTCCTCTAATCGCCACTGACCGATTTTTTCACAGGCTCTACGTATGGCGAGAATCTCGGCATGTGCCGTTGAATCATGGTGAAGCTCACGTTCGTTACGGGCAGATGCGATTACTTCACCAGCCCTATCAATGATGATCGCACCTACTGGAACATCGCCACTAGCAAGGGCCTCTTGCGCAATAGCTAGAGCTTTGCGCATCAACTCTTCATCACTCACAGTTGCAGGAGCTCTGCAAACTGATCACCAAAGCCAAGTCGATTGGCTATCGCCTCTAACTGTTCATCGGGAAAGAGTTCAGCGTCATCACAAAGTGCAGAAATTTCCATACCGTTCATCCCAAGGTCAGATAAAATCTCGATATGACCGATTGGATTGGCATCCTCATCATCTTCTGGAATCGGTAAATCAGCAATCTCTAACAACTCTTCGGCAACAGGATAATCCAAGGCACATGTTGAGTCACTTAAAAATAGAGAGATGTGTGAGCCTAAGACACGGATCAAGATAAAAAACTCTTCATCGATAGATATCAATGCGATCGCGCCACCATTTGTCTGTTGTGATTTCAGGCTCGTGATTATCTGTGCAATATCTGTTGGATCGGGAAGGAGCCCTAACGTCCATCGACCATCCTCATGCCATGCGGCAACGGCAATATCCAATTCATTTGTGACGCTGCTTACTTTTACAATCGCCTCAGGAACGTCATCGAGGGCATCGAACTCTTCGATCTCCTCTGCGAGCTCATCATTGAAATCAGGCATGCGCTCATAGTTCCACTCATTTGAGGGGAATGAAAGCCCTGTAAGGTAATACCTGTGAAAGTACACGTCGCAGATCACCCACTAATTGCACATAAACTGACAATTTTGCGTGACAAGCGCACTGATTCACCAACTTTTCGCCGCCTTGTTGAAGAGTTGGTGACGCTACTTGCCTATGAAGCTACACGAGATGTTCGTACGCACTCGGTATCGATAACGACACCCGTCACACAGACCAAAGGTCTGAAGTTGGCCGAACCTGCCCCTGTTGTTGTTCCTATTCTTCGCGCTGGCCTTGGAATGCTCGAAGGTATGAGTAAGTTGGTGCCAACTGCCGAAGTGGGCTTTCTTGGAATGGTTCGTGATGAGAAGACCCTTCAGGCCAGCACATATGCCAATCGATTACCCGATGATTTATCGGGGCGCCAAGTCTTTGTTCTGGATCCGATGCTCGCAACTGGTGGCACATTGATCGCCGCCTTCAACTATTTAATCAATCTGGGTGCAAATGACATCACTGCAATCTGTATCTTGTCGGCCCCTGAAGGAGTCGCTGCGCTTGAGAAGGAGTTTGCAGATAGCAAAGTCCCTATCACGATTGTCACTGGTGCACTCGATGAGAAACTCAATGAGCACGGCTATATCGTCCCGGGTCTTGGCGATGCTGGCGATCGATTGTATGGAGTCATCTAAATGGCATCTACCTCACCTGGATATGGGATCACAATACGGATTGAAGGTTCAGCCTCTTCACAGCCTGTAGCACTTGCAACCACAATCATTACAACAGCTGGTGCGACCATCACAGCACTTGATATCGTCGAATCACATTTAGAGAAGGTAGTCATCGATGTCACTTGTGACACGATTGATTCTGATCATGCTGAGAAAATCGCTATCGCAATTGCCAAGAATCCAGAGTTGAGCGTCCGTAAAGTAAGTGATCGCACTTTTTTATTGCACCTTGGTGGAAAGATCGAGATTGCATCAAAGGTCCCACTCAAGACCCGCGATGATCTCTCTCGGGCCTATACCCCCGGCGTCGCCCGCATATGCCAAGCAATCGTCGATGACCCGGCCGATGCCCGTCGCCTGACTATCAAGCGCAACACCGTCGCCGTTGTGACCGATGGCTCGGCCGTCCTAGGGCTTGGAAATATTGGCCCCGCTGCAGCCCTTCCCGTCATGGAGGGTAAAGCGGCATTGTTTAAGCGCTTTGCCGATGTAGATGCCTGGCCCGTATGTCTAGATACCCAAGATGTCGATGAAATCGTGCGCACAGTGCAGCTGATTGCACCTGTCTATGGTGGCATCAACTTGGAGGATATCTCTGCTCCACGCTGTTTTGAGATTGAGCGTCGACTGCGAGATTTATTAGATATACCGGTCTTTCACGATGATCAACACGGCACAGCGATCGTTGTTCTAGCTGCACTAAGAAATGCCCTCAAACTCGTTAAGAAAGATTTGGGGCAAGTCAAGATTATTCTCCTTGGTGTCGGTGCTGCGGGTAATGCGATTGCTCGCCTATTAGTCCTCAATGGTGCAAGAAATATAATTGGCTTCAATCACCATGGTGTGATCACCCGAGATATGAAGTCTCAGGATTCGATGCAGCAGTGGTTCATCGATACTAGTAATCCAGAGAACTTTAAAGGGGATATCTCAGGGGCTATGAAAGGCGCAGATGTATTCATAGGTGTCAGTGCTCCCAATCTCATCAGTGAATCTGATGCTGCCTCAATGGCACCTGGCTCAATTATCTTCGCCCTTGCAAATCCAGATCCAGAGATTGATCCTGTCATTGCTCGTAAATACGCCGCCGTTGTCGCTACTGGGCGCAGTGACCAACCAAATCAGATCAATAACGTCCTGGCCTTTCCCGGAATCTTCCGTGGGCTTCTAGATGCCCATGCAAATAAGATCACCGATAAGTTATTGGTCGCCGCAGCCGAGGCAATCGCCGACTGCGTCTTACCTGAACAGCTCAACGCATCATTTATCGTGCCAAGTGTCTTTGATCCGAATGTAACCAAGGCAGTTGCTGCGGCGGTAAAGAAGTCAGTGTGATCGAGCTCGCCGCATCCTTTGATGCTCAACTCTCCTCTCTTGCACCATATCTGTTTTACCTCATTGTTGGCGCAATTATCTTCTTTGAAACCGGTGTTTTATTTGCATTTTTCCTGCCCGGTGACTCGATTCTCTTTAGTGCTGGCCTTGTCGCAGCTGCCAATAAAGATGTCAATATTCTTATTTTGGTTACCGTTATCTTTATCGCCGCATTCTTCGGTGATCAAATTGGCTTTGTCCTAGGCCGCTTAGTGGGCCGTCCTTATCTTGAGCGTCATAACTCTCCACGAATGCAGAGCATGATCGCCCGCTCTGAAGGCTTTTACGAAAAGACAGGATGGTGGGCCGTTGTTGCGGCTCGTTTCTTCCCATGGCTTAGAACATTTGTGCCACCAATTGCTGGTGCCTCAAAGATGAACTACTACAAGTTCTTATCGGCTAACGCACTCGGAGCTCTCTTATGGGGAGTTGGAATAACTCTTGCAGGGTATTACGCCGCTACCTTGCCATGGGTAAAGACTTGGTCATACGCAATCGCAGCCTTCTTTATTAGCGCTTCATTGGTCTCTGCGCTTGTGAACCACCGCCGCCACCGGCGATAACCACAAAAAGATCAAGGCTCAAGGCGTTTAAGGGCAAAGTATTGATTATTGCTGAATACATTTGGGAAGGGTGTTGGAGAAAGAAATGACCGGATGGAACCCTCGTTCCCATCCGGTCATTTTCTTCTTAGTTATGGAGTAAAGACTTTATTCCAATCAGAGATTGTCATAATGTAGAACTGACCACCTTCTACTGTTCTTGTATCAATTGCCGCTTTCTTAGCTGCACTCCGCTTGGCCAAATCTGGACGAGCACTGATTGCTCCTTTGGCATGAACCTGAGCATTAAAGAAGAAATAAGCCTTGGTGTCATCTGGCTTACTGAAGAATTCTGTTGCATCAATAATGCCACTGGATTCCTCATCTTCGGTTATAAACTCTGGACCACTTTTAAGAAACTTAGCAGGGTCGAACTGTGCAACCACAGCAAGCTTTCCATCTGATACTCGATAGGCGATGATGCGAGCTAACAAGGCATTATTGCCTGGATCCTCTTGTATCAACACGTACTTACCATCATTCGTCACGGTGATATTGTCTGGTTTGCTCATATAAGGAGTCTCACCACCGTTAAGAAGCATCTCAATCTCTGCTCCTAACTGGGGATTTTGTGCATCCTTGAATGTCAATCGCCATAGAGCGCCACCATCACGAGAGACTGTAGGAGTCGCTGGGTTGGGAGCTGTTGCAATTGGATCACCTTTTGATTCTGTCGTAACAAAGTAGAAAACATTTGGATTTGTTAAATCCCAGTGACCATCCTCAACTCGAGTAAATATAGATCCTTTTTCATTAGATTCTTTCGCAAAAGCAGTTGGTGTTGTATTCCACTCGACTTTTTTAAACTCAACAGGAACTTTTTTCTTCAGTCCTACATCCTTACGGAAAATATTGTCTGTCTTGGCAGATGGAATATTCATGACATGAAGATCGCCATTTGTAAGGCCGGCTTTGTCGACTGCACTACCTGTTGACTGCTTTTTGCCAACATAAACATACACTTGACCATCTTGTGCATCTTCTAAAGATATGGAAACTGTGTTAGGACCTGGCTTTATACCTGGGACTACATTCTCAAACGATAACATTCCCATTCGTGGGAGTTGAAACCCGATTCCATCCTCATCGTAAGCAAATGCTCTCGATGAATCTCCGCTCTCTTCACCAGCGGTAAACAGGCCGCCTGCAAAACCAACTCCATCGTGAATGAATGCCCCTGCCGGAGTAAATGCTGCCGAGCAATAACGACTGATACCCCAATCAAAACTTCCTTTTGCGGAATCGGCTGGAGCCCCACCTACTGGAGTGTCCTGATACTTCCCAGTTGAGTAATTATAAAAATTGATTTTATTGGTGAATTCGCTGGCAGATGTGACAGATTTTGTGTTTTTACTGACGGTGAATTTTGTGATTGAAGCCCCCCAAGGGGCAGTGTCTGACTTACCGGTGAGTGCAAATGGATTGCTAATACTAATTTCATGTACGTTTAGGAGCGTAACTCCGCCACGCCCATTGTCAAAAGCACCCATTCCATCTGGGATTCCACGAATCATTGTGCTACCAATTGTGTCACCGACTGTTGCTATAGCCTTGATTTCGACGGCAGAACTTCTTGATTGGACGTAGACAGGCTTAGATCCTGCCGCCCATGCAGATGCTGAGATTGAGCTAATAACTATAGCTACGACGCTAATCATTCCAACTTTTGTGATTTTCATTTTTCCGTTTCTTTGTTAGAGGTTGGT
>Ga0209553_1000284_pt1 | contig 26696 bp, 26 predicted proteins | sample LauGreFBDMM110DN_2_FD_188217 | JGI IMG/M metagenome (GOLD analysis project Ga0209553, IMG submission 188217) | Freshwater lake microbial communities from Lake Michigan, USA - Fa13.BD.MM110.DN (SPAdes) (version 2) | ecosystem: Environmental > Aquatic > Freshwater > Lake | place: Lake Michigan...
TACAGCAGCGTCGCTTTCGTCGCAGCGCTGAAGAGGCATTCGAGCGCAAGCATGAGGATGTGCTACTCGAGTCTGATGAGAGTATTGAAGAGGGTGGACGGATAGAGCCCCAACTCGGCAAGGAAGCATTGCAGGAATTTCAGACGGAAACGTGTGTAGGGATTGCCGAACAAGGAATAGATGTAGATGAAGCGGCAGAATTCCCTCAGGCAGATGCTGCTCCCAAGGTTGCAATACCTATACTGGCAGAACAGAAAGCGATCGAGGCTGGCGGTGCCGGCGGTATTGATTATATTGTGAATATCCAGAGCGACGCATTAATTGCCTCATCAGGCCTGACCGCGGTATTGCTGCGTAAATTCGATTTTGGTAAACCGGTACACTGGCTGGGGCAGAGAGACTCAGGTGCATCCTGGGAAGAGATAACGGTAGAAACAAATGAGGGTAGGGGCGGCTACACCAGATTGAAGGGCTGTCTACAGATGGTTGATCGGTCAGGTCCTGTGAGTGAAGTGAATCTGTCCAAGTTTTCCGACATGGTGAAAAATTTCGTTACTCATATGAATGCGGTAGCTGATTTGCCAGATATTCGGCACGCCCATGCGCAGGCGGTGGCGCTTGATCAATTCTGTGCAGAAGTGGATGTGATGGTGAGTATTAACATCATCAGTAAGGACGGTGGCGCATTCACCGGTACCAAGATTCGCGCCCTGGCAGAAGCATCGGGTCTCAAGTTGGAGACAGGGGGTGCATTTAGCTATCGCGATGAAAGTGGCGTGGTCTTATTCTCACTCAACAATTTTGACTCTGCTCCATTTCTGACTGATAACATGCGAACGCTCACCACGCATGGAGTTACATTTTTACTGGACGTGCCTAGAGTGAAGAACGGTGAAAAAGTTTTCGATCAGATGATGCATCTTGCTGGGATCTTTTCCACCACCCTGGGCGGTATGCTGGTGGATGATAACCGCATCTCTTTGACCGATAGTGGTATCGTTAAGATCAAACAACATCTGGGCAGCATGCAGGACATGATGAGGGCACGCAATATTCTTGCTGGTGGCGAGATATCATTGAGGCTATTTGCGTGAATGGGGATTCCGGAAAATATCTGGCAGCAAGCGCAAAAACTGCGCGAGACGATCGAGCGGCATAATTATCATTATTACGTACTGGATGAGCCGATTGTCCGGGATGCCGAGTTTGATCAGTTATTCCTCGAGTTGCAACGACTTGAGCAACACTATCCCGAGTTAATCACACCCGAATCGCCTACGCAGCGCGTAGGCGGTGCACCACTTAAGGAATTCTCCCAAGTCACCCATCGGACCCCAATGCTCTCGCTCAGCAATGCGTTTGAGGAGGCAGAAGTGATTTCGTTTGACCGGCGTGTGTGTCAGGGTCTGGAAGTGGGCGGAATCGAATATGCTGTCGAGCCAAAATTTGATGGTCTTGCTGTTAGCCTCTGTTACGAAAATGGCTTGCTCGTGACGGGCGCGACCCGTGGTGATGGCTTTACGGGAGAGGATGTGACGCTAAATTTGCGCACCATCAAATCAATCCCGCTACATTTTCCTGATGGTCTTCAGGGCGCTACATCGTTGGAGGTGCGTGGGGAGGTAGTGATGTTGAAGGCTGATTTTGAGAGGCTTAACCAACATCAGCGCGATAGGGGTGAGAAGGAGTTTATGAATCCACGTAATGCTGCAGCGGGTTCTCTACGTCAGCTCGACCCCGCCATCACTGCGACTCGTCGTTTGACATTCTTCGCTTATGGTGTCGGCACGTATGCAGGTAGTGATGTTCCTTGCGATAAACATAGTCAGATGATGGATCATCTTGCATCATTGTATTTTCTGGTGGCAAAAGAACGCCGAGTGGTGAGCGGCGCAGCCGGATTAATGGCGTACTACCATGAGATAGGGGCCATACGGGAAAGCTTGCCCTACGATATCGATGGCGTGGTTTATAAGGTCAATGATCTGGTACAGCAAGAAAGATTAGGATCTGTCTCCCGCGCGCCACGATTTGCTTTGGCACATAAGTTTCCTGCACAGGAAGCGGTGACGGAATTACTGGGGATCAATGTACAGGTTGGCAGAACCGGCGCCCTAACTCCGGTCGCACGATTAGAGCCGGTACTGGTAGGTGGTGTAACCGTGACTAATGCAACCCTGCACAATGAAGATGAAATCGGGCGTAAGGATGTGATGATCGGCGATCATGTAATTGTGAGGCGTGCAGGAGATGTAATTCCCGAGGTGGTGGCAGTGGTGATGCAACGGCGTCCCAGCACCGCAAGGAACTTCATCATGCCGGACCACTGCCCAGCATGCGGCGCTAGGGCGGTACGGCTACCGGGTGAAGCCGCAACGCGGTGTACTGGTGGATTATTCTGTCCAGCGCAACGTAAGCAGGCTTTGCTACATTTTGTTTCACGGCGTGCCTTGGACATAGAAGGATTAGGCGACAAGTTGGTGGAACAACTAGTGGATAACGCTATCGTTAAGACACCTGCAGATATTTATAAGTTAGATATGGCCTCACTTTCCAGTCTGGATAGGATGGCGAAGAAATCTGCGGATAATGTAGTGAAGGCGATTGAAAAGAGCAAAGATACCACGCTGGCACGTTTCATTTACGCGCTTGGAATTCGTAATGTGGGTGAGACCACTGCCAAAGAGCTAGCCTACTATTTTGGTAATCTTGAACAATTGATGACGGCGGATGAGGAGCATCTACGACAGGTGCCGGATATTGGCCCGGTAGTGGCTCAAAGCATCATTAATTTTTTTTCTGAGATGCATAATCGTGAGGTCATCGAGAAGTTGCGCGCAACCGGTGTACATTGGCAAGAGGGTGTGAGTACAAAGCGGACGAAAACCATTGAAGGTAGAGTCGGCGCTAAGACATTCGTATTAACTGGGGCCTTGCCAAGTCTATCGCGTGAAGAGATCAAGGAGAGAATCGAACTTGCGGGTGGAAAGGTAGCTGGAAGCGTTTCTAAAAAAACAGATTATGTGGTGGCGGGAGGCGACCCGGGTAGTAAGTATGACAAAGCGATTGAATTAGGAATAACCATCCTTAACGAAGCGCAGCTGCTACAATTATTGCAAGATTCAAGCGCCCCATAACTGAGAAGACTCGTGGGCGTTTTAAAAAAAGCGAGAGCTTTGGATAAGATGAATTTAGAACAAGAAATAAAGGCGCAACATATTGTTAATATGTTGGAAATCTTTTAAGAAAAGAAGCATGCCGTGATGAAATCTAGATTTAAAGAGGCCCCATTATGATAAAAGTAACCAAGGCCGTTTTCCCAGTTGCAGGCTTAGGAACACGCTTCTTACCAGCGACTAAGGCTAGTCCCAAGGAGATGTTGCCGATCGTAGATAAGCCTCTGATTCAGTATGCAGTCGAGGAAGCATTCGCTGCAGGTATTACGGAAATGATCTTTATCACCGGCCGTAATAAGCGTTCTATCGAAGACCACTTTGATAAGGCCTACGAAATGGAAGCTGAGTTGGAAGCGCGTGGAAAGAGCGACGCTCTGAAGATGTTGCGTAGTATTGTGCCAAAGAACGTTTCCTATATATATATCCGTCAGCCGGAGCCTTTGGGACTAGGTCATGCTGTGTTGTGCGCGCGGCCGGTGGTGGGTAACGAGCCATTCGCTGTGCTCCTTGCAGATGACCTGATTGACAGTGATGAGCCAGTTATCCGGCAAATGACAGGGCTATATGAGAAGAAGCCTTGTTCGATACTGGGTGTGCAGAATATCGAGTTGGCGGAGACGATAAATTATGGCATCGTCAAATGTGAGGGCGAGGGGAAGGGGCTTAAAATCATTACCAGCATTGTAGAAAAACCAAAGCCTGAGAATGCACCTTCAACGCTTGGAGTCGTCGGGCGCTATATTCTCACCCCAGAAATTTTTTCACATTTGGAGAGTGTGAAGCCCGGAGCGGGCGGAGAAATTCAGCTTACCGATGGCATTGCATCAATGCTACGGGAAGAGCAGGTGTTGGCATACGAATTTTCTGGTATCCGCTACGATTGTGGAACCAAGCTTGGATATCTCAAAGCGACTATTGCATTGGCTCTGAAGCATCCTGAAGTGAGGGAGGAATTTGCCGCTTATCTGGCCTTAAATAGAGACGATAATCGCGGCAATATCCCAGTCAAGTGATAGCATCGTCCGGAACTAGCACTTTGGAAACTAAAGCTGATGATTTCAACTGAAGAAGCGAAACGAATACTTGATGCGGCAGAGATGATTTACTCTGCTGACGAGATGGCCGATACGATCAGGAGAATGGCGGCGGATATTACGTTAGAGCTGTCCGATCGATATCCGCTTGTTCTGAGCGTAATGCGTGGTGGGGTGATGTTTGCTGGACAGCTCCTACCGCTATTGAAATTTCCACTAGATTTTGATTATATTCATGCCTCCCGTTACCATGATAATACTATCGGCGGTCAGATTGAATGGAAAGCAATGCCTAGCGAAAATGTACGGGGCCGAGTAGTGCTGGTGCTGGATGATATTCTTGATGAAGGGATTACTCTGGCAGAAATTCGTAAGCGAATTATGAGAGATGGAGCGGAAGCTTTTTACAGCGCGGTTCTAACCAATAAAGATATTGGTCGACCTAAGCCGATTAGTGCAGATTTTGTGGGAGTACCACTTCCGAATCGTTATGTGTTCGGATTTGGCATGGATGTGCACGGAGCATGGCGAAATTTGCCCGCTATTTACGCAATGAAAGAGTGAAATTTTAAACCGTGCCTGACTTCTAAGACAGTATGATTGCAATCATCGGTGGTACCGGCATGACTAAGCTCGCTTGTCTTGAGATATCTCATAGACAGGTTATGCGAACGCCTTATGGTGAGCCATCAGGGCCACTGACATTTGGAAAGATCGGCAACCATGAGATCATCTTCCTCGCACGGCATGGTTACGGTCATACTATTCCACCGCACATGGTGAACTATCGCGCAAATCTGTGGGCGTTGGAATCATTCAAGCCGACACGTGTGGTATCGGTTGCATCAGTGGGTGGTATTCGTGGCAATCTGGTGCCCGGTACGATTACCGTACCTGATCAGATTATCGATTATACCCATAGCCGAAAGTTCACCTATTTTGAGGGAACCGATAGACCGGTTACCCATATTGACTTTACCGATCCTTACTGCTCGGTGACCCGTGGGCATCTGCTAGAGGCGGCAAAGCAGGCGAAGGAAAAGATAATCGATGGCGGCGTTTATGCCGCTACTCAGGGGCCTCGCCTCGAGAGTGCGGCAGAAATTAATCGATTGGAACGGGATGGCGCTGATATGGTCGGCATGACAGGCATGCCAGAGGCGGCATTGGCAAAGGAATTGGGGCTTTGTTATGCGACTCTCGCGGTAGTAGCTAATTATGCTGCAGGACGGGGAACGAGTGAGCATCTTATCCGTTTGGAAGATGTGCACTCAGTCCTTGAGAAAGCGATGGTCAATGTCCGGGATATTCTTGAACAACTGGTAAACCTTGATGGCGATTAGAACAGTTCTGAAAATGGGCGATCCGATTCTGCTGAAGGTGGCGAGTAAGGTGGAGAAGTTCGGAACCCCTGAGCTTAATACCCTGATTCATGATATGCACGACACCATGGAAGCGTTGGAGGGTGCTGGACTGGCCGCACCGCAGATCGGCGTCAGTCAGCAAGTGGTTATTTTTGGCATTAAATCTAATCAGCGCTACCCTGACGCTGAGGAAGTGCCTTACACAGTATTGCTTAATCCCGTACTGACACCGCTTACTCAGGAGGTGGAACAGGACTGGGAGGGTTGTTTAAGCGTTCCGGGTCTGCGCGGTATGGTGTCAAGATTTACCAGGCTGCGTTATAGGGGGGTGGATCAGTACGGCAAGCCGATTGATCGCACTGTAGGGGGATTTCATGCTCGTGTGGTACAACATGAATGCGATCACTTACAGGGGGTACTCTATCCGATGCGTATTACCGATTTTCGTCTGTTCGGCTATACCGAAGTGTTATTTCCAGGGCAGATGTTGGTGGATGAGTAGTGGGCCACGTCAAGACTTTCTCGCCTACGATGGAGACTCTTCAAGGCTTTACGACCACCAGTATTACCACTGCAATTAGAATCACTACCGGAACTTCATTGAACCAACGGTAATAGACATGTCCATGCTGGTTATGATCATGCTTGAAGTCCGCCAATAATTTTCCGCAGTAGATATGGTAGGCAACCAGTAGCACTACCAATGCCAGCTTGGCATGTAGCCAACCCCCAGAAAAGCCATAGCTCAGCCAGAGCCATACACCGAATACAATGGTCAGCACCGCCCCGGGTGTCATGATTCCATAAAAGAGTTTTCTCTCCATCACTTTGAAGCGTTCATTACTCGGTTGGTCACTGCTCATGGCATGATAGACAAATAGGCGCGGCAAGTAGAATAGACCGGCAAACCAGGTAACCATAAAAATGATATGTAGCGCTTTGATCCAGAGCATGCTTTTTCCTTTTATGCAGAAGCTATAGGTTATTTCATCAGGCGCTATCGCGCCAGTACGATTTTTGTATACTATCATCCGAGCTTTAAATTGGAATACGTACCGTGAGGTAGAGGCATGAAAATGATTAAAACACGTGCAGCGGTCGCATGGGCGCCAGATCAGCCTTTAAGTATTGAACAAGTCGATCTGATACCTCCGCAGAGGGGTGAGGTATTAGTACGGATTGTGGCTACGGGCGTATGTCATACCGATGCCTACACCCTCTCTGGAAAAGACCCTGAGGGTAGATTTCCAACGATCCTTGGTCATGAAGGAGGAGGTGTCGTCGAGGCGCTGGGTGAGGGTGTGACTAGCGTAGCAGTCGGAGATCATGTGATCCCGCTTTATACCCCTGAGTGTGGTGAATGCAACTTCTGTAAATCTGGAAAGACCAATCTTTGCCAAGCAATACGTTCGACTCAAGGGCGAGGGTTAATGCCCGATGGCACCACACGTTTCTCCAAAAATGGGATCCCTATTTATCATTACATGGGAACTTCGACCTTCTCAGAATATACCGTTATCCCTGAAATTTCTTTGGCAAAAATAAGTAAGGAGGCATCCCTAGAGAAGGTATGCCTGCTCGGTTGTGGCGTAACAACAGGGTTGGGTGCTGTTTCTAATACTGCGAAAGTGAAGGCAGGCGATACCGTGGCGGTGTTCGGTCTAGGCGGCATCGGTTTGGCCGTGATCATTGGTGCAGTCAAGGCTAGAGCAAAACGCATCATCGCAATCGATATTAATTCTGAAAAATTTAAAATTGCCATACAACTGGGTGCTACCGATGTTGTAAATCCGAAGGATTACGCTAGGCCGATCCAGGAAGTGATCATCGAGATGACTGGTGGCGGTGTAGACTTTTCCTTCGAATGCATCGGCGATGTCAAGGTGATGCGTTCAGCACTGGAGTGTTGCCATAAGGGCTGGGGAGAATCCGTAATTATCGGCGTTGCGGGTGCTGGTGAGGAGATATGCACTCGCCCTTTTCAGTTGGTGACTGGGCGTGTATGGCGTGGTTCTGCATTTGGAGGGGTAAAGGGACGAACCGAACTGCCGGGTTACGTGCAACGCTATCTCGACGGAGAATTTGAACTCGATACCTTCATTACGCACACCATGGGTTTGGAGCAGATTAACCAGGCATTTGACCTAATGCACGCGGGTAAATCCATACGTACGGTGATTCACTTCAACAAATAAATGAATTCATTATTATTTAATCATACGGCTTTTATCATGCCCTCAGATTTGTAGTGTATCGGCATGTTGATTTTGACTGTTATATATAAAACTCATTTAATCAGCATATTAAATAGCTGATAGCGGTTCGGTTTTATCTAATCGGCTTTATCGCCAGTCTATTTTTAACCTCCTTAACTCCGGACACGGCCCCAGCCAATACTTTTGCCATATCGCTACTCGGCGATGAGTCGACAGATCCGCTCAATGTCACCACACCTTTCATGGTGTTAACACTGATTTGTAGTGTCTTAAGACCCGGTTCGGCAAAAATGGCGGCTTTGACCTTGGCCGTAATCTCGGCATCATCGATTACCAGAGCTGCTTTATCGCCTTGTTCTCCCAGCTTCTCAACAACTCTGTCAGTTGCAATACCTATCTGCTTGCCTGCTTCACCGACTGTCTGATCAATCTTTTTACCTGCAGTCTCAGCAGGTCCTGGTTTGTCGCAGGCAGTAAGTCCAGTTGCGAGTATCACAAGAATACCAATCACCGTGATGGAATCTCTTAAGGAATTCATTTTATTATCTTTTATATTTCAGTGTGTTTTTAAAAAATGATAGGGTGAAAAGGTTGGTCTATATTGATTGGAGTGGAGCTACTAAGGCCGAACAAATTTTGCGCTACAGTTTAACGCTTGCTTAGTATAGTAAAGTCTTTTGCGTAGCCATGTAGTTTCTGGGACAAATGGAGACGTTGTTTTGGTGTCAGCATGGCGTCAAGCTCCAGCATCATTTGGCGCAACTGCTTAACCCACTGCGCCCAAACTCGGTTATGTTCCGCTGTGCGACCGATTTCCCAATCGACTAGCCATTGTCTGAGATCCTCTTCAAGCTTTTCTTTGGGTGGTTTGGTTTCGAGTAATTCGCGCAGCACTCGTTGTCGAGTGGCGCGGTGTGTATACCGATGTTCGGCGCTCTGTGGAAAGTTTTTAACCATCAAAGTGATTCGTTCTTTCTGGTTTGGTTCAAGCGTTCCGATCCAGTCTTCGATACGTTCTAATGATTTTTTTACACGTTTCTTTTCCAATGTATCGGGAGCGCCGTCCAAGTGTTCCTTCCGGAACTTTGCATTTTCTTTGGCAAATTTCGCGTCCATGACTCCAATTTGGCTCGCGTCCATGGTTCCTAGCACACCGGCTAGATCAGTCGCGACATAATGCATCAGTGCTTCTCTGCGCGATTCCACGGCACTGTCAATCCAGTCTAAATCAGCCGGTTTGAGTCCAGTCTCGATACGTCTAGCGGTTTCTGTGCAAAGTAAGGCGTATTTTGGTAGTTCCTCCTTGCGGTGCCAGGCATGTACACGTTGCAAATCCTTATCAAACTTCGCTTGCTGGTGGGTATTGAAATCAAAGTAATCGGAGGCAATCCAGCGTATCGCCATGTCTACATTATTGTAGGCCACGGTGATGACGCTGCAACCACTCAGTAGAAGCAGTAATAGCGACAGTATCAGATGACGCAATGAGACTCTGGTCGAGTACATTATGACAATTGAAGGTGCAGTTGAGAATTAATCATCACTTCTCATCCACTGTATAAGAAGAATCACTCCTAGAATGAATCCAAGACCCAAGATAGCTTTTATAAATTCCTTGGCGAACCAGAACACCATAGACTCATATAGATCCAATCAGTTGCCTCCTTTTAAAAAATGGCAGCTCTAAAGTATTCTCAGTATCTGCTTACGAGACCATCATAGAAGTAGCGTTAATACCGCCGATATAAGTAGACCACCCGATAAGGGGAAGTAGAGACTAAAATTTTCTCGTTCGATCGTGATATCCCCTGGTAACCCGCTAAAGGGTAGTCTCGACAGCCGAGGTCATGCTAATTCAGAAAATAATATTGCTAGACCCAGCAGGATAAGAAGACGCTGCGTAGGGGCCATCTAGGCTCATTGCCAGAGTAACGAAGAGTCACTACTTTATCGGGGAATTTTAAGCAATTTTTCAGGTAGAAGACGCGCGTCTTCAGACCCAACTATTGGAAAGATTCCGCGGTTCTCATCAGTAATAGAGAATTGTGCCTGCCAGAGGCGGCCATTATCTTGATCTACCATCAGGAAAGTCCAAATATTATCAGTTGGGTACAGGGTAAAGCGTCCATTCCTGCCATCGGCTGCTAGATTTTCGATATTGAGGGGTGTTCGCGTACGATTATTGTCATTATCTACGCTGAATTGAACTTGCCAGAGGCGGCCAGTCTGGGTATCAAGCTCTAGAAAATTCCACATATTTGTGGTCTTAAATAGACGGTAGCGTACATCCATCCGTTGTGGAGGGTCAGTTTCAAATTTAACTTTATCGGCGGCATATGCAGTAAAAGCATTGCCATATCCGATCCACGCAGCCAAGACAATAATCAGTTGAAGATTAGTAAATCTCATGAGCTGTTTCCAAAAGATATAGAGAAGAATTTTATAGGTTGCCGGTCTTAAGTCCGACATGAATCGAGTATCACACGTCTGAGGATATGTAATCGACCGTGAAAGAAGTGCTCTGCACCGGGAATTACTACTACCGGAAGTTCTTGGGGAGCAGCCCAGTCTAAGACAGATTTCAGTGGGACTACGTCGTCTCGGTCGCCATGAATAATGAGCGTACAAGCCGCATGCCCGACAACAGGAGGGGCCTTCAAGCGTTCCACTGAAGGCGCCACCATTATTAGTTGTTTTGGGTTAAGCTGCTGCGCTGCATGGGCCTGGATGGCCCCTCCGAAGGAGAATCCCGCTAATAGTAGTGGTAAGTTGTTAAAGCTGACAGAAAGTTTTTTTTTGATAGCTGCAGTTACCGATAATACATCTTCTACCTCACCAACACCATTATCGTAAATTCCTTCACTCTTGCCGACTCCGCGGAAATTAAATTTAACCGTGAAAAATCCAAGTTCTGGTAAGGTCTTGAAAAGAGTGTGGACGATCTTGCTGTCCATGGTGCCGCCATATAACGGGTGGGGATGAGCGATGACTGCAATACCATTTATGCCGACGTGGCTGACCTTATCCGGCTCTGCCAGCACAGTTTCTATTTTTCCGACCTGGCCATCAATGAAGAATTTTTGGGGAGCGATCACGGATTTAATTGATAAAATAAAGAGTCAAATTTTCAGTCGCTCGACTATACGTCCATTTCTCAGATGTTCTTCAATGATTTCGTCTATGTCTTCCTTATCGACATAGGTGTACCAGACTTCTTCAGGATAGACCACGATTACTGGGCCTTCATCGCACCGGTCTAGACACCCTGCCGTATTAATCCGTACCCGCTGACTGTTGCTGTCGAGCTTCAGTGCCTTAATACGCTGCTTAGCATAATCACGTACTGATTGGGCTCCATGGTTGTTGCAGCATGCTGAACCAGCCTCACGCTGATTGGTGCAGAAAAATACATGATAACGATAGTGGCTCATGAGGGTATTCTGGAAAATAGCAGAGTAAAGATTATAGACCAGAATGATGAGTTTTCGGACAAGTGATAGATCAAGATAGGTCAGTAACTAGCATGAATTGACAAGGCTCTTCATGAATAACATAACTAGTAGATTCTTAGAGATTCCTTAATTTTATTTCAGTCCACAATCGGCTCAGTCGTCGTCGTTGAGTACGGTCGAGATCTTGAAGCATTTCTAATCGAGTAAACAGCTCTTGGTCGGGGAAGATTGCCTTGTTATCACTTATTTCTGACTGAATGAACTGGACTGCACTCATATTCGGATTGCCAGATCCGGTCAGGTTGGTGAGTTCTGCAGAGTTTCTCCCATCCAGCATGAAGTTGATAAATTGATGAGCCAGTTCGGGGTGGGTTCCGCTCTGATGTAAGACCATACTGTCAAGCGCTAGCACTGCACCTTCTCTTGGTATCGAGTAGTCGATAATAAATTTTCGACCGGATTTCTTGGCATCAAGTGCCGCTTGAAACATATCGTTTGAATAGCCATGTGCTACCCACAGATTTCCAACTGCAAGCTCCTTGATATAACTAGTATTACTGAAAGCTGCCCAATAGGGTTTGGCACGTAAAATCAGATTACGGGCCTCCTGCCAGTGTAATTCATCGGTATCGTTGACTGAGTAGCCAAGATACTTGAGTGCGGCCGACATCAGTTCTCGTTGACTGTCGAGTACAGTCACGCGGCCTTTTATTTTTTCCAGATACTTCGGTTCGAAAATGAGAGACCAGCTATCGGTAGGCAGCCCTAGTTCTATTATTTTCTGCTGATTGAAGCCTAATAATGTAACGGTATAAGCATAAGGAACGGAATATTTATTGCCTGGGTCAAACGTATTGTTGAGATGAGATGGGTTGATATTCTTGAGGTTGGGCAAAAGAGATTTATCTAAGGACCTCACTACCCCCTGGTGAATTAACGTGCTCATCGCGTTACCGGTGGGGATGATCAGATCGTAGCCACTTGCACCTGCTGCTAATTTCGCCAGCATTTCCTCATTATCGGCATAATAATCCTGAGAGAGCCGGCAGCTGCAGGACTGTTCAAATTGCTTGACTGTTTCTGGCGCGATGTAATTGTTCCAGTTGAAAATATGTAGAACCTTCTCACCTCTAGCAGCGGTATTTTGGTCTTGGCTGCTACAGCCTGTGACTAGAAACGCTGCTGATAATATGGTAAGAAGTGCCGTGCGGGAGCGGGTCATTACTTTTTTTCTCGCCGCAGAACGCCTGAATCTAATTTGGTGGCAATTATGATCATGGTCAGTGTGAGGAGCATCAGCAGAGTGGAGACGGCATTTACCTCGGGCGTCACCGCGACCTTGATCATGGTGTAAATCTGAATCGGTAGCACCGGTTCACCCACACCTTTTGTGAAGAAGGTGATGACAAAGTCATCAATCGAGAGGGTGAATGACATCAAAGCACCTGCAACCACTGCTGGCATGATCAGTGGCAGTGTGATCAGACGGAAAGTCAGCCAGGGGGATGCACCTAGATCACGTGCTGCTTCAAAGATACTTTCATCCATTCCTTGAAGTCGTGCCCGTACGATGATGGCAACAAATCCAATACAGAAAGTGGTGTGTGCGATGATAATGGAGATCATCCCGAGCGTTAGGTTGAGTACCTGCAAAAAGAATAGTAGTAGTGCCACCCCCAGAAGAATTTCAGGCATCGCCACCGGCGCGAATACTAGGACCGGCAGAAATTTAAGTTTGTAACGGTTCATCGCAAGTCCAGCCATGGTGCCGAGTATAGTCGCGCAAAAACTGGCACACACAGCGATGATCAAAGAGTTGCGCGCAGCGGTGAGCATTTCTTGATTGTTGAACAGCGCCACATACCAAGATAAGGTGAAACCTACCCACTCTGCATTCAGCTTTGAATCATTGAAAGAGTAAACAACCACGATGATCAGGGGAATATAAAGAAACGCATAGGCTATGGCTGCTGCAGACCATAACCAGATATTTCTCCGCCGCATAATTTATTCCTTTGTAATGGAGGCGGGCCTTGCAAGCCATGTTGCCAGCGCGGTTATGGCTAGCACAGCCAGCATCAGCATGATCGATAATGTCGAGCCAAAGGGCCAGTCGCGGGTACCGAGGAATTGATCTTTTATCAGATTGCCGATGAGAATGTCTCCGGTACCACCAAGTATGTCTGGTACCGCGAACATACCTAACACCGGTATAAATACCAGCACCGAACCTGAGAAAACCCCTGGCAGGGATAGTGGCCAGGTTACGTGCCAGAATCTTTGCCAGGCATTAGCACCGAGATCTTGCGCCGCATCCAGTAGAGCGGGATCGTGTTTCTCCAGATTGGTATAGAGTGGCAATACCATGAAGGGAAGGTGTACATAAACCATCCCAACTATTACCGCGAATGGAGAAAATAAAAGTGTCACCGGCGCAACTCCGAAAGCGCTTAGAAACCCATTAATAAAGTGGCTGAAGACTGATTCTGGACCGAGGATAATCATCCAGGCATATATGCGAATGAGGAAATTGCTGGCGAAGGGCAGTACCACCAGGAGCACCATCAGATTGCGGAAACGTTTTTCGCTGCGAGCGATCAGCAGGGCTAGTGGGTAGGCCATGATGAGACAGATCAGTGTGCTAGTTGAGGCAACAATAAAGGATTTAAGAAAGACTTCAGCATATAAAATATCGCTGAAAAAGAGCTCGTAGGTTTCCAGCGTCAGGCCATGCTCTCCCTGGGTAGCCTCGGTAGGTAATGTGATCGGGGCTAAGCCACCAAATTCCCCAGGAAATCGCAGCGAGGTGAATAGCATGATCAGGCTAGGGGTGACGAAGAATACTAGTAGAAATGCTAACGGCGGCCCACTCACCAGCCACTTGGTAACGCGGTCTTCTTTAGCCCCATTTCTAATCATTTAGAAAAGTACCGGCATCATGACGCCAGGAGACCGTAACCAAATCACCTGTCTCAAAAAATTGGGCACGCCCCGGTGCTGAATTTGGGAGTAGAGCTTCAATACGAGCGCCGTTTGGAAGCTCTACGATATAGGTGGTTACATCGCCCACATAAAGAAAGCCCTGCACCTTGCCTGTAAAATTATTCTTCAGTTCCACTTCTTCCGTATGATGAGTAATCCGGACCTGCTCTGGGCGTATCGCCAGCACACCTGTATCTCTAGTTTTGACACCTTCTTTACTTGGGGCAGTTACTTCACCGAGTCCTGCGACGCTGAGCCTTAAGTGCGATGAGCTAGCCTCTAGCACTTGGGCGTTCATAATGCTGATCTTGCCGATGAAGTCAGCAACAAAACGGTTTTTTGGGAAGCTGTAGATTCTGGAGGGTGCGTCAAGCTGTTCGACCTTACCTTGATTCATCACCGCAATGCGGTGAGATAGTGCCAGTGCCTCATTCTGTGCATGGGTGATGAACACGAAGGTGACCCCCCTTTCTTTTTGGAGATTGATCAGTTCGATCTGCATCTCCTCTCGCAACTTTGCATCTAGTGCCCCTAGCGGCTCATCTAATAGAAGCAGGCGTGGGCGATTAATCAATCCCCTGGCAAATGCAACGCGCTGTCTCTGACCTCCTGATAATTCTTGAGGAAAACGGGCGCCAAGGTTTGACAGACGAACGTCATCAAGGGCCTCTCTGACTCTAGCGTTAATTTGATCAGGTGGCGAGCCTGCCATTTTTAGAGGAAAAGCGATATTCTCTGAGACGGTCATGTGCGGAAACAGCGCATAACTCTGGAACACGGTATGGATGGGACGTTTTTCTGGAGGGATATCAGCCATATCCTTATCATCTAAAAGGATCTGGCCAGCATCGGGTAGGTCGAACCCAGCGATCATGCGCAGTAGAGTGGTCTTGCCGCAACCGGAAGGGCCTAGCAGAGTAAAGAACTCACCCGATTCAATACTAATGCTGATGTTGTCTATTGCGGTGAAATCGCCAAAGCGACGTGTCACATTGCGGATTTCAAGTAGCGCCATGATGGATTAACTTAGACTATCCGTATCACCACATGTGCCAGAGTAGTAATGTCGCCAACAATAATACGAGCACAGACAGTAAGCGGCTTTGACGCTTTTTTTCGATGAGCAACTGATTCATTTTATCTTCAAGCATCTGCGTTCGATCGTCACTTAACGCGTAATGAAGCAGGCGCGGGAACTGTGGAAATAAGACGGCCCAAGTGGGGATCTCCTTACCGAGGCGACGAACCAGTCCGCGCCAGCCGAGTTGATCCGACATCCAATTCTCAAGAAATGGTTTAGCAGTGGTCCATAGGTCGAGATTTGGATCAAGGTCACGCCCGAGTCCTTCGATATTCAGCAGAGTCTTTTGCAATAGGACTAGCTGAGGCTGGATCTCGACGTTGAAGCGGCGAGAAGTCTGGAATAGCTGCAATAGCACATGGCCAAATGAAATCTCCTTCAGTGGCTTGTCGAAGATTGGTTCACAGACGGCGCGGATCGCGGTTTCAAAGTCATCTACACGCGTATCCTTTGGTGCCCAACCTGCCTCGACATGTGCCTGTGCTACGCGCTTGTAGTCGCGGCGGAAGAACGCCAGAAAGTTCTGCGCTAGATAGTTCTTGTCCTCATCTGTGAGTGTGCCCATGATGCCGAAATCAACTGCGATGTAGCGTCCATCAACACCGACAAAAATATTACCGGGGTGCATATCGGCATGAAAATAACCATCACGAAAAACTTGGGTGAAGAAAATTTCCACTCCTACGCGTGCAAGTTTTGGAATGTCTACACCCTGCTCTTGTAGTCTGGCCACATGGCTAATGGGGATGCCCTTCATGCGCTGCATCACCATCACGGTGGGGTGGCAATAATCCCAATAGACTTCAGGAACTAATAGTAGAGGCGAATCAAGAAAGTTGCGGCGTAACTGGCTGCAGTTCGATGCTTCACGCATAAGATCCAGTTCGTCATTCAGGTGTCGCGCAAATTCAACTACTACTTCACGAGGTTTCAGACGCTTGCCATCTGGCCACAAAGCCTCGACCAGCCAGGCACCAGTCTCCATTAAAGCAACATCGTGCGCGATGATCGGAGCGATGCCGGGGCGCAATATTTTTACGGCTACTTCTGTGCCATCATGTAGCTCTGCAAGATGGACTTGGGCAACGGATGCGCTGGCTATCGGTTCTACTTCAAACTGGTGGAAGACCTCGCTAGCAGGCCTACCATAGACCTGCTCGAGAATACTGAGTGCGACACTAGACGGAAATGGCGGAACCTGATCCTGCAACTTGGCCAACTCATCGGCAATGTCTTGTGGAAGTAGGTCGCGGCGAGTGGACAGCACTTGGCCAAACTTGACAAAAAGAGGGCCGAGCGCTTCTAGTGCTAGACGTAAGCGTTCGCCACGTGGTTTCTCTAACTGCCGCCAGAACGTGGCAATCTTGACCAAAGGTTGCAAGGGATGCAACCGTCCTTGACCTAGAATAAAATCATCAAGGCCAAAACGGAATGCTACGGAGAGTATTTTGAGGAGGCGAATGAAACGCATTTATTCTAGATGCAACAGTTTATTTAGGGGCAATCTTAATCAAGAGGTCGCTGTGACTAAGTTTCTCTATCCGGCCCCCTAGTTTCTCCACGTCAACATAGAGAGTATTTACATCGGCAACGAACTTGCGCACATAAGCGGGCTTGGCAAGCAGCGGCTGTTCCTCCAACCAATACTCTGAAAGAGTTTGAGAGAGGTTGCGTAGAGTCTCGGTATGCCACCGCACCAGACTGTCTCCAGTCTGCACTAGCCGGTGGGCAAGAATGTCACCCATGAACCGGCTTAAGTCCTGTTCGACATCCCAGTGTAGATTTTTACCAATGTCTAGAAGTTCTTCCGCCAAAGTGGCATCACCGGAAATGAGAATATTAGAATAGGCTTCTTCATCATGCGCAAGTAATCGTGGTAGAAGACTGGGGGCCAGGGTAAGGGTGGCATCAGGCGTGACAGCATCTGTTGCAGCCGCGATCTCGCCGTTGGATTGCACGACAAAATTGAAGTCGGCGAAAGGGGGGGTACAGAATCGAACGATCTTCCCAGCACAGGGTTGCAGCCGTTTGCGTGCCCAGCTCTCACCTCGTAATAGGTGGTTGAGCGGGGCTATCGCAGCAGATGCTAGCATGGTAACTGCGTAAATCTAGGAGACTTGTTGGATCCCGGCAAGCAACCAAACAGCCTCGGCATCTTTGAGACTCTTTTGTACATGCCAGATCTCATCAATTGATTCGGGTAATGAGTCGGGTGACTCGCGCAATTGCCCGTTGAAGCGCACGCTGGCAATGGCTTGATCATCTGTGGTGACAACCTCCAGCAGTTCAGCATTGATCGAGAGTACTTCAGTTTTCTGTGGTTCGTCACCGCGTTCATTGATTTGCATGCTGATCTCTGCATACATCTCTGGTGTGGTGTACTCACGAATGTCATTCAAATCACGCGCATCATTGGCCGCTTGCAGGCGGATAAATGAAGTCTTGGCGTTGCGTAAGAATGGTTCCACCTTAAAGTCCGCAGGGATATTCGCTGTTTTAGGGGTAGCTTCCGTCGCAGCTCCTGCCCCAATCGATGCCGGCGTTATAGGGCTGTTGGAGGTGTTTGCATCCATTCCGGAATATTGTAGAGGGCGCGTCACCTGCTCTTGTCTGGATTTACGCATCATGCGTATGACGAAGAAAATTGCAGCCATCAGTGCGGCCAGCATCAGTACGTCCATCATATTGACGCCTTCGAATGCGCCACCCATAAACAGTGCTGCCAGCAATCCGCCCGCGGCTAGACCCGCTAATGGACCTGCCCACTTGTTACCACCAGCGGCGGCTGCGGCTGTCGGTGCCTGTGTCGGCTTGGGTGCAGCTTGCGGGCTGATGGACTGACGTTGTTGGCCGATACTCTTGCCACCACCGAAACGTTTTGCTTCTGCATCAAAGGTGGCCAGTCCAAAGCTGAGAACGGCCAGAGTCATCAGGGTCGCTATTTTATTCATGAAGGTCTCCAGCAGGATGGTTAAAGCGTTTAGTATAGCACTATCGATTCATTACGATGTTTCGTAAATTGAGCTCAGACTCAGCTGTAGTAGGGTGTTAATGGACCTTTGGTGAGAAGGTTTGGGTGAATTTATACTTTGGATGAGAGTTCCTTTGCATCTAGAGAATGGAGGCGTGCTCAGCAGCTGGACTTGTTCATGGATTTCTTAGGGATTGCTCTGATAAATCCATTCCCGTCGCACCAACCACTTCTCAATTTCGACAGCAATAAGTACGATACCTGCTGCACCCACACACATTGCAAGTTCTGCCATATCGAGTGGTTCTGTTTTGAAAATTGGGTTGAGCGCAGGAATGTAAATGGTCGCCATTTGCAGTATAACGGTAATGATAATGGCTGCCGTCATCGGTCGGTTGGAGAAGGGCCCAATGGAGAATAAAGATTCCTTTTCAGAGCGGATCGCTAACACGTTGGCAAGCTGAGCCAACGTCAGCACGGTGAATACCATGGTCTGCCAGTGTGTCGAGTCGGAGTGGTAGGCCCAGGATTGAATCAGCAAGGTCAGAGAGGTCATTAGCAATCCTACCCAGACTATATGTTGCCACATCCCATGCGCGAAAATACTTTCCTGAGGGGGTCGCGGGGGTCGCCGCATCACGCCTCGTTCAGCCGGCTCTGAAGTGAGTGCCAATGAGGGTAGGCCATCTGTAACTAGATTAATCCATAGGATGTGGATCGGTAGCAGTGGGATGGGTAATCCTAAGAGAGGTGCCAATAAAATGGTCAGAATTTCAGCGGAGTTCGTGGTCACTGCGTAGCGAATGAATTTACGAATGTTATCGTAGAGGCGGCGGCCCTGACGTATGGACTGGACGATGGTGGCGAAGTTATCATCCAGCAGCACCATATGGGCTGCCTCACGTGCCACATCGGTCCCACCCTTACCCATCGCTATTCCGATATTCGCCACCTTGAGCGCGGGAGCGTCATTTACGCCATCGCCGGTCATGGCAACGATCTCCCCTTTATTTTGTAGCGCTTCGACAATCCTTATCTTCTGAGTAGGGTCAACGCGCGCATAAACTCTTACCTTCTCAACTACTGACTGAAATTCTGCTTGGTCAAGCCGTGCTAGTTCGGGCCCAGTCATGATCCCCTTGTCATTGTCGAGGAGTATGCCGAGTTCACGCGCAATTGCACCTGCAGTAGCGGGATGGTCACCGGTGATCATTACCGGCGTAATGCCGGCTGACTTGCATAGAGCCACCGCCTCCTTCACCCCTAAGCGAGGTGGGTCGATTAAGCCGACAAAACCTAGAAAGACTAGTTCGCTTTCCAATTCTTCTGGATTTTGAGTTACGGGTAACTCAGGCCAGCTACGGTAGGCGAAAGCCAATACACGGAGCCCTTCAGCAGCCATGACTCCAGCTGTGCCCAATAGTGCCGTCCGGTCGATGTCTTCATTTGTGTTAAACGAATGATTACATTTTGACACTACTGCTTCTGGTGAACCTTTGGTAAAAGCAATCACTATTGAGTCGGTACGGTGAAAAGTGGTCATCCGCTGCCGTTCAGAATCGAAAGGTAGCTCCCTGATTCGTGGCATTTCTTGTTCCAATACTTCCTTGTAATATCCGGCCGTCTGTGCAGCTTCTAACAAGGCTACTTCGGTCGGCTCCCCTTGTATCTTGCTGTGATTATTTAGGTGAGCATCGTTATTTAAGGCCAGTGCTCGGAATAGGGTCGGCCATGGTTCTGAAGGTTGAGCTAAATGCAGATTATTTTCCAAGCGACCATCGGCATAGATAGCGGCTGCTTGCATCTTATTTTGGGTGAGTGTGCCAGTCTTGTCGGAGCAGATGAAAGTCACCGAACCCAGAGTCTCCACTGCGGGTAGACGGCGGATCAGGGCGTGTTGCTTGACCATCTTACGCGCTCCAAGGGCAAGTGAAATGGTCACTACTGCTGGTAAGGCTTCTGGGATTGCGGCGACCGCTAGGCTGATGGCGGTCATGAACATAAGCAACAAGGGTTCTCCGCGGATGATGCCTAGAATGAATACTACTCCGCAGATTCCCAGTGCTGCTAGCGCTAACCTTTTACCCAGATTAGACAAGCGGTTTTGAAGTGGTGTCTTGGTGTCCCTCGCATCACTGATCAATGCAGCAATTTTACCAAGTTCACTTTGCATGCCAGTTGCCACCACCAAGCCACGTCCGCGGCCATGGACGATATTAGTGCCCTTGTAGGCCATGCAATGTCGATCACCGAGCGGCAGATCAGATGCTTTCACTGCATCCGTCTGTTTATCTACTGCAACTGACTCACCGGTAAGTGACGATTCATCTATTCTGATATGAGCTGTTTCAACGATACGCAGATCAGCCGGCACAAGATTACCTGCTTCTAGCAGGACGACATCACCGGGAACCAACTCGGCCGTGCTGACGGTCTCTATCTGGTTGTCACGTACGACTCTTGAGACAGTTTCAGATAATCTTTTAAGAGCAGATATCGCACGTTCTGCTCGGTACTCCTGTACGAATCCAATGATGGCGTTCAGTATTACAATGAGGACAATGACGATGGTATCTTCTGGATCTCCAATCACACCGGAAATCACCGCCGCTACAATCAGAACTAGGATCATAAAATCGCTGAATTGGTCAAGAGCCATGCGCCAGAGCGGTCGGCCTTGACTTTCGTTCAGTGTATTGGGGCCAAAATGGGCTAGTCGCCGGGTTGCTTCGGGAGTGCTCAGACCGTTTTGACTGCTAGACTTCAGTTGCTGCGCGGCCTCATTTTCGGACAGCACATGCCAAGAGGTCTGGTTAATATCCATTTTCAAGCAGGACACAGACGGTTAGAGGGTTTTCGTGCGGCACTCGGACGGCCAAGTGGATGGAAAGAACCAAGGCAGCTGATACTTGGATGTTTCAAGGTGTAAGGCATGCATCATAACTTCAGCTTAGCCTAAGAGGCTAAGGCCTACAACGCGGAGAGTATCTTGATCAGCGGTGGTCTTTAGGTGGAGTTCTTTAAGAGTAGATTAGATTATCAGGATCAGAGTGGGGGAAGGCTGCCGCGCTAATTGTTTTCCGAGAAACTCTGTTTCGTAGGGTATCGTCGACGTTCAGGGATACAGTTTGCTCAGGTTCTAGCCCATGAGTACCGATTTTGTCGGGAACAATACTCTTGACCGTCAGGATCGGCAGGATGTAATGTTTGGCCTTGGTGGGCTGCAGAGTAAATTTAAGATTTGTATTTTTGAAGAGATAAACTGGAGTGTAAAAATGAAAACAACAACTTTATTATTAGCAACTATTGCAGTTATAGGCTTGGTCGGCTGTTCAAAAACGGACAACTTCACGCCAGCGGCAACCGCCAGTGGAGAAGATATATTCAATCTGAACTGCACTAAATGCCATAAGCCGAACACTGATGGTAGCGCGATGGTATTGAATGCTGCGGTAGCAAATAAAGATGCCATCATCAAGAAGGTACAGACAGGAAGTATGTCCATGGCTGCCTTCCCTAATATCACGGGCGAACCGGCGAATCGTTTGGCGGAATACGTGCTGGCAAACAGCAAGACCAAGTAGCCTGTTGATTAAGCAGAGGTGACCGTAGTGAAGAGACTGTCGCTACGGGTATTGATGCTCCCCCATGCTAGAGATGATATAGGCGAATAACCCGTTACTGTATTGCCACTAAGCTTTCGGTTTTCTGCCAGGGGACAGCGGTGGAATATACCCCGCCACCCGGTAGAGCATACCCTCGCTCTTCTTGCCCTTTTCAAAACGGATCGAGTGGCACATTATCAACTCGCCGCTGGCGGTCAGACTGGATACATCGAGACGCACTTTTGCCAGCGGGATACCCGTGTCATTAGCAATCTCCGAGTCAAGTCGCTCGCCGTGTTGTTTTAGGTATTGCAGAATTTCATGCAAAGAAAATACTCCTCATAACGCGCTGTTGAATATAGAAGGTGAGTTTCATCGAGCCAAACTAGCACGATATGAAACCATTTTACCAGAAGCAGCGGTAAAGTTCGGACTCCTGTGAGTCAGAACCATCTTTTAATAACAGGCATTCGGTTGTCCCTATTATCGGGCCCCCGCCTGCTTGAGTAGCTGCACCACTTCCTCGTGGCCATTCTGCATCGCTGCAGTCAGTGGAGTATCCCCATTGCGGGTCTTGATGTTCACATCGGCCTTGGCTGCGAGCAGTGCCTGCACAATTGAGCGATGACCGTTCTGTGATGCTACTAATAGTGCAGTGATGCCACGGCCTGCGCCATCGTTCACATCAATCTTGGTTGCGAGTAGGGCCTTGACCTGGAGGAGGTCACCCCTCCCAGCCGCATTGATGAGAGGATGATTCCCCCCCGAATGAGCCCACGTGCTAGCAGGAATGCAGCACAAAGCCAGCAGCACACTCATGGTGCACAGTTTTTTCTGTAAACCAATCACTTCTATTCTCCTTTGGTACGGGTCAGAATTTCCCCTCTTTTGATAAGAAAAATTTCAATAAATCAGTGATATGGCCTGAAGTATCCTCAGCGTGTACGTCTTGGTCAAACATAAACTCTTTGGAAGCGATGCGCTAGGAACGATTCAATCGGAAATTTTGGTTTCAGACCCAGCACACTTGCCGCAACCACTTCACCAGTAAGTGGCGCTGCTACGATCCCGGTACGGAAACCTCCGGTAGCGTGGAAGAAATTCTCTAGTTCCGCAGCTGGTCCGAGAATAGGAAGTTCATCTGGCGTGCCGGGGCGAAGCCCGCTCCACGAGCGTTTGAGCGTCACATTGCGCAAAGCCGGCACAGCACGGATCGCACCAGCTGCCAGGTTGCATATATCCTCATAGCGAACTTTGGTGCTGAAATCAGAGTACTCCGTAGTGCTTCCGATGATGATCTCACCATGCGCTTTCTGCAAGATATAGCAGTCACGCGTGCTTAGATTCGAGCGCAGCGTACCCGGTTGCAGTGCCTCAGTGCAGATAATTTGCCCACGCACTGGCTGGATAGGAATTTCAATACTGGCAAGCTTAGCAATCTGAGCGCTCCAAGCACCAGCCGCGTTGACTACTGCTCCACACGCTATGCTTCCCTTATCCGTATAGACCTCGACGATTCGCCTATTATTGCAGCGGAGTGCGTGCACTCGTGCTTCAGGAATGAAGCATGCGCCCTTAGCACAGGCCCCGCGCTTGAATGCCTCATTTAGCAGTATTGGATTTACCTGATTGTCGCCTGGGAAATGAATTGCATTGCGCAGGTTGTGAGTAATCAACGGATCTCTGTCGCGGATGCGTTGTGGTCCCCACTGTTCTAGTGCCCCATGGTCACTACCTGCCCATGAAATGATACGACTGGCATGACTTTCCTGGCTCTCGTCATAGATCAAATACAACAGCCCGGTTGCTGACTCGGCCTCGATATTAATTCCACAAAGCGTTAGGAGTTCAGTTGCGAGGTTAGGGAACAACAGGTTACTTTCCCACAGAAAGTCCATGAATTTGAGTGGCAAAGGCGCCGGCTCGGCCCTGGCACCTTGTTGCGAGGTGTGCAGAATTACGCCACAGCCAAGGCCAAGCGATTCACCTAGCGACCAGAGTCCGCCAGCAGAGGCAGAAGTCGCGCGACCAGGAGTTGAGGCGTCGAGTAGCGTGACCGAGGCGCCGAGCCGAGCCAGTGAAAAAGCGACACTTGATCCGATCACGCCGCCGCCAATGACAACCACGTCTGAAAATTTTCGCATTACCATTAATTTTTGAGCGATTCTGGAGCAAGTGATCCGAGAGTTATTGGCACAAGTGGGGAGCGCACACTCGGCGGGCCAATATCCATCACTGAACATTTTTCTTCCGCTGCGACTAGACGTGAAAGGAATGGCCAGCAGAAACGTCCTTGACAGGCGCCCATACCAGCGCGTGAAGTTATCTTGAGACTACGGTAGGTAGTTGATCCAGCGCAGACCGCCTCGCGGGCTTCGCCCCAGGTTACCTCTTCACAGCGACAAACTAGAGTGTCATCACGCACCAGAGACATGAGGCCCGGTTGTAGTGTTGAGATCTTATCTAGGGCGCGACGAAGTGGCCTCAGACGAGAGAGTTTCTGCTCGATCAAATTGCGTGCAGCAGTAAACGTTGCTTCGTCGACTGCTCCGAGAAAAAAGGCAGCAGACATTCCGGCAAGTTCCCCTTCATGTGCTGCAGCTAGAGAGCCAGCAACGCCTGCACCGTCACCAGCAGCAAAAATACCGGTAACGCTGGTTGCAAGGTTACGGTCCCGAATCGGAATCCAGCCACCGACTTCAGGACAGAACTCAAGTTTACACTCAGCCATTTGTGCCAATTGGTTACGCGGGACAAAACCGTAGCCCACTAGCAGTGTATCTACTCTCTCGGTTTCAATACAGTTATTGTCCGGAAACCACTCTGCATTAACAGGGGCGTGCTGGACCTCGTTGAGCTCATTTTCACCTTGAGCAGAGACGACAATACGGCCATATCGGACTGGGACACGGGATTGGTGAAGTTTATTTAGATAGAGGAATCCCTCAACAAGGATTCCCGGTGTGCGAAATCCGTGCAGCGGCAGACGGAGCCAGGCTGGACGAGATGATGCTTCTAGGACCGAGACCACGTGCACCCCAGCATCGATCAATTGGCACGCTACCGCTAACAAGAACGGGCCGGTGCCGGCGAGCATTACTCGCTTTCCTGGCGCAACTCCCATGGTCTTTATGAGTGACTGCGCAGCGCCAGGCGTCATTACACCGGGTAAGGTCCATCCAGGAAAAGGTGGTACAAGTTCGTGGGCACCCGGGGCGAGGATGAGGGCCTGTGGCTGGAGCAGTTCGGTATGCTCATCAGGAGAGGTGACAGCAACGCGCAGCTCGTCGAAGATCCCCCAAGCGCTATGACCGTTTCGTACTTCAATATGCTGTGTGAGCTTTGCTATTTCTGTGCGCAGTTGCTCCCCTCGCGGATGCGGAGTTGGTGCGTGTTCCGGATTAGTCGGCTTGCGGTAGATCTGGCCGCCCAGAGCGAATCCCTCATCGATAATCGTGCAACTGAGGCCTTGTTTTGCAGCGGCAATAGCGGCACTCATACCGGCGGGGCCGCCGCCGATGATCACAATACTGGGATGGTTCATACTTGGTATGCAGTAGTTGCTGCCCCTTGGGCGGACACGACACGCATACCTGGTTGCACCAGGGTCATACAGGCGCGGACACTTGTACGTTCGTTAATCTGCATCAAGCAATCACAACAAACACCCATGCCGCAGAATAGTGAACGTGGGGCTGCGGTGCCTGCAGTCATTCGTACAACCCGTTGACCAAGATGGAACAGGGCGCCAATAACAGTGAACCCTTCCGGGCAGTGGACTGCCTGCCCATCGAGTATGAATTCTATTTCCATGACTATTATGCGTGCTGTGTACAGTCTAGATCGACAGGGGGGAGCGGCTTGTGGCCTGAATGGGATATGTATTCTATCAGACCATACCGGGTTCAGTAACTCCTGAAGTGGTTCCCTTGACCAGTAAGAGCAGCAGGATGTAATGTTCGCTAATCCCGATTAAAAGGCCGTTGTGGAATTTACCTTTGAATACTGACCCTGCCACACACGAACTTCTTCACGGTATCCTCAAGCAGGTGTCCCGTTCATTTTATCTCACGCTCAATGTGCTGCCAGCAAATGTGCGCGATCAAATGGGACTGTCATATCTATTTGCGCGCGCGGCCGACACTATAGCCGATACCGATCTAATCAGTCGCGCCCAGCGACTGGAGTATCTAAATCAGTTTCGCTCGCAGTTTAAAGGCGGTGACATTCAATGGGACGCTATCCGGAGAATCCAGGCGGCTCTTCTCCCTCATCAGCAGAACTCGGCCGAGCACGTTCTGTTACAGCGGTTGGGGGATTGTCTTAAATTGTATGAGCGATACTCTCCCGATGATCGGGAACGAATCCAGTGGTTAATGGAAGTTCTACCCAAGGGAATGGAGATGGATTTGGTCAGGTTTCCAGGAGAATCTGCGGCAGATCTCACTGCATTAGCCACACTAGATGAATTAGATCATTACACTTATTATGTTGCGGGTTGTGTCGGGGAGTTCTGGACAAGGATGGTGTGCGCGCATCGACCAGCGATGGCGCAGTGGGACATTGCGGAGATGTCGGCTATCGGTGTGAGTTTCGGCAAGGGTTTACAGTTGACCAATATCGTCAAGGATATTGCCCGAGACATTCATCATGGCCGTTGTTATGTGCCCCAATCGTTGCTTCAGGAAGCTGGGCTGCAGCCGGCTGATTTGTTGCACGCAGGTAGTTTGATAAGATTCAGACCGGTGTTGCACCGGCTCATCGCGCTTGCAATGGAACATCTTAATCAAGGGTGGATTTATACTATGGCGATCC